>Ga0213832_1000392_pt1 | contig 36217 bp, 39 predicted proteins | sample SWATP13_FD_161660 | JGI IMG/M metagenome (GOLD analysis project Ga0213832, IMG submission 161660) | Coastal seawater microbial communities from Marineland, Florida, United States - SWA TP1 #3 | ecosystem: Environmental > Aquatic > Marine > Coastal | place: USA: Florida | collected 2016-08-06 | reverse complement strand
TTAATTGAAGACGTGGTTAAGCCACGCTTTGCCCGTATTCCCGGCATGGGGCAGGTTAACCTGGCCAGCCACAGGCCAAGAGAGCTAAGGATCACCTTTGACCCCTTACGCGCCGCATCACTGGGCTTGACTATCGGCGAGCTGAGTTCCACCATTTCTCGGGCCAATGATGTTTCGGCCGGCATCGCCAATGTCGGACGTCGTCAGTATACGGTGCGTTTTTCCGGGAAATACAGCATAGATAACCTAACGGATATGATTGTCGGTTACAGTGGTGACAGGGCCATTTATCTAAAAGATATAGCCACGGTGGAAAACACCCTGGTAGATCGTTTTGGTTTTAACCTGCGTAGCGGCCAGCCCTCTTATTACTTTACCTTAAAACGCCAAAATGATGCCAACACTGTGGCGCTTATGGATGAGATCAATAAGGCCATTAAGGAGCTAAACGAAGGGCCCTTGTTGGAAGCGGGCCTGACCATAGATTTGAGTTTTGATTCCTCCGTCCATATTCGTAACGCCCTGAAACTGGTACAAAGCAACCTGGGGTTAGGTGTGCTGTTGGCCCTGATCATTCTTTGGCTGTTCTTACGTGGGCTTCGTAATACTTTAATCATAGCTGCCACCATACCCATTTCCATTATGGTGGCCTTTGTAGCCTGAGTATTTTTGAGCGTAGCCTGAATGTTATTTCCCTGGCCGGTCTGGTGCTTGATGCCGGTAGCCCAGTCCGGGCTCGGCGCCATTAATGAACATATGCCGGGAACAACGGCTTTTCCCATGCCGAACCTGAGTCTGGCGGAGCCTGAGCTCAACCTTATTCCTGACGATCAACGCATCACTCAGGCGGGATTGACGCGTCGGGATGTTGCCAATGCCATCCGAGCCTATACCAGTGGCTTGTTTATCAACGAGTATTTCGATGGTAATGACAGGGTCAATGTCATTTTGCGTGGTACCCAATGGCAGACCCCGGATGAACTGGCGGCCTTACCCGTTTATTCACCCTTGGCGGGCATTCAAACCCTGGGAGAGTTGACCACTATTGAGCGTACGGCAGGACCGACTCAGCTAAGGCGGGTCGACGGTAAGCGAACCATAAGCATCCAGGTATCGCCTCCGGCCGACATGTCATTGGAAGAAGCCCTGTCCACCATTAACGAGAAAGTCATGCCGGTAATGAAACAGCAACTGCCTGCCAATGCTTCAATACTGTTAAGCGGTAATGCCAACAAAATGGCTTCTGCCATTACAGATATGGTCAGAAACTTTATTTTGGCGCTGGTTATTTTATTCCTGCTGATGACGGCCCTGTTCAAGTCGGCAAAAGACAGCTTGCTGGTACTACTGGTGATGCCCTTGGCCGTGGCAGGCGGTGTGATTGCACTGAATATCCTGAACCTGTTTGCCTATCGATCGCTGGATCTGTTAACCATGATAGGTTTTATTATTTTGCTGGGGCTGGTGGTCAACAACGCCATCTTGCTGGTGGATCAAACCCGTCAGGCGGAAAAGCTAGGACTGTCAAGGCGACGCGCCGTGGCCCAATCTATCCGTATTCGCGCACGGCCTGTTTATATGAGCACCTTGACCAGCCTGTTCGGCATGCTGCCTTTAATGCTGATGCCTGGGGTGGGCAGTGAAATCTATCGAGGACTGGCAACCGTAATCGTTGGAGGCATGATGGTCAGTGCCATATTCACCTTGGTCCTATTCCCAAGCCTGTTGCGCCTGGGAGAGCCGAAAAAATCTCAGGGCGGTGCTGATAATATCGCCGACCTGCATCCTGAACAAGAATTACTGGTGAGCAGCCGCTAGGAGATAAAAATGTTGAAAATTCAAAATAAGTTTCTTAAGCAGGGCGTGCTTGCCTTGCTCGCTATCGCTGCCAGTCAGTTTACTAATGCGGCGGAAGCGCCGCCCAGCCCGGTTAAGGTGGATACGGTTACCGAAATGACCCTACCGGCCACCGCCGACCTTATGGGCACCCTGTACAGTCGCATGCATCTCCCTGTTACAGCTGGCGTCAGTGGTCGCCTTGACTGGCTGGCGGAACCTGGCTCTCTGGTGCAGCAGGGAGAGCCACTGGTGAAAATGGATTTGATCCCCTTGCAGTTAAAGCACGCCGAACAAAGGGCACAAATCAAGCGTGCTCAGATTAATGTCCGTTATCTTAAGAATGAGGTGGAACGCCTGCAAAAGTTGCAGGCGAGCAATTCTGCAGCCCAGTTTCAGTTAGATCAGACCCAGTCTCAGTATGACTTGGCGTTGACGGATATTGAGATTGCCGAACTGAAATTGAAACAGCTGGATGACCAAATCGAACGGGCGATAATCAAGGCGCCGTTCGATGGCGTCGTCACCGAAAGACTGGTTCGGGCAGGCACAGATGTCAATCGCAGTGATACCTTACTCAAGTTTCTTGATACCGAGCATTTGGAGGTACGTCTATATGTGCCAATTAAATACCTGACACATGTTAACAAAGGTAAGGAGCTGGCATTGAGTGCCAATGAGCAGAGCATTACGACTGCGGTCACGGCCGTGATCCCCAGTGCAGATCCCCGCTCACAGACCTTTGAAGTAAGGATATTGATCCCAGAGCATATGAATGAGCTTTGGGCGGCCGGTCAGCTGGTCAAGGTAACCGTACCGGTCCAGGCTGCCAAGCCAACATTAACCGTTCACAGAGATGCGCTGATTTTAAGAAAGGACGGTACCTTTGTTGTTAAGGTGGGAAGTGATAATAAGGCACACCGCTTACCCGTTAATGTCGGTAAGGGAACATTTGACCGTGTATCCGTGACCGGCGACTTATTTCAGGGCGACAAGGTCGCCGTGCGTGGTGCAGAGCGCCTGCGAGAAGGACAAAGCGTCGTTATTCAGTAAAGGAACTTAAAACTGGTTATGGGAAAAGACCTTATAGGGTCTTTCCCGACCAGGCCTTGGTCAGTGCCCAGACCGCGATGACGATAAATACCGTATGGACAAAGGTGAAGTAAGTGATCACATACACCCAGGTCCAGGCCGAGTGAAAGCCGCCGAAGGCGATCATCAGCAAGCTGACAACGATCAGGGCAAAAGCGGCAATAAGGTTAAGTTTGATCCCCAACCGGACATGATAATGGGCGAGCGCATCCTTTTCGGTATTCTTCAGATTTAGCAGCAGCCAGACAAAGGACAGTACGGGCACAAAGGTCAAATTAAGCAGGGAAGCCAGTGCCGCAGAAGAGGCTTTCTTGTTTTCAGATTGGCTGACGCTGCCACTGTCGACCGGGCTTGCTGGTACCATGATTTTCCCCCTGATTAACTCCCATTTGATATTATAGAAATAGCAGAGTTTATCTAAGATTCCAAGCGGCGATGTTGAATAAATACCTGTCAGGCCTAATAAAAAAGCCATAGTAATGACTATGGCTTTTTTCTATTGAGCCTCATCCAACAAGCTTAGTCTTTGATATGTTCTTTTAGATAGACAAATAGTTCCCGGTAGTGTTTGCCCGGCTTTTCTGCCTTGACTTCCTTACTTGCCTGGCGCACCAGCTGGCGCAGTTTTTGCCTTTCCATTACTTCATGTTCGGCTAACAAGCTTTCGATAGCTACTCCGCCCTGGGCAATCAGTTCATCTCGTAAATTTTCCAGGCGAATAAACTTGGCACTTTCCTGCTGGTGTTTGTTGGCCATCACATCTATGGCTTTGTTAATTGGCTCAAGGTCGGTTTCCAACAATATCTTGGCGATATGACGGATATGGCGGCGCAAGGCCTCGTGTTTGTTGCCAATTTTATCGGCGGTAACCATGGCATCTTTCAGATCTTCGCTTAATGGCAGCTTGCTGCGCTGGTGCTTGGACATCTCGACCAGAGATTTAGCAAAGTCTTGCAACTGATGCATCTCCCGTTTGATTTCGGATTTACTTTTGAAATCTTCATCGAATTCATCGATATCATGTGCAGAGTGGGGCATAATGTTTGCTAATAAAGTGAAAATTGGGCCTAGTATACAACAAAGTGTATTGGGCAAAAACAATCATGTGTTTTATCAGCCGTTAAAACGCCGGCGTTGAATACCTAAATCGAAAAAGAAGATGACAGAAACAGATAGTATTACCGAACAACTTGTTAAAGTTGAAGCAAGAGTGGCGAATGTATTGGAGTTGGCCAAGTCGCTGGGAGCAGATGGGGCCGAGGTGGCCATGAGTCGTCAACAAGGGTTGAGCGTTAATACTCGTCTGGGTGAGGTGGAAAACGTAGAGTTTACCAATGACGGTGCTTTGGGCATTACCGTATACAAGGACGGGCGAAAAGGCAGTGCCTCAACGGCGGATCTCTCGGATGAAGCTTTGCAACACTCGGTGCAGGCCGCCATTGATATTGCCAAATATACCTCGGTGGATGATTGCTCTGGCCTTGCCGACAAGGAATTGTTGGAAATGAATCCGCCTGAATTGGACCTGTTCCATCCCAAAACTTTAACCACCGACCAGGCCATAGATATTGCCAAGCGTTGTGAAGATACGGCGCTGGCCCATGATAAACGTATTACCAACTCTGAGGGCGCGACTCTGGCCAGTTTCGAGGGCTTTAAGGTGTATGGTAACAGCCATGGACAGATTGTCGGTTACCCCAGTAGCCGCCATAGCCTGAGCTGTGTCATGATTGCCAGCGAAGGTGAGGATATGCAGCGGGATTATGCCTATACGGTAAACCGGGACTTTGATGCCATGGTTAAGGCCGAAGACATTGGCGTCCAAGCCTCTCAAGAAGCCTTGTCGCGCCTGCATGCCCATAAGCTAAGTACCGGCAAGATGCCGGTAATGTTTAGAGCCGATATTGCCAATACCATATTCGGTCATTTTATTTCTGCGATAAGCGGCGGTAATCTCTACCGTAAGTCGTCTTTCCTGTTGGACTCCATAGGTAAAAAGGTTTTCCCTGATTTTCTGACCATTAGCGAAAGGCCGCATTTGAAAAAGGCCCTGGCCAGCAGCCCGTTCGACAGTGAAGGGGTGAAAACCCAGGACAGGAATATTATTACCAAGGGCTGCCTGGATACCTATCTGTTAAACAGTTATTCGGCGCGAAAAATGGGGCTGAAAACCACGGGCCATGCCGGCGGTATCCATAACTGGCTGGTATCGGCCAATGGTGGCGATTTTGCTGCCATGCTTAAACAGCTGGATACAGGTTTATTGGTCACCGAACTGATGGGGCAGGGGGTCAATGTGGTAAATGGCGATTATTCCCGTGGTGCCGCCGGCTTCTGGGTAGAAAAGGGTGAAATTCAGTATCCTGTTTCAGAGATCACTATCGCAGGCAATTTAAGCGATATCTTTAGCGGCCTGGTGGCTGTTGGTACTGATACCGATATGCGCGGCAGCATTCGTACCGGATCTTTGTTATTTGAATCTATGCAGGTGGCAGGCAACTAATTGCTACCTTGATTGTGCAGGCTAAATAAGCCCTTTAGCCTGTTATTATACCTGTTAACCCAGTAGCAGGGTGGCGGTGCCTAAAAAGGCAAATATACCGACAACATCGGTAATTGTGGTCAAAATCACGCTACCGGCCAGGGCCGGGTCTATATTCATGCGTTTTAAGATCAGCGGAATGGCTACACCGGCCAGGCCTGCCGCCGTCATATTCATCAGCATGGCAAAGGCTATGATACCACCTAGCATTAAGTCCTGCTTCCATATCGCGACCACAGAGGCGATTAATAGCGCCCAGATAATGCCGTTTAAAAAGCCGACCGCCAGTTCCTTATTCAGCAAGGCTCTGGCATTACTGTCACCGACATGACCCAGGGCGATCCCCCGGATTACCAAGGTTAGTGTCTGGTTACCGGCAACCCCGCCCATGCTGGGGACCAGAGAATTTAAGATGGCCAGTATTGCCAGTTGGCTCAGTATGCCTTCAAACATGCTGGTTACGGCCACCGCCATCAGTGCAGTGATCAGGTTAACCCCGAGCCAGATGGACCTTTGCTGGGTACTCTTAAACACGGGAGCAAAGGTATCGGCTTCGTCATCCAGACCCGCCATACTCATCATGGAGTGTTCGGCGTCCTCACGAATGATATCGATGACATCATCTATGGTGATCCGGCCAAGCAGGTGCCCTTCGGCGTCAATCACGGGGGCAGATAGCCAGTCATAACGCTCGAACAACTGGGCGACATCGTTGTCCGGCATATCGACCGGTACCGCCTCAATTTCTTCATCTATCAGAGTGGAGACTACGACTTCCGGTTTTGCTGTGACTATGGTGGATAGTGAAACCGCACCGATAAAATGATCCTGGCGGTCGACCACGTAAAATGAATCGGTAGACTCGGGCAGTTCACCCTTTAGGCGCAGGTAGCGCAACACCACATCAACCGAAACGTCCGGGCGTATGGTGATGGTATCCGTATTCATGATACCACCGGCCGTTTCCTCTTCGAAGGAAAGCGCCGTTTCAACCCGGCTCCTGTCTTGGGAGTCCATGGAGTTGAGTACTTCACGGTAGACGCTGTCCGGCAGGGTTCTCAGTACTTCTGCCAGATCATCAACATCCATGCCTTCCGCCACGGCCGCCAGCTTTTCCGGGCGCATGCTTTTCAGTATGCCTTTACGGACTTCCTCGCTGAGCTCTTCCAGCACCTCACCATGGTGGTCGGCATCAATCAGCTGCCAAAGCACTGGACGGCTCTTGGCGGTCGAGGATTCCAGGATCAGAGCAAGATCATAGGCCGGCATGTTTTGCAGCAGTTTACGCACGTAAACAAACATACCGCTGCCAAGTGCTTCATTGACTTGTTGCAGCCTTTGCTGACTATATTCTTGTTCTGAAATTTCCGGCATACAATACCAATTGAAATAATAATTCTCGCTAAGTGATCAATTAATTCACTTGGTATAAATACCCTGTGCCGTTCATGGAACGCGTTTTGATCACGAATCTTCGATTATTTAAAGGCGAAAGCGCTTTTAGGTGTCCAGGTTTTTCTATATTAAAGTTTATCGCAACTTTGTTGATTTATCAGCTCTTTTATTTAAAAGCTTAGCTGCGGTTAAAATTTTAGGCCTGACTTTTGTTCTGGGTAAAAGCGTTTCTGTCCGGCGAGTAGCAGGTCGCCTAGCTATTTTTTGCTTAGCAATTTCGAAAGCATCTCGGTCTCCAGGTGCTACTCAGCTTCGTCAAACTTATCGGTAAACAGCTTGCATATGCCTTCCAACGCTTGCTCGGCATCCGAACCTTCGGTGACTATATTGACTATTTTTCCCTGGCTGCCCGCCAGTAACATCAGCGCCATAATGCTGCTGGCATCGGCTTCCTTGTCATCCAGAATAAGCGTGACTTGGGCCTGATATTTTTGGCACAGCTGGGCGAGCTTGGTGGCGGCCCTGGCGTGCAGACCCAGTTTATTGATAATGGTTACCGACTTTTCACAACGGCTCATGTTTCTTGTCCACCTTAGCAGGTTATGGGAGTTTAGCTGCTCTCAACTTGCAAGTCGCGATGGCGAGACTGTACATCGTCTCGCTCTTTTCTAAGGTTATTAGCCAGTAGCTCGGCAATATATACGGACCTGTGCTTGCCACCAGTACAGCCAATGGCGATGGTGACATAACTGCGGTTATTGCGTTCCAGGTGCGGTAACCAGGTCATCATAAAGCTGTTGATTTGCCAGATAAACTTGGTGACTAACGGCTGACTGGCCAGAAAATCTTTAACTGGCTGGTCCAGCCCCGTATAGCTCTTCAGATCCTTTTCCCAAAAGGGGTTAGGCAGAAAACGGGCGTCGAATACATAGTCGGCATCCTGAGGCACGCCGTGCTTAAAGCCAAAGGATTCAAAGACCACCACCATGGAGCCGGATTTTTTGCCCAGTATTCTTTCTCTGACCAAATCTGCCAACTGGTGTGGGGATAACTGGCTGGTATTGATATAAAGATCGGCGCGGCTGGATACAGGATCCAGGAGCTTCTTCTCTAACGATATTGCCTGATCCAGTGCGATGTTTTGCCTGATCAAGGGGTGTAAGCGGCGGGTTTCGCTAAAACGTTTGATTAGATCACTGTCGTCGGCGTCCAGATACAGGATATTGAACTCAACGGCATTGGGCAGATAGTCGAGAATTTCCGAAACGTCATTGGGATCGTCAGGTAAGTTACGGACATCCAGGCTGACGGCAACGTTTTCATAATCATTGATCACCGTATGGGTCAATGCCGGCAGCAGGTTTACAGGGATATTGTCTACACAATAATAGCCCAAGTCTTCCAATACCCGTAAGGCAACACTTTTTCCCGAGCCCGAACGGCCACTGACAATAATGAGTTTCATAGCGGGTTAGCCTGCACTTTGGATCAGATCAAACAGCTGTTCATTGCTTTGACATTTGCGCACCTGCTTGGTGGTTTGTTTATCACTAAATAACTTGGCGATGTTTTGCAGGGTGCTCAGGTGCTCCTTGCAGCTTTCACTGGGAACAAAGAGGGCAATAAATATATCGACCGGTCGGTTGTCGATGGCATCAAAGGCGATGGGCTCTTCCGTGGTCACTAGCACGGCAACCACCTGCTTGCTATTGTCGAGTCGGCCATGGGGAATAGCAATACCGTTGCCTATGCCGGTACTGCCCATCTTTTCACGCCCCATCAGGCTTTCCAGCAACTCATGTTCGCCTAAGTCGGATATCTTTTGGGCGGCAACGGTACAAATTTTTTCAAGAATTCGTTTTTTGCTTGAGCCCGGCACTGCACACAGGGTGCAGTCCGGTGTTAAGATGTTTTGCAACTTCATAATGCGTCTTAGTGCTGCTTTATTTTACCTTTATACTTAAGAACCTGGCGATCTAATTTATCAATCAGACTGTCAATGGAGGCGTACATATCACCATTTTCCGCTCTTGCATGGACCTCGCTGCCGTTTAGGTGCACGGTAGATTCTGCAATCTGGTTTAATTTTTCTACGGTTAGAACAACATACACATTGTTGATATGCTCAAAATGTCGTTCTAGCTTTGCAAACTTAGTGTTAACGTAATCGCGTAATGAATCTGTAATTTCGACGTGGTGGCCAGTTAGGTTAATTTGCATAAGCTTAATCCTTATTGATTTGGTTATGACTCTTTTAAAGTAAACTTTTTCTTTGATTAGATGGCGGTATAGACAAAGATTCTCGATATTTTGCTATGGTTCGCCGTGCGACATTAATCCCTTGGTCTGCCAATATTTCGGCCATTTTACTGTCGCTTAAGGGTTTAGCGGGCAGTTCTGCTGAAACCAGTTTCTTGATTAATGCGCGAATTGCAGTTGATGAACATTCACCTCCATTTTCCGTACTGACATGACTTGAAAAGAAGAACTTCAACTCAAAGATGCCGCGTGGCGTATGCATATACTTTTGGGTTGTTACCCTGGAAATCGTTGACTCATGCATATCAACGGCTTCTGCGATATCGTTGAGTACCATTGGGCGCATGGCTTCAGGACCATGCTCAAAAAAGCCTTGCTGGCGCTGGACGATGCAATTAGACACCTTGAGCAGGGTTTCGTTACGGCTTTCCAGACTCTTGATAAACCATTTGGCTTCCTGCAGGTTAGACCGGATAAACTGGCTGTCGTTCGATGATTTCATGGAGCGCGTCATGGCGGCATACTGCTGGTTAATGGAGAGTTTAGGCGCGGTATCAGGATTAAGTTCCACTACCCAGCGGCCATTTTTTTTCTCCACCGACACATCAGGCACCACATATTGATCGTCACTCTTGATCACGCTATCGCCCGGCCTCGGATTAAGAGACTGGATCAAGCGTACCACTTCACGCAATTGATCTTCCTTTAAACGGGTTTTGCGCATCAGGGTGCGATAATCACGATTGGCCAGCAGATCGACATAGTCTCTGACTATCGCCTTACTTTCCTCCAGCCAGGGGGTGTTTTTATCAAATTGATTTAACTGGATCAGCAAACATTCGGGAATAGAGCGTGCGGCAACCCCGATAGGGTCGAAAACATTGATGCGCTTAAGAACGGCTTCCACTTCGTCCAGTTCTACGTCTTCAACTCCGACACTTTCCAGGATATCTTCACTGGAGACGGTAAGGTAGCCTGCATCGTCAACCGCATCAATAATGGCCGTCGCTATCGCCCTGTCGGTATCGGAAAAAGGCGTCAGTTCCATTTGCCAGAGCAAATGATCCTGTATGGAGTCCGTGGTTTCACCCTGGTAGGTATAATCTTCACTGGGAGCAGAACTTACGCCACCACTGGATACGCCGGCACTAAAGCTTTCATCCCAGGTGGTATCAATATTCAGCTCTTCCGGGATATCATTCTTATCCATGGCCTCAGTGGTACTGATTTCATCTATGGTCGGGCTGGCGTCTTCACTGCCGTCATTGGCCTTGACCTCAGCATTCTCACCGGTACTGGCCGAAAAGGCCTCCTCGAGATTATTGCTGTTTTCTTCCTGTGAATTTGCCGGTGTCTCATCAACCTCAAGTAAAGGATTGCTTTCTAATGCCTCTTGAATTTCCTGCTGTAAATCCAAGGTGGAAAGTTGCAACAGCTTGATGGCCTGCTGCAACTGCGGCGTCATGGTGAGTTGTTGTCCTATACGGAGTTGAAGTGTAGGGCGCATCTACGTTATTTTTATCCTTTTGTCTGTTCGTTATTAACTATAGCGTGAATTGCTCACCAAGGTACACATCTCTGACGTGCTGATTGGCAAGAATTTGATCGGCGTCACCTTCAGCGATTAATTCTCCATGGCTGACGATATACGCATGTTCACAAACATCGAGCGTTTCTCTGACATTATGATCAGTGATCAACACGCCGATGCCACGTTGCTTTAAGTGTAGGATAATTTTTTTTATATCTCCTACCGAAATGGGATCAACACCGGCAAAGGGTTCATCCAGCAGAATAAATTTTGGATCTGCGGCCAGGGCCCGGGCAATTTCCACCCGGCGACGTTCTCCTCCTGACAGGCTCATGCCCAGGTTGTCCTTGATATGGCCGATATTAAATTCTTCCAGCAGGTGTTCGAGCTTTTCTTCACGATCGACTTCAGACAGCTCCTTGCGCGTTTGCAATATCGACATGATATTGTCGTAAACACTGAGCTTTCTGAATATCGAGGCTTCCTGTGGCAAATAGCCGATACCACGGCGAGCCCTTTCATGCATGGGGTACATGGTCAGGTCTTCGTCATTAAGCACTATGTTGCCGCTGTCGTTGGGCACCAGGCCGACTATCATATAAAAGGACGTGGTTTTACCGGCGCCATTGGGTCCCAATAGCCCGACAATTTGTCCGGCACTGACCCGCAGGCTGACATTTTTGACCACCTTGCGGCCCTTGTATGACTTGGCCAGGCCTTGTGCAGTAAGAGTTGCTAATGTCATGCTTAGTTGTCGGCCTTGCTCTTGGGTTTCAAAATGGTGGTAACTGTCTCGTCACTGTAGCTTTCCGCTTCCAACTGCTCGGTCTTGGTGTTGTAGACTATCTTGCTGCCACTGACTTCACTGCCTTCCTGACGCAATAAGGCATTGCCGGATATGGTAATGGTATTGATTGCCGGCTCGTATTTGATTTCATTGGCCTCCAGGTTGATGGGGGTGCCGTCTTCCAGCAACTGTTCGAAAGTGGCCGGCTTGCCTTTAGCGACATAGGTCTCTTCGTCATTATCTGCATTGCTGTAAACCTGTACCAGATCCGCTTTGATCACCAGTGAGCCCTGGGTAATCTTGACATCATCGAGATAGCTGGCAATCTTGTTTTTCAAATCCCCCGCCTGACGTTTGGACTTTATCACTATCTCTTTTTCGAGATCGTTTTTGGCCGCCATTGTATATGGGGCGGTCAGCAGGGCTGCAGATATCAAAGCAATTTTAGCTATCATTTTTCTTGTAAATGGTTTGCACATGTTCGGTTAGTGTCATCTGTTTGGTATTTAAATCTACGATCAACCCTGATCCATACATGGTAAATCCCTTACCTTGGATGAGTATCGTTTGTTCAGAGCTAATAATATTGGTGTTTAAATCCAATTCTAGTGATTTGCCTTGAATTTTCTGTATCAAACTGTTTTCATCTGTCGCCTGGAGTAACACCCGGTTTTCCAGCATTACCCTGTTGTTATTATATAGTGTCCCTTCTTTTGCGCTAATTTTCCATGGTGATTCGTTATTCTTTGGATATAAGGTATATTCGGGCAATTCAAAGTATGTGACTTCCAAATCCGAATAATGTTCCATTCGCGAAGCATCTATTGCATAGCTGAGCTTACCCGTTTCGCTGAATATATCGCTTTTCAGTGTTTCTGCAATAAAATCAGGCGTTAAGTCGGTATCTATGGCATCGGTTTCGACAGGTTGCGAGGCACGCCATTCTATTATGCTGTAGCTTAGAGCGGCAAACAGGAAAACTATGGTGGCGAGACCATACAATCGGTTCATATACTGGCACCTGAAGCACTGGCCAGGGTGCCCTGGCTTTGCATAAGCAAATCACAGACTTCGCGAACGGCGCCAAAACCACCCCGGATAAAGGTTTGGTAATCGGCGGCTTGCAGTACGTTCGGATGGGCATCCTGTACCGCGATGCCAAGCTCAACATATTCGATGCAGGCCAAATCGGGCATATCGTCACCGATAAAGGCGATTTCTTCTCGGGTTAGGCCTAGTTTTTTTTGTAACGCCTGTAACGCGGGGAGCTTGTCTTCCTGGCCCTGGATAATATGCTTAACATTAAGCGCCTGCATACGAGTGGCAACAATATTGGAATTGCGGCCTGTGATCACGGCAACCTCGACGCCACTGGCCTCCAGTGCCTTGATACCAAAGCCGTCCTTGGTATGAAATGCTTTCAGCTCTTCCCCGTCGTTACCCAGGTAAATTCGACCATCGGAAAAGACGCCGTCGATATCACAGACAAATAGCTTAATCTTCTTCGCTTTCTCGAGTACGCTTTGGTCAACCATGCCATAAAGGGTGTTCATTGCTTACAGGACTCCGGATTTGAGTAGGTCATGCATATTCATTGCGCCAATAGGTTCATTATTGTCATTTATAATGATTAAGCCATTAATTTTTTGATCTTCCATGATTTTCAACGCTTCTGCCGCCAGCATATCTGCGTGGGCCGTGGTAGGGGATTTGGTCATCACAGAGGCGATATTATCCTGGTGAATGTCCACCTTGGCATCCAGGATACGCCTTAAGTCGCCATCGGTAAACACACCAAGCAGCTGATTTTGGCTATTGGTTACCGCCGTCATGCCCAGGCCCTTAAGCGACATTTCTACCAGGGCGTCTTTGATATGTGCCTTGTCGGATACTACCGGCAGGCGATCGCCTTTATGCATCACATCTTCCAGGCGCAACAGCAATCGCTTGCCCAGGCTGCCACCTGGGTGGGACAAGGCAAAGTCATCGGCGGTAAAGCCTCTGGCATTTAACAAGGCCACTGCCAGGGCATCGCCCATAACCAGGGTCGCCGTTGTGCTAGAGGTGGGTGCTAACCCCAAGGGACAGGCTTCTTTGGAAACCGTGATACAAACATGGGTGTCGGCCAGTTTGGCCAGGGTTGATTGGGTGTTGCCCGTCATGGCGATTAGTTTGGCACCAATGCGCCTGATCACGGGAATAATGGCCAAGACTTCGCCGGTTTCTCCCGAATTCGAAATGGTCAGCACGACATCGTCCTGAGTGATCATGCCCAGGTCACCATGACTGGCTTCACCCGGGTGAACAAAAAATGCCGGTGTGCCGGTGCTGGCCAGGGTAGCGGCAATCTTGCCACCAATATGACCCGATTTGCCCATGCCGATAACGATTACCCGGCCGGTACACTGGTACATTAACTGGCAGGCCTGTTCGAAGCTGCCGTCTATATATTGTAAAAGCTCGACTATGGCTTGGTGCTCGATCTCGATAACGTTTTTGGCCAACTGCTTAAAGTTTTTCATAAGGCTTCCTTTGGTGTTAGCTCTGTAGTTGACTAAATAGTAGTAATTGATAGGCAATAAAGGTCATCAATAACAGAGCCCCCTTAAGCCTGGTGATACGGAAATTACCGAACTGACGACTAAAGCATAAGATAAAGAGGAGGAAAGTAACCCCCAGCATATAGGGGGCATCCCGGGTTGCCGCCTTGGCATCTATCTCTCCCGGTGCGATCAGGCCAGTCAAGGACAGAACCGCCAGGATATTAAAAATATTGGAGCCGATAATATTGCCCAGTGCCAGGTCGTCTTCTTTCTTAATGATACTCACTATGCTGGCGGCCAGTTCGGGCAGGCTGGTGCCAATGGCAATTACTGTCAGCCCGATAACCAGGTCGCTGATGCCAAAGGCCTTGGCAATATATACAGCGGAATCCACCAGGAAATTGGCACTGACCGGCAGCACCACCATGCCGATAACCAGCCAGAATACCGCAATTGGCGTGCTGACACCCTCGGGAACTTCTTGTTCTGCTTCGAGAATCATGGGGTCGTCGAGTGGGTGATCTTTTGCCCTTTTTAGCGTGATCAAAAGCAGGGTAACGATATAGACAACAAAACCTATGATTAATATCAGGCCTTCGATAAAGCTGAAATGATGGTCAAACAGCAGCCAATAGGCAAGGGCAGTGATGGCCAGGATTAGGGGGATTTCCCTTTTAATGGTGCTTGAAGACACTGAAAGTGGTTGAAACAGCGCGGTAACACCGAGTACCAGGGCGATATTGGTGATATTTGAGCCTATGGCATTTCCTATACCCGTATTGGCATTCCCTTGAAATGAAGCCGTTGCCGCCACCATCATCTCAGGTGCGGAAGAGCCCATGGCAACTATGGTTAAGCCGATTATCATGGGGGAGACGCCAAGGTTTCTTGCTAGTGAAGATGCCCCGAAAACAAACTTGTCTGCACTCCAAACCAGCGCTACCAGCGCTACCAGCAAAATAAAAACTTGAACTAACATTAACGACTCCCATTTTTCAGGGTGAATTGTCGCTGGTTGTTATTAAAAAAAAAAGGGCAATTGGGGCAAACAGCAGAAAAAAACCAAAATATTAACATTTAACGGTTAATTTTTAGCTGCTTGGTGTTGTTTAAGGGCGTGATTAAAAAAGGATTGAACTTTCCCCTGAACATTCGTTCATATCCTGAGCTGCTAAATGGGGTGAATAATATTACTCGATTTGTATCCAGATAAATGAAAATTGAACAATAAAGTTTGTTCCCTTTTGGCCTAGAGGCTGTTTATCTTTCGAGATTGTTTTTGCAGCCGTTTGTTGGCAATTTATACAAGGCAGAGCCTTTGTAATCTAGTTATTCTACATAAAAAGGCGATAACGCAGTAGAAATAGCCAACAAACGCTGCCTGACAGGTTCGGCTAAAAGCGTTTTACTCTTTGTTGAACAGTATTTGCTTAGAATGACTAGGCTACACACTGCTCGCCGCGACTAAAACGCTTTTATCTCGAACAAAAATTAACCGCGAAAGATAAACAGCCTCTAAGTGTCAGGAAGGTTTCCTTTTATTACACTTTTATACATTTCATTACGATTTTCTAATGAAGTCTTGACGATGCTGGGGTAAAATTCCGCCGCATTTATTAATTAATAACAGTGACGTTACCATAACTACAATGTCAGAAATTCTGGTTGATATCCAAAACATGACTTTCAAGCGTGACGAGCGTGTCATTTATAATGACATCAGTTTGTCGATTCCTGCTGGAAAAGTCACCGCTATTATGGGGCCAAGTGGCATAGGGAAGACCACACTCTTGCGTTTGATCGGCGGGCAATTGGTGCCTGAGTCGGGAAAAATATTGTTTGGTGGCCAGAATATCCCGACGCTTTCCCGCAAGGCACTTTATGAGGTGCGCAAGCGCATGAGCATGTTGTTTCAAAGTGGCGCCTTGTTCAGTGAAATGAGTGTCTACGACAATATCGCCTTTCCCATTCGTGAGCATACCAATCTGTCGGAAAAGCTAATCGAAAAAATGGTCTTGATGAAACTGGAGGCGGTAGGTTTACGTGGCGCCAGGGAGCTAAACCCAAGTGAACTGTCGGGTGGCATGGCGCGCCGGGCGGCATTGGCCAGGGCAATTGCCCTGGATCCGGAGCTAATCCTGTATGATGAACCTTTCGCTGGGCAGGATCCTATTTCCATGGGCGTGATAGTGCGTTTGATCCGCTCGCTAAATGAAGCCTTGGGCCTAACCTCTGTCGTGGTCTCTCACGATGTGCCCGAGGTAATGAGTATTGCCGATTATATTTATATTATCGCCGAGCAAAAAATTATCGGTCAGGGTACTCCGGAAGAAATAACTGCCCAGACATCTCCTTTGGTGCAACAGTTTGTCAAAGGGGAGGCGGATGGGCCCGTGCCATTTCATTTTAATGCTGCTCCCTATCACGATGAATTAATAGGCAAGGCGTAAGATAAGATATGCTAAATCAAATTCAATTGCTTGGCCGTAATATTGTGCGCGCAACCAGTGGCCTGGGGCGGGCATTTATTATGCTGTTTTCGGCCTTGGCTCATATGCCCGACCCTAAAAAAGGGGGGCCCCTGTTAATTAGCCAACTTTATGCCGTGGGAGTTTTATCCCTGATTATTATTGTTGTTTCCGGCACTTTTATCGGCATGGTATTGGCGCTTCAGGGCTATACCATCTTAGTGGGCTATGGCGCTGAAGCGAGCCTAGGGCCTATGGTGGCGCTTTCCTTGTTAAGGGAGTTGGGGCCGGTCGTCGCTGCCTTGTTGTTTGCCGGACGGGCAGGATCGGCGCTAACGGCGGAAATAGGACTGATGAAGGCAACGGAACAACTCTCCAGCCTGGAAATGATGGCCGTAGATCCATTACGAAGAGTGATAGCGCCAAGATTCTGGGCCGGGTTTATTAGCTTACCCTTACTGGCGGCAATATTTTCTGCGGTCGGCATTCTAGGCGCACACCTGGTGGGAGTTGACTGGCTGGGAGTCGATGGCGGCACATTTTGGTCGGTAATGCAGGCCCAAGTTGACTTTCAAGGTGATATAATGAATGGCGTCATTAAGAGCTTGGTGTTTGCTTTCGTGGTTACCTGGATAGCCGTTTATAAAGGGTATGCTTGTGAACCAACCTCTGAGGGCATTGCCCGGGCTACCACGGCGACAGTGGTTCATTCATCGTTATTAGTATTAGGATTAGATTTTGTATTAACGGCATTGATGTTTACTAAGTAAAAATATCTTTGTTGGTTGATTGACACTTTTGGTGGAAAACATGGTATCGAAAAAAGTTGAGTTAATGGTTGGCTTGTTTGCCGCAATTGGCATTGCAGCATTACTGATGTTGTCGTTAAAGGTTGCCGACAGTGGTATTTCAGGGAATGGCGAAACCTATGATCTGTATGCCAAGTTTGACAATATTGGCGGCTTAAAGGTGCGCTCCCCGATCAAGGTGGGCGGTGTCGTGGTTGGCCGTGTCAGTGAAATAGCCCTGGATGAAGAAGATTATACGCCCGTTGTTACCCTGACCATTGATGCTCAGTACGACAGTTTTTCAGAAGCAACTTCTGTCTCTATTTTAACGGCAGGCCTGTTGGGCGAGCAGTATATAGGTTTGCTACCCGGGTTTATGGATGAATCAGTGGATATGTTGCAGGCGGGTGACTTTATCGAAGACACTAAGCCGGCACTGGTATTGGAAGAATTGATCGGTCAGTTCTTATTTAGTCAAGGAAATGGTGAGTAGGTGCTAGTTATGAAAAAGTTATTCTTTGTTTTATTTGCGTTTGCAGTGGCCTTTACCGCTTCGGCCAATGCCAGCAAAGTGGATAAAAAAGATCCTTACAAGATGATTCAAACGGTTGCCGATATCACCTTTAAGCGCTTTGCCGATGAACAGACTGAAATCCGCAAGAATCCGAATTTACTCAAAGATATTGTTCGTGAGGAGTTAATGCCTTACATCAATTACAAGTACGCGGCTTTTAAGGTCATTGGCGCGCAGAACTTCCGTAAGACCACGGATGCCGAGCGTAAAGCCTTTGTCCCCGTTTTTCGTGATTATTTGATCACTTCCTATGCCCAGGTTTTCACCCTGTATAAGCAGCAGGAAGTACAATTCGAGCCGGCGAAAAAGCTCACCAAGGAAAAAATAGTGTCGGTCAACACTCAGGTGTTAGAGCCAGGCAGAGCGCCTATTGATATTTCATTTCGGGTCAGAAAAGATAAGAAGACGAAGGAATGGAAGGCTTATGATATGGTGGCCGAGGGCGTAAGCTTATTGGACAGCAAACAGGCTGAACTCAGTAGCCTTATTCGCCAGAAAGGCCTGACACATGTTACCGATATGCTCAGAGAAAAGAGTGAGCGCGATATAGTGTTCAAAACCTCGGAAGGTTAGCCTGTGTCTCATATTGAACTTAATATTGCTGACACCAGCGCCACTTTGATCGGAGAGCTGACCCGCCATACCGTTGGTCAGTTTTCCAAACAGACCTTTACACAATTGTTTGTGCCCGATGTTATGACACTGGATTTTGCCCAGGTCGACAGGGTGGATACCGCAGGTTTAGCCTGGTTACTTTTATTGATTGAGCAAGCTAAAAAGCATGCTTGCCGGGTCAATTTCATCAATTTACCCTCGGGATTACTTAAATTAGCAAAATTAAGTGCTGTTGATACCTTTTTACCCATAGACTGAATGCCAAACTCAGGTAGAATTAGGATAATTGAATCCTAGACCTGAAACAGGGGAAGAGTGTGGAAGTAGCAGAAATAGAAAAATTGATTAATGATGCCGTTGAACTGGATGAATTGCATATCAAGTTTGACGGCTCACAGTGTAAAGTTATTGCCGTGGCCGACTTTTTGGGTGAGCTTAGCCGGGTTAAAAAGCAACAAACCATTTATGCTCCCTTGGCGCAGGCGATTAATGATGGCGCCATACATGCTGTGACCATTAAAACATTCACCACGTCCGAATGGCAACGTGAAAAAATGTTTAACCTTCCTCTCTAATTCAATTTATTAAAAAAGAACATTATATTGGACGCTTTTAAAATAATTGGTGGACAACCACTTCATGGCGAAGTTAGCATTTCGGGTGCTAAAAATGCCGCACTACCTATCCTTATGGCCGCTTTGCTGTCAAAAACACCCATTGCCATCAGCAATGTGCCACGTTTGAATGATATCGAAACAACAATCAAGCTGTTAAATCAGCTGGGGGCAAAAGTCTCCTGGCAGGACAATAATCAGGTGCTGATCGATGCCAGCGAAATAGAGCACTGCAAGGCGTCATACGAGCTGGTTAAAACCATGCGGGCATCTATCCTGGTCTTGGGTCCCTTATTGGCCCGCTTTGGCCATGCCGAGGTGTCATTACCGGGCGGCTGTGCCATTGGCGCCAGACCGGTAAACCTTCATATCCAGGGCCTGAAACAAATGGGCGCCGACATAGAAGTTGAAAATGGCTATATTCTTGCTCGTAATCAGGGACGCTTAACCGGTGCTACCATCTTTATGGATACCGTTAGTGTTACAGGCACGGAGAATTTGATGATGGCTGCGGCCTTGGCAGAAGGAACCAGTATCATAGAAAATGCAGCCCGCGAGCCTGAAATTGTTGATCTGGCGGACTGCCTGAACAGCATGGGAGCGAAAGTGTCCGGTGCTGGCACGGATACCTTGACCATCGAAGGTGTTGAAAGTTTGTCGGGCGATCAGTATTCCGTAATGCCGGATCGAATTGAAACCGGTACTTTCCTGGTGGCAGCGGCAGTTACTCAGGGGCAGGTTAAATGCCTGAATACGGACCCCAAGTCATTGGATGCCGTCTTAAGCAAGTTGCAGGAAGCCGGTGCCGACATTAGGACAGGGGACGACTGGATTGAACTGTCCATGAAGCAAAGGCCTAAGGCGGTTAATATCAGAACCGCTCCACATCCAGCCTTTCCTACCGATATGCAGGCCCAGTTTGTCGCCATGAATGTGATTGCCGACGGCACGGCAACAACGACGGAAACCATCTTTGAAAACCGTTTTATGCATGTTCCTGAATTGCAGCGTATGGGAGCCGATATTGCCCTGGAAGGCAACACGGCAATTACCCGTGGTGTCGAACACCTAACCGGCGCTCAGGTTATGGCTACAGATTTGCGTGCTTCGGCAAGCCTAGTGATCGCCGGCCTGGTGGCCAATTCGGAAACACAGGTGGATCGTATCTATCATATCGACCGTGGCTATCAGCATATTGAAGATAAGTTACAGGCACTTGGCGCCAATATCACACGGATTAAAGCCAGCTAAATGTTTGGTACACTACTCGAATAACTAAAAATCCCGCCTGGTGGCGGGATTTTTTTATTTGGCTTTTGGAAGTTAATTATACCAATTGAAATAATAAATTGACCAAGTTAGAGCTTCATTAGCAAGCTTAGAACAAACAAAATTATTTAAACATAGTCGCTCTATATTTCATTAATTTTGTGAAGTTATCAGTTTGCTAATGAGCTCCCAAAGGGCGAGCTTAAAAGGCTTATATGCTTACGTTTTGATTTTGACAAGGGCCCTACATGGATGTAGGTAATTAGACAATGCAGGAGCAATTGTCCTGAATAACCATTCTCTGCAATCAATGCCTTGCCTCTAAGCCTTTTAACTCTCGCTAAGTGATCAATTAATTAATTCACTTGGTATTATTACCGAATTCTATAATGGTGACGGGAACATCATAAGCTTGCTTTTTACGGTAAATCTTAAACATTATCGTTGTATTGGGGGGCGTTTCTGCCACTATATCCAGTGCCTGGGTGATACTGTCTATCACGGTATCACCAATTTGATAAATAATATCACCCGGCCTTAATCCAGCTGCCAATGCCGGGCTATTATCTGCTACCTGGTCCACTACTATGCCTTGATTGACAATGTATCGTCTTGCAGTGATGCCCAGCCAGCCCCTGATCACTCGGCCATGCTCTATGATTTTTTGCATCACCTTGTAGGCCAGCTGGTAAGGCACGGCAAAAGATATACCCTGAATATCCAACTGAGGATTGATCTCGGTAAATTTGCGGGAATTAATGCCTACCAGTTCGCCATTGGTATTGACCAGGGCTCCGCCTGAATTGCCCTTGTTAATGGCGGCATCGATCTGTAAAAATTCCAGATAGCTGGTGCTACTTAAGCCGTTACGGCCTGTGGCACTGATGATCCCTTGGGTGACGGTTTGCCCTAGGTTAAGCGGATTGCCTATGGCAAGCACGACATCACCGGCGAAAGACAATAGATCTTTGTTTTGTGGTATTACGGGTAAATTTACCGCATTGACCTTTAACACCGCCAGATCGGTATAGATATCAAAACCAATGAGTTCGGCAGGATATTGGCTACCGTTTTGTAAAAGCACTTCTATTAGATCGGCATTTTGCACTACATGGAAATTGGTCATGATATAGCCGCGGCTGTCCATAATAACGCCAGAGCCCAGTTGGGTTAATTTTCTTTCATTGCGGCCATACCTGGGATTGGTCTGAATGGCGCTGGAATAAATATTAACCACTGCTGGGCCCGCCATATTGACTGCCTTGGCATAGGAAAGTGCTGGTTGGCTTTGTGCGCTTGATTGAAAAATATTAAGGCTGGCGAGGTTATTTTCACGTAGTTCAGGAACCAGCAAGAGCAAGACCACGGCAAACATGACACCATAGCTGGCAGAGCGGATAACATACTTGAGGAAATTAATGATTTTCAATTGCTTTGTGAGTTTTAAACCGTTTGGCAAGAGCGTAACACAAAATGTGTTTAAGAATAACTTAGTTCTTCACTTGCAAGAAAAAAGGCCCGCATAATTGCGAGCCTTTTGATTTAGCTTAAGATGATTAACGTATCATTAAGTACAAGTTGCTGTTGCCGCGCATAACATTCAGGGCGAATACACCCTTATGATCTTTTAGGAAACTGCGAAGTTCGGCAATATTACGAATCCTCTTACGGTTAACCCCGGTAATGATATCGTCAGCCTTTAACCCAATAATCGCGGCCGGACTGTCTTGTTCAATGGCACCTACCTTGATGCCTTCCCCATTCAGGTTATTTTCCAGCTCGGCTCCTTCCAGCATGGGATGGATGCTGGATGCTTCGATACTGGCCAATTCAGACTTTTTCAAGGTGACCTTGAATTCTTCTTCGTCACCATCTCGGATCACTGTGATCCTAACGGTTTTGCCTGCGCCAATGGAACCGATTTTGCCGCGCAGTTCGCTAAAGGAACGTACGGCCTTACCATTGACCTTGGTAATAACATCGCCGGATTTTATGCCAGCTTCTTCTGCGGCAGAGCCTGGAGTAACCTGTTCGACAAAACCACCCTGGCTGGTTTCAAGCTCCATGGCCTTGGCAATTTCACCATTAACACTACGCCCTATGACACCCAGCACACCACGGCGTACCTCGCCAAATTCGATGATCTGGCTAACCAGGTTATTCATCATATTGCTAGGAATGGCAAAGCCGATACCGACATTACCACCGTTGGGACCTAATATCGCCGTGTTGATACCGATAAGCTCACCTCTTAGGTTAACCAGGGCGCCGCCCGAGTTACCGCTGTTAATGGCGGCATCGGTTTGGATAAAGTCTTCATAGCTCTCGATATTTAGGCCGCTGCGTCCCAGGGCACTGACAATACCTGAGGTTACCGTTTGTCCCAGACCAAACGGGCTGCCGATGGCAACGGCAAAGTCGCCGACACGTATCGCATCCGAGTCCGCAATTTTAATCTCACTTAAATCGTCGGCATCTATCTGCAACAGGGCAATATCACTGGCCTCATCCGAGCCCAGCTTTTTCGCTTCAAGCTGGCGGCCATCTTTCAGGGTAATGACAATTTCATCTGCCTGATCAATAACATGGTTATTGGTGACTATATAGCCCTCGTCGGCGTCAATAATTACGCCCGAGCCCAAGCCTCTAAACGGCCTTTCCTGAGGCTGCTGCTGGCGTTGACGAGGATTGCCAAAGAAGAACTTAAAGGCGTCGGGCACTCTTTGCTGAACTTCATGGGTGCCTTTTACGGCTATGCTAACCACGGCAGGAGTGGTGTGTTCCAGCATGGGGGCCAGGCTAGGCATGGCTTGTCCACCGACGGCAAGAGGTAAATTGGCATGAGCTGGCATACTCGATAAGGCGAAACTGCTTGATAATAATGCAGCGCTCACTAAAACAGACAATTTCTTCATACTTAAGATTACTCCTTAGAAAAAAACGAATAAAATTAAATCACTGACGACCAGCTGGTTTAATTTAATTGGGAAATAAGTATTCATTCCCAATTAAAGACTTCAATATTTAAGGTAAGTTCCTAGTTACCCTGTTCGCCATTTGTAACACTTTGTTTCTTATCGGCAAAAAGACCACTCGGGTTGCCGGAATAATCCAGTGGTGGCTCTGTCACGGCTTGCTCTGATTCAGAAGAGCGCTTCTGGTGACGCAGGCTGACGGTTTTGGCCAGTTGCTCCTGGGTTTCCTTGGAGAAAAACGGCATTATTTCGGATTCTTCCGGTGTTGCCTGCTGTAACAGCTTGGTGCTTTGTGCCATTTGCGCCATTGCGGTTTGGCAGGTTTCATTCATTTGGTCTAATAGCTTGGCTGAACTGTCCAGGTGCTCGGCAACGTCCTGCTTATATTGCGCCAATGCCATCTCACTTTGGTTGGCTTGTTCTTCCAGTGCTTTATGTTCCTGGTTAGATGCAGATAAAAATCGGTTCGCTATAAACCCGGCAATACCACCGACAATGAAAATGATTAAACCTATTACGACATTCATGTTGAGTTACCTTCGTTGTATTCACAGAAAAAATTAGTAAAAATAGCCATCTAAATTGGATAAGTGTCCACAAGCCGTTTAATTTGTCAGCCCGCTTACTATAATATAGCGTGCCTTGGTTTGCACAACTATGAATATGTTTGCATATTTTCTTTTTTCAAGCATTAGCGCAATGAATCGGTTATTAAATGATTAAACTTTCGCCACTCGAGAAATATCAGCAGGATCTCGCTCGTGATGACTTCCAATATGATGCTGCCCAGGAAAATGCTGTCAAGCATTTGCAGCGGCTATACGAAGACCTGCAATATAAGCCAGCACAGGTGAAGGGTTTTAAAAAAGTCCTTAATCGTTGGAAAAAGGTCTATGCCAAGACGGAAGCAAAACCCGTTAAGGGCCTGTATTTCTGGGGTGGTGTCGGCCGGGGTAAAACCTATCTGGCGGATACCTTTTATGATTGTTTGCCATTTCAAAATAAGATGCGGGTGCATTTTCACCGCTTTATGCACAGGGTTCACCAGGAGTTAAAACTCCTGGCCGGTCAATCGGACCCGTTAAAAATCATTGCGAAAAAGTTTGCCGACGAAACCTGTATTATCTGTTTCGATGAGTTCTTTGTTTCCGATATTACCGATGCCATGATCTTGGGCACTCTGTTTGAAGAGCTTTTTGCCCACAAGGTTACGCTGGTGGCAACCTCAAACATTATTCCGGACGAGCTTTACCGCAATGGCTTGCAAAGAGCGCGATTTATTCCGGCGATCAAACTGATCAACCAGCATACCGAGGTGGTCAATGTCGACAGTGGTGTTGATTACCGCTTGCGCACCTTGGAGCAGGCCGAGATATATCATTACCCGCTGGATCAACAGGCATCGGAGAATTTGCGGAGATATTTTAAGCAACTTTCCTGCGAGCCGGGTGAAAAAAATGCCGAAATAGAAATTAATAACCGGCAATTAAGCACGATTGAAGTGTCTGATGGTGTAGTGCATTTTGACTTCTCGGAGTTATGCGAAACCGCTAGAAGTCAGACAGATTACATGGAAATCAGTCGCTTATACCATACTGTGCTGATGGAAAATGTTATGCAGATGGGGGCAGAAAAAGATGACGCCACCCGCAGGTTTATCGCCCTGGTGGATGAATTTTACGAGCGAAATGTGAAATTGATCATTTCTGCCAATGTCGCCATGGAGGATTTATATACCGGCGGCCAGCTGACTTTTGAATTTAAACGTTGCCTTAGTCGGTTACAGGAAATGCAGTCACATGATTATCTCGCCAGTGAGCATTTGCCCTAATTTTTAATTAGTCCTCTGTTTAGAAAAGGCATTAGTGGAAGTAACCACTAATACCTTTTTTTATTTCCATTTATATTGGCTGCGCATTGGCCCGGTGTTCCACCTTCCTCCTGTCTCCTTACTAAAGAAAATTGAAAATTTTACTTGCATTTTTCTATTTTTATATTTTGTGATAAAAATCACGAAATACCATATGTGGTGTTTGTGTTGGTGTATCGGCACAATATATGGTGATTTATGGCTTGCATTTAAAATTGCTTGGCATATGATATTGGCATAATAAAAATCTCAAATGGAGTGATTTCATGTCCCAAGCGACGACAATAAAAACAACTGAAAATATCGATCTTCAAGCGGCATCCATAGATATCTGGGATAAGAAATATCGACTAAAAGACAAACACGGCACGCCGCAGGAAAAATCCATTAGCGACACCTTTGAACGTGTTGCCAGCGCACTGGCGGATATAGAAAAAAAGGACAAGGCCAAGTGGCGTGAAAAATTCATCTGGGCGATGGAATGTGGTGCATATCCTGCCGGTCGTATTATCTCCAATGCCGGTGCATCAAAATACAAGCCGGCAACTTCCACCATCAACTGTACCGTCTCAGGCACCATAGAGGACTCCATGACCGGCATCCTGGGCAGTGTCCACCAGGCGGGTCTAACCCTAAAAGCCGGCTGTGGCATTGGCTACGAGTTTTCCACCCTGCGTCCCAGCGGTGCCTATGTTGCCGGGGCCGGTGCGACCACATCAGGTCCTTTATCCTTTATGGATATCTTTGACAAGATGTGCTTTACCGTCAGCTCGGCGGGCGGCCGTCGCGGCGCGCAAATGGGAGTGTTTGACGTTTCTCACCCTGACGTCAAAGACTTTATCCTGGCGAAAAGAGAAGACGGTCGGCTCAGGCAGTTTAACCTGTCGCTCTTGATCAGTGACGATTTTGTTGAGGCGGTCAAGAAGAATGAAGATTGGCCTTTGGTATTCCCGCTGTCTGAAAAGGAATTGGCGTCAGATAATATCGATCTGCAGGACAGCTCCAAGGTGTTGTTTAAGGAAAATACCTATGCCGACGACTATGTCAAAAGCCATGGCTATATAGTGAACAAGGAAGGCCAGATTGCCTGCCGTATCTATAACACCATGCCGGCGGCCCGCCTCTGGGACATGATCATGACCAATACCTTTGATTATGCCGAGCCTGGCTTTTTACTGATAGACCATGCCAACGATATGAATAACAACTGGTTCTGCGAGCAGCTTAGAGCCAGTAATCCTTGTGGTGAGCAAATACTGCCGCCGTACGGCGCCTGCCTGTTAGGTTCGATTAACCTGGTGAAATTTGTTGATGAGCCTTTCTCGGCGGATGCCAGATTCAACTGGGACAAGTTCAGGGAAGTGGTACAGGTCTTTACCCGTATGCTGGACAATGTCGTTGAAATCAACGGCTTGCCGTTAAAAGAACAGCAGCAAGAGATCAAGAACAAACGCCGCCATGGCATGGGTTACTTAGGCCTGGGCTCTGCCCTAACCATGCTGAAAATGCCATACAATAGCCCCGAAGCCATAGCCTTTACCGAAGAAGTGTCAAAGGTGATGGCGGTGACCGGCTGGCAGGAGTCGCTGAACCTGGCGAAGGAGAAGGGGCCGGCACCGGTACTGGCAAAGACCTTTACCGTGACTCGGCAGATGCTTAACAAGCGTCCGGAAATGAAAAAAGACGGCATCAAGGTCGGTGATAAGCTCAAGGGCGCCTTGCTGCACGCCAAATACAGCCGTTATATGCAGCGCATAGGTGAAGAAAACCCTGAGTTGATCGAAGAACTGGCGCAGGTAGGCGCTCGCTTTACCCATCACACCTCGATTGCACCGACCGGCACCCTGGCTTTGAGCCTGGGCAACAATGTTTCCAACGGTATCGAGCCGAGCTTTGCCCATGAATATCACAGGAATATCATTCGTGAAGGCAAGAAATCCAAGGAATCTGTTGCGGTTTCCAGTTTTGAGCTACTGGCCTATCGCCAGCTGGTCAATGAAAATGCCCAGGCCTTTACCCAAGATGAAGCGAACAAGTTACCGGACTATTTTACCGCCAGTGACGCCATCAGCCCGGAAGAGCATGTCGATATCCAGTCGGCGGCGCAGTACTGGGTTGACTCGTCCATTTCCAAAACCATTAACGTGCCGACGGACTTTGACTACGAAGCCTTTAAAAATGTCTATATGTATGCCTATGACAAAGGGCTGAAGGGCTGTACCACCTTCCGCTTTAATCCGGAAGTGCACCAGGGGGTCTTGGTAAAAGAGGAAGACCTGGCCAATGTCACCTATGAGTTTACCTTGGCAGACGGCTCAATTGTGACCGCCAAGGGCAATGAAGAAATCGTCTATGACGGCGAAACCCATACCGCAGCCAATTTGCATGATGCGTTAAAAGAAGGCTATTACGGCAAGCTTTAATCGGCAGTATCGGGTATTGAGAAAAGTATTAAGGAATCAATCATGAAAGAAATAACTCAGGCTATTACCGCGGCCAGCGTCCAAAGCAAAGAAGAAAAGCCGGTTGAAGAAAAAAAGAAAGAATCCGTTAATCTAAACGAGAAAACCCAGCGTCCGGAAATGCTGGTCGGCTCCACCTATAAGATCAAGCCGCCGGTGTCGGACCATGCGCTCTATATCACCATCAACGACATACTATTAAATCAGGGCTCGGAAGAGGAAATTCGCCGCCCGTTCGAGATCTTTGTTAACTCGAAGAATATGGAATTCTACTCCTGGATAGTGGCGCTGACCCGGGTTATTTCTGCGGTATTTCGCAAGGGCGGGGACTGTACCTTTTTGGTGGAAGAGCTTAAGGCGGTGTTTGATCCCAAGGGTGGCTACTACCAGCGTGGTACCGGCATCTTTATGCCGTCGGTTGTTGCCGAAATCGGTCATATTATCGAAACCCACCTGAAGACACTGGATATGTTGCCAAAGAGCGAAATAGACGCCCATCAGCAGGCCTATATTCAAAAGAAGCGTGAAGCGGTAATGGCGGAGCAGGAAAGTGAAAAAACCGCTTTTCCGGCTACGGCCAGCAAGTGTAGCAAGTGTCATCAAAAATCAGTGGTGCTACTGGATGGCTGCGCCACTTGCCTCAATTGTGGCGATTCTAAATGTGGCTAGCACTAACTAAGTAAAAGGTTAGCCATTTTTTAGGGGAGGGGGAACAAAGCGTGACCTAAAGGCAGGAGCCTTGGGTCACGCTTTTTTGTTTTTGCGTGTCAACCAAATACTTGCTCGTCCGTTTTATTAAATATAAGGTTAAATTGATTTAATTCTGAATAATGAAGTAAGGGAGAGTATGACTTGGGTTTATCTGTTTTAATGAATTAAACACCAACGATTTTTCGAGAGTACTTGCCTAAAAGTTGTTTGACAATGGCTGCCACTAAAATGCTACCCAGTATGCCAGCGATAAAGTTAAAACTGCCAAATAGTGCAATTAACTCTACGGTGCGGGAACTCGCTAAAACTCCCCGTACCGATTGAATAATTAAATCAATAAAGACTACATGTAAAAAGAAAATGGCAAAAGCGTAATTACCTAAAGTAGACAGCCATTGTGGCAAGTGTTGTTCTTTGGCTGAGAACCAATGCAGTACTAATAAACTGATAGCAATTTTTTGCAGATAAATCAGAGATTGCCTGACTGAATAAAACCCTTCAGGCTCGTATCCATTTGAATAAGTTAGATATATGGTAACGGAAGTGGTAATTGCGACAAGAAAAACCGCTTTTAGATTATTGCTGAGCCATTGCTTTACTCTATCATAATGTCTACCCATTGCAATACCGACCACATAGGCGCCGATAAAAAAGACAAAGGATTGCGGTTTTAAAAAGTCTGGAAATGGGCTTCGCGATATAACCAGCGGAAAAAGCATTAATAGCCAGGTGGCTTTATTCGAGTTTTGCTGCAACCAGGACAACAAAAAAGTTATTAAAAACATCACAGTCAACACAGGAATATACCAAAAATGGATAGCACCACTGCCTGTGAAAATATTATTTGATGCAACCCGAATAAAATCTGTGAGTGTGTTGTTGATTTCAGGGTTTTGCAGGAAATACGGCCAATAGTATGCCGTCAGTACCAGGGTGACTAAAACATAAGGCAGCAAGACATTGTAAAACTTACTTTTGTAAAAGGCTGACTGGCCGCGACTTTTTAATATTTTGCTAAATAGCAGGCCCGAGATAATGGCAAAATAAATAGTAGAGCCATGAAAAATAGTTTCCGTAAACCAAAATAGCCACTTGATAGCTTCAGAGCTTAAATCGCCTGTCCAGAAAATCATAAAGGACCAGCAGTGGGCACCAACAACATTTAGTATCGCAAAGCCGCGAAAGGCATGCAGGTGTGCTATAAAGCTGTTGCTATTGGTCATGTCGCATTAAATCTCTACAAGTGTTAACTCACTGTATCTATTATTGAAATGGCGAGAAAGTCTCTGCATACGAATTCATGATATCTGTAGATAAGATTGTTATCTTGCACACTTTGCTGACTGCTTGTTTAACGAGTTTGGCTTTAAGTGCTAGATTTAAATGCATGCACAGGTACAAAGTTTTTGGTATGAAAGTGTCGGTTCATCGCATCGAAGGGGAGTGACAGTTATTTAAAAAGCAGATGGATGGTATGCCGTCATGCTAATATGATGCAGAGATTCCAGCGGGGATAAAGTAGAGTGAGATAGTTAAATACTTAGACGATATCTACCATGAGTTAGCGATTGAAAGTCATCCAAAGTTGTCCGCTAGATAGTTATCAACATAAAAACGATTGTCTCAGTTTTGTACTTGTATAATTTTTTCAAATTATTTCAATTCGTTACTGACGCAGAAAACCATGTCCTTAGTCATAGGTATAAATATGCCTGCAATGTTGAAATACAGAGTTCATTAATGAGGGATAATTTCACTGCCTGTCCAGCCCGCAAATAAAGTGTATTTTCTTGAAAAAGATTAAAAAATATACGTGATCTTATTAAACTTCTTCTGTATAATCCGCGCTCCCTACGTTACAAATGCTTGGGTTTGAGAAAGCTTAAGCGACGGGCTCGATACTCGAAGGGGTAATGGCGTAGCCTTTTAACCGGCAATCTTAGGGTTGCTATTTATGTAACATTTTTAAAATTGGGTTTTTTTAATGAAAACTTTTGTAGCTAAGCCAGAAAGCGTACAACGCGAATGGTTTCTAGTGGACGCCGAGAATAAAACTCTTGGTCGTATCGCTACTGAAATTGCTAGCCGTTTACGTGGTAAGCATAAGCCAGAATATACTCCTCACTGTGACACGGGTGACTACATCGTTGTTGTTAACGCTGAGAAAGTTAAAGTGACTGGTAACAAAGCGAAAGGTAAAATTTACTACTCGCATACTGAATTCCCTGGTGGTCTTAAGCAAATTAGCTTTGAAAAGCTAATCGAAAAAGCGCCAGAGCGTGCAATTGAATTTGCCGTTAAAGGTATGTTGCCTAAAGGTCCTTTAGGTCGTGAAATGTACCGTAAGCTAAAAGTGTATGCTGGCCCTGAGCACAAGCATGCTGCACAACAACCACAACCTTTGGAGCTGTAAGCAATGGCTGATAATCAATATTACGGTACTGGTCGTCGCAAGAGCTCAACTGCTCGTGTGTTCATGAAGGCTGGTAACGGTGCAATCACAATTAACAAGCGTGACATTTCTGAGTACTTTGGTCGTGAAACGGCTCGCATGGTTGTTCGTCAGCCATTAGAGCTTGTTGAAATGATGGAAAAGTTTGACTTCAACATCACTGTAGTAGGTGGTGGTATTTCTGGTCAAGCGGGTGCTATCCGTCACGGTATTACTCGTGCATTAATGGAATACGATGAGAGCCTACGTGGTGACCTGCGTAAAGCCGGTTTCGTTACTCGTGATGCGCGTAAAGTTGAACGTAAGAAAGTTGGTTTACACAAAGCACGTAAACGTCCACAATTCTCAAAACGTTAATATTTCGACTGCGAAATACTTTTTTAAAAACCGGCTTAATGCCGGTTTTTTTATGACTGAAAAATAACCATGTAAAAGGCAGGGATAAATGGAATTAACGGTGTAAATGATTACCATTCTCAACTGGTTGTAAGTGTCTAGAATTTTTTAAAATTATTTTAATTATTCAGCGGCTGAACGGGCTATTTGCCTTGTAAAAAAAGGGCTATTTCTTTATGATCGGAAAAATTTTGTCGCGAGTTCGAATTAGCATAATTACGGCTTTTGGCATCTTGATAAAAGCAATAAAAATCTGTCTGTTTGAACTAAATATTAATTGGAGATTTTGAATGAGCAATGCGCCCGTGAATAACGGCCGTCGACGCTTTCTTACTGCGGCTACGTCAGTAGTTGGTGGTGTCGGTGTTGTCGGTGTAGCTGTGCCTTTCATTGGTTCCTGGAATCCGAGCGCCCGGGCGAAAGCCGCTGGTGCACCGGTGGAAGTCAATGTAGGAAAAATACAACCAGGTCAATTGGTACGTGCTGAATGGCGCGGTAAACCGGTTTATGTGGTTCGCCGTACTGAACAAACTGTTGCTGATTTGGCTAAGTTTGATGACCAATTACGAGATCCAAATTCTGAAAAGCCACAACAGCCAGATTATGCCACTAATGCTCATCGCTCAATCAAGCCTGAATTGATGGTGGCATTAGGTGTGTGTACTCACCTGGGCTGTGCGCCAACATACCACAAGGGCGACTTTGATCAGTTTGTTGAAGGTGGTACAGACGGGTTCTTTTGTCCTTGCCATGGTTCCAAGTTTGATATGGCAGGACGAGTATTCCAGGGCGTGCCAGCTCCAACTAACCTGATGGTGCCTGAGCACTCATATCCAGACGAAAACACGCTACTTATCGGTGTTGGACAAGGAGAAGCCTAATGTTTACAAATTTTATGGCTTGGATTGACAAACGTTTACCTGTGACAGATTGCTGGAACAAGCATTTGGCACAATACCCTGCACCGAAAAATTTCAACTTCTGGTACTTTTTCGGCTCATTGGCCATGCTGGTTCTGGTTAACCAAATCCTGACCGGTATCTGGCTAACCATGAGCTACGAGCCTTCCGGTGACGGCGCATTTGCTTCAATCGAATATATTATGCGTGATGTCGATTACGGCTGGTTGCTGCGCTATATGCATTCAACGGGGGCTTCGGCATTCTTTATCGTTGTGTATCTGCATATGTTCCGCGGCATGATGTATGGCTCTTACCAAAAACCACGTGAATTACTGTGGATTTTCGGCATGCTTATCTTCTTGGTATTGATGGCGGAAGCCTTTATGGGTTACCTGCTGCCTTGGGGTAACATGTCATACTGGGGAGCCCAGGTAATTATCTCTTTATTCGGTGCCATTCCTATTGTCGGTGACGACCTGACACAATGGATTCGTGGTGACTATGTCATTTCGGGGGCAACGCTTAACCGCTTCTTCGCACTTCACGTTATTGCCATGCCGCTTGTACTGGTTATTCTGGTTTTCCTTCATATTCTTGCATTGCACGAAGTGGGCTCTAACAACCCAGAAGGTACAGATATCAAGAAGCCCAAGGGCAGCGTGAAGGAAGAAGACAAGTCTAAGTTCACCTTCCACAAGCACTATACGGACAAGTACGATATTGTCGACGCCATTCCGTTTCACCCTTACTACTCGGTAAAAGATATTATGGGGGTTGCCGGCTTCCTTATCCTGTTCTGCTGGGTAATGTTCTTTGCCCCTGAAGGTGGCGGCTACTTTATTGAAGCGCCGAACTTCGAACCGGCCAATGGTTTGAAAACACCCGAGCATATTGTACCCGTTTGGTATTTCGGTCCTTTCTATACTATCTTGCGTGTTGTTCCCGACAAGCTGTTGGGTGCCGTCGCCATGTTTGGCGCCATTATCATGCTATTTGCCTTGCCTTGGTTCGACCGTGGCACGGTTAAGGCAATGAAATACCGTTGCACTTGGCACACCATTAACCTAATTCAATTTGCTATCTGTTTCATCGTATTGGGTATTTTAGGTACTAAAGCCGCGACACCGCTGAACAATGCCATAGGTACGGTTGCGAGTTTTGGTTACTTCGGATTCTTTATTGCGCTTTGGTTCTACAGTAAGAACGAAAAGACTAAGCCGGTTCCAGAGAGGGTATCAGGATAATGAAAAAGCTTATTTTAACATTATTAGCGTTAATCCCTATGCTGGCAACGGCGGCTGGACCTAGCTTGTCACTTGATTCTGCCAACAATGACCTGGCTGACAAGGAATCACTAAAGCGTGGCTTTAAAACCTATATCAACTATTGTTTGGGTTGCCACACCTTGAAATATCAAAGGTATAACCGCACCTTTGCCGACCTTGGTATCAGCGAAGAGGAAGGCAAGGCAGAGTGGATGTACACGGGTGAGAAAGTGGGCGATCACATTACCAATACCATGCCGGCGAAAGAATCGGCGAAATGGTTCGGTAGCGCGCCACCGGATTTAACGCTTGAAGCTCGTTTACGCAGCCCGGATTGGATCTATACTTATCTGCGTTCTTTTTATGTAGATGAAAAACGTCCGTTTGGCACCAACAACAAGATCTTTAAAGACGTTGGTATGCCACACGTACTGCAAGGCTTGCAGGGTGTTCGTACCATGGACGAAAACGGCAACTTGAGCGAAGCCAAAGGTGGCAGTTTGAACGAGCAGGAATATGATGCGCTGGTTCGTGACTTGACTAACTTTTTGGAATATGTGGGTGAACCCAATAAACTTGAGCGTGAGCGCATGGGTTACTGGGTCATCGGCTTTTTAGTTATCTTCTTTATTATTTCTTATTTCCTTAAGAAAGAATATTGGCGAGATGTACACTAATCTTTGATATTATTAAAGATTAGATAAAGGATTTTTGGGGGCACTCTTACCTTTTAGGTAAGTGCCCCTTTGTTAGTTTTTATTAGTTTAGATTTTTGGAGGCAATATGGCCGTAGCTGCAAACAAGCGCTCTGTTATGACCCTATATTCACATGCAGATGATATGTACAGTCATCAAACACGCATTGTACTGGCAGAGAAAGGCGTTGGTGTAGATATCCATTTGGTAGACTTGGCTAATTTGCCGGAAGATTTATTGGACCTGAACCCCTATGGCACGGTACCGACGCTAATCGATCGTGAATTGGCCCTGTACGAAGCCAAGATCATTATCGAGTACTTGGATGAGCGCTTTCCTCACCCACCATTGATGCCGGTATATCCAGTGTCTCGTGGCCGTAGCCGCTTAATGATGCATCGCATTGAAAACGACTGGTACTCTTTGGCGCACACCATTTTAAATGGCCCTGCCGAAGAAGCGGAAAAGGCGCGTCAGGAATTAAAGGAAAGCCTGTTGAGTGTGGCGCCTATCCTGAATGAAGCCCCTTACTTTATGAGTGAAGAGTTCAGCCTGGTTGATTGCTACCTGGCGCCGCTATTGTGGCGTTTACCTGTATTGGGCATAGAGTTGGCCGGTCAGGGCGCGAAAGAGCTTAAATCTTACATGCTGAAGCTGTTTGAACGTGAGTCTTTCCAGGCATCACTGACGGAAGCCGAACGTGAACTACGTTTCGGTAGCGCGGTGTAATGACCATAGAAATGACGTCAAATAAGCCCTACCTGGTTAGGGCTTTTTACGACTGGATTTCGGACAATCAGCTGACTCCCTACATAGTGGTTGATGTCAGTGTTTATGGCGTGATTGTGCCCATGGCCTATGTTAATGACGGTCAAATTGTCCTGAATGTTTCTGGGGCAGCCGTAGGCTCTATTTCCCTGGCGGGTGATACCCTTGAGTTTAGTGCCCGCTTTGGCGGCAAGCTTGAGCATATCATAGTGCCCTATGCGGCAATCGCGGCGATTTACGCCAAGGAAAATGGCGTGGGTACGGCATTGGAAGTCGAGCAGGTAGAAGCGCCTGAACAGCAGGAAGCGGCTCCTGAAGATACTGCCAGCCCGATAGGCCTGGCGAGCGTTAGCGATACCGATGGCGATAAGCCAAAAGAGACAAAAGCTAAGGGCAAGGGGAAACCCGGCTTAAAGGTGGTAAAATAATACCAATTTACTTAATAAATAGACTATTGAGTGAAGGTTAAAAGGCAAGCTTGGCTTGCCTTTCTTATTTTTAGACTCTTAAATTTTACTGAATTTCAAACATCTTATAGACGCGGTTTACACCGCTTAAGTTCCTTGCCACTTCTACGGCGGCATTGGCATCTTGCTGTTTGACCAGGCCCATCAAGAATACTTCACCATTTTCCGTCACTACCTTAACATTGGTGGCATCCAGGTTATCGGCCGCAAACAGTGCCGTTTTAACCTTTGAAGTTAGCCAGACATCATTGGTCCGGGTGGCAATCGAGGTGGTATTCCCGATGCGGATCTGGTTGTGCAGCTGCACTATGCCATCTACTTGGTTCAGGGTTTTTATCGCCAAATCCCTTAAATAGGTATTCGGGGCCTGGCCAACCACCAGGACACTGCCGTTGACGCTGACCACTTGCAGGTTGGTATTATCCGACAAGGACTCGTGCTCGGCCAACCTGGCATGGGCCTTTATCTCTATGGACTGATCATCAATCAGGTTACCGATAGAGCGTTTGTCTGTTGCTATACTGGCGCCTGCGGCAACACCAACCGCTGTTGCGGCAACACAGCCTTGTAAGGCCACTACGGATGCTATGATAAATGCCAGCTTGGCCTGTTTCATGGCTAGCCCTCCGCCTGAGGAAACAAGCTGGTATCTATGATGTCGCACAGGCAGTGTATTACCAGCAAATGCACTTCCTGAATGCGTGCGGTGCGAGAGGCGGGTACGCGGATCTCGACATCATTTTCACCCAGTAAGCCAGCGATATCGCCGCCGTCCCGTCCGGTTAAGGCGATAATCGGCATATCACGGGCAACCGCGGCTTCTATGGCCTTGATAACATTGCTGGAGTTACCACTGGTAGAGATGGCTAGCAGCACATCGCCATTATTGCCCAGGGCCCTGACCTGCTTGGAGAAGACTTCATCATAGTGATAGTCGTTG
>Ga0213832_1000385_pt1 | contig 37013 bp, 25 predicted proteins | sample SWATP13_FD_161660 | JGI IMG/M metagenome (GOLD analysis project Ga0213832, IMG submission 161660) | Coastal seawater microbial communities from Marineland, Florida, United States - SWA TP1 #3 | ecosystem: Environmental > Aquatic > Marine > Coastal | place: USA: Florida | collected 2016-08-06 | reverse complement strand
ATTCAAGAAGAACTCGGCAAGGGGGTGCTTTGAAAATAAAGAGTAGTCCATGCCAGAAGCTCTCCACCTAGTTTGGTGACAGTTTTGAGGATTCAGCCCCATAAACCGAAAAATAACCGTGACGTCCAGCTATTTTTCTCGGCGAGTACTTCCCTCATTAATGGTCATTGGCGTTCGTCACCTCACATTAACTACCTAAGTATCGCACCTCTTCTGAATGTTAAGTTAACACTTGGTTAAAATAACAAAGCCTGCTGTTAAAAGCAGGCTTTGAAAGTTATCGTTTAGACGTCTAGCTGTCAAGTGTTAAATAAAACTTCCCGCTAGGTGTGAGCCATAATAACCCGCTGTATAGGCTATTAATAAATACAGCGACATTTTTAAATAACTCATAAACGTTAATGCTTTGACTTTACTCATCGCAATAATACCCGCGGCAGACCCAATAATAAGCATTGAACCACCAACCCCTGTTGCATAAGTAAATGACAGCCATTGCTGAGGGCTCATAACAATGTCGGCTTTGAGTAATGCAGCTGTTAGTGGCACGTTATCAACCGCAGCCGACAACAAGCCCATTAAGTAATTCGCATACTCAGGAGCCATAAGCTCATATAAATGTGTAAATTGAGATAACACACCCACTTCTTTCAGTGCACCAACCAGCAGTAATACCCCAACGAAGAACAACAGTGTGTCGTATTCAATCTCACGAATATAATCGATGATTTTTTTGTTTACGTCTTTTTTGCGCATCAAAAATTGCGCAACCAAAAACATTAATGATAAACCAAATAAAAAGGTTAATAACGGTGGCACACTATAAAGAACGCTCAAAGTTAAGGTGGCAATAATGGTCGAGAAAAAGATAACCGCAATGGTAATGTCGGTTTTTTCAATACGACGAGCCATTTGCTTTTCAAATACCACATTACCTGACATTCCTGCTGATAACATCACAGCCAGTAATGCGACGCTTGCAAGCGAAGGCACAATAAGTAATAACAAGTTACCAATAGTGACTTTTTCATCGAGGAATATCATTAAGGTCGTTACATCACCTGTAATAAGCGATACCCCACCCGAGTTCACACTAAATACAATTAAGGTGGCATATTTTATTAATTTTTTAGGGTCTAATTTCAGTGACATCACCACCGCAAGCGAGATTAAAGTCGCGGTTATGTTGTCTGAAATCGATGAAAATAAAAACGCAAAACCACCAATCAAAAACATCAGCTTCCGTTCACTGATTTGATTTGGCATAATTTTATGCACAATATTTTGAATAAACCCTTTCGAGTTTAAATAAGCGACAAAGGTCATTGCAGCCATAAGAAATAACCACAACGTCGCTATTTCTAAAATATTATGATCAAGTTGATGTTGGATAGTTTCTGGGGTTTGCCCATGAATTGGAGAGATAAACAAGATAATCCAGCATAAAGTGCCAAAAAAAAGCGTCGTTTTGGCCTTGTTTACATGGATAATATCCTCTATAACGATAAGCAAAAATGCCACCGCTATCAGGGTTAGGATAAGTGGGGTTACCATGGTGTTTGAACAACCTTTATAATAATGTAAAAATTGTAATTCGAGTGTTTCGGCGCGGATTCTAGCAGTATCTAAGTCATAAAACTATTCTCAATTAGATAAATTACTACTAAACGCTAACACCAAAATTTTGATTTACTGGAGCCATATGATCCCAGCTAAAAAGTTATTAAATACCCTTACAGAGCATTGGGGGGTGTTAGAACTATTATTTAAACGTTTTAAGATGGCTGATTTCAGCTTAAAAGACGTACAAAATGCGATAAAACAAAAACAGCCAAGCTGGTCAAATGAACGTATTTATAAAGAAACAAATCGTTTATTAAATCAAGATATCATTATTCCTCTTGCGAAGTCGTCACAATTAGAAATCAACCGTGCTATCGCTGATTTTGCGACCTTTTTATTGCAAGAAGAACATTTGGGTCTTGCCCAAGAAATCAGCGTATTAGTTGATGACTTAGCGCGCCTAGGCAACCGCCTTGCCAAAGCGGGTGAAATAGAAGATTACGACGAGCTTCGCCGTTTCAGCCGGATTATGGATGATCGGGTACGCAAAATAATGAAGTTGTTTGCCCATAATGAAAATGCGATTTTAAACATTGTTGAGCAAGCGAAAGCTGACAACGCCGTGCAATCTTTGCAAAAACGCTATCAAGCAGTAATCGAAGCGTTTGATGAATACATTGAACCTATGCTTGAAATGGTTGATATTCGTGGTGACTTCCACGCGTGCTTTAACACCATCGAAGCGCAAATTAGCGCGCAAATCGAGCAAATTGACCGTCTTGGTAAGTCATATCAAGACAAACGGATGCTTGAGCAATTACGTACCCGTATTCTAGAAATGCATTTAGTTGGTCGTGAAAGTTTACGCAAAAGCGCCGATATGTTGATGCCACTGCGTGAAGAGTTACGACGCAACAACCTAATTACTCGCCAAGCGGCCAAAGTGCTTGGTTTAGTGCGTAAAAATGGCGTCGATAACATGTTAAGTGCAGTACAGCCTAACTTTGTCTCAGACGCACAGCGTTTTTCACTTGGGCAACAACGTCATATCGTGGCCTATATGGCAGGCTTAGTTGACTTTGAACACGATGAATATCAGCTTCCTGAACATGATGACGTGCCTGCCTATCAAAGCCCGCATATCCCTGATTACAACGACGTTAAAACACAATTTAAAAAACGCTTCAAAAAAGCCAGCAAAAAAGCTCAGCCGCTGCTTAATTTCTTAGATGAAAGCTACCCAGATTTAGAAGCAGACGAAATGCTGTTCTTGTATCAAAAATTAATTAGCGATGGCGACCTTGAAATCAGCCAAAGCCAAGAGAAAGTAAAAATAAAAATTGCCCAGCAACACTTCTCTCTTTACCCATTTAACTCATCGATTGCTGACGATAAAAAAGCAACAGAGCAATAACCATGACAGATATTAATTTAGATGATTTAACACATCTGCAAGCTATTAATAAAAAGCTCACATCAGGCTACCACATTAGCGAACAAGACACGCTGATGTGGCAAGAGCTTGATCAACACATTGACGCTTACCGTGCGTTATTTAATGCCCTTGGCCATGACCTACAACATGATAGCCGTGGCTTTTACTATTTTGGCAGCGACGAAAGCACCCCAAACATGGGGAAAATTTCGCGTGCCATCGCACTGACTATCTACATCTTGATTGAGCACTATGCCAATACCGGTAAAGATCCAATGCGTGCCTTGTTTGACGAGGTAAACGACCTTGAACTAATGCAAACCTTAGTGCAAATCAACAAACACTTGTTTGATCAATTAGAAATCTTCTCAGGCTCAGATTTACGTAAAGACGTGTACCTTCGCATGGTGCGTTTAGGCCTTGCTCGCGAAGTAGAAAACGGCTTTATGTTGCAAGCACCTATTTATCGTTATATCGATGCATTAATGGAAGTAAACGAAGAAACCTACCTAGGAGAGGACGAATAATGCAAAGCCAAAGCCTTTACGGACTCAGCAAACTTGCGCTTTTAAATACCGCTGGCTATGCAAAATGCGTGATCCCTCTGGATAAAAGCAGCTCAATTTGTGCACCCAATAATACTGGTAAAAGCTCGGTGATTAATGCCCTGCAATTTCCACTGATTAATGATTTACGCCTAACAGAATGGGATGGCCACGATTTAGACGAAACCCGAAAATTCTACTTTTCGTCAGATCAATCCTATATTTTACTCGAAGCCGATTTACCTAATGGCCCTGTAGTGATTGGTGTTGCTGGCCTTGGTAAAATTGCCGGTTACGCGCATCAGTTTTTTTGCTATCAAGGTAAATTAGACCTTGAGCACTACACCCAAGGCAAAACCATTGTAAAATTCACCAAGCTTTTTAATCACTTAAAAGAGCAAGGTTTCAATCCAATTGAATTAAAAGCGCAAGAGCTAAACGCCCTACTCACTGGTGGCGCAACCCCGTTTGATGGCGATATCAATTTAAAGATGATCCCGCTTAATAACGTACAAGACTCAGCGATTTACAAAGAGATTTTCCGCCGTATCCTTAACTTGCATAAATTAGGTGCCAGTGATGTTAAGCGCTTTATGCTACGTGTTTTTGAACGTCATATGTCAAACTCACGGGTTGATTTTTATGAAGTATGGCGACGTTCATTCGATAAAGTGAATCGCGCTAAACGTGAATTAAAAGCCCTTGAGTCAATGCAAGAGCCAATCGCCGCCCTTGAATCTATGCTTGAAAACCAAACGGTTTTAAAAGGCAAACTTGCAGCCTATGCGCCAAAAATTGACCAAGCACTGATTGACTTTGAAACCTATCAACAAGAGCAACTCACTGAGCTGAATATAGCCCTTGAAGATATCGAGCACGAAAAGCATGAGTTTGACCAAAAGCAGCAGCTGTATATTCAGCAATCCCGTGATATTGAGCGTAAACAAACTCAAATTGAACAGTGGTTTTTAGACTATCGAGCGCTTAAATCTGAATTTGAACTAGTTAACAAGGCCACTTTAAAAGTAAGCCTTACGCAGCTTAAGCAAGATTATGAATCGCTATCGCATTCATTGAGCAGTGCCCAAGGTCAAAGCTTGCACACGCTAGATTACCGTATTAGCGAAACACAAAAGCAAATTAAGAGCTTAAAACTACAACTGAAGAACCTCGAGTTCAATTTATTCACCCGTATGCGTGAAGATTTATCTTTGAAAGAAGTTGAAGAGATTTCGCGTATTCTAAACCCTGATATCTTATCATTTGCCACCACCAGCAATGGTGATGTTGAGATCACAGACGAAGATGCCTTTGGTGAATTTTTAGAGCAGTTATCGGCAAATGTGAAAGGCGGTGTACTGACTCTTCCTGGCGCAAGCATTAAACTTAAAAAGCTAAGTCCTGTGCAAATGCAAACAGGTGAAAATAAAGAGCAACTAACCGCGCAACTCGCCGCCCTTGAAAACTCACTAAAAGAGTTTAAACAACAGCGCGAAGTGGCTGCTAATGTCGCCGAAAAGCAAAAAGAAAAAGATACCTTATATGATGAACTAATGGCCTCTGAAGAAGCCTTAAAACGCTTTGAACAATTTGAAGTGATGCAGCAATCAGTCGATGCGCAAACTTTGCTAAAAGAGCAATTAAATTCAGAGCGCGAACAAGTTGACGACTACCTGCAAGACATTCAAAAGAACAGTGGCTCAATCAGCGACCGTCGTTCAATTATCAAGTCGAAAAAAGATTTGCTTGCGCGCCAAGCTGACCGCCTACGCCAAGTTAAATCTGAGCGTATCGATCACACGCTTGATTTTTACGCTGGCAAAGTGACTCCATACATGATTGAAATCAGTATTGATTTTGATAACTTAAGCGATCTCATCCATCACTTTAACAAAGACTGCCAAGAGCTACGTAACTTTGATATCAACGTACGTAACACCTACATGCATATTTACAATGCGGGTATTACTAAATTTGATAACGAAAACGATGAGTTTACTAAATACGAAAAGCTTATTAGCGCGTTTCATAACATTGATAACGAGCGTGATGCCGTTGAGCGTCAAGGTCGTGTTGCGTTAACCGAAGTCGCCGCCACCATTAAAGGCTTGCGCGAAGACTTAGACCGCCTACGCCGCGAAATGAATAGCTTTAATAAAGGGATTAGCCAACACCGAATCTCTAACCTTCAAGCATTCAAAATTAATGTTATTCCGCGCAAGATGCTGGTTGATAGCATTGATACCATTATCAGTACCTCAAATCAGTTTGAGCAAGGCGATACCCTCGATTTATTAAGCCAAGAGCCTTATAGCGAATCGGCGGTAAACGAGGCAAAAGATCATTTAATTAAGCTTGCTTCAGAAAAAGCCGGTTTAACACTGACCGACTTATTCGATATTCGTTTTGAAGTGGTGAATCGTGCGGGTGACACAGAGCACTTCGAAAAAATCGATTCAGCAGGTTCTAACGGTACACGTATCACTATTAAACTATTATGCGGCATGCTATTCATTCGCTATCTATTAAGTGATCAAGAACAAAACCTGTATCGTATTCCTATTTATATTGATGAAGCGGCAGATATCGACCCACAAAACCAAAAAGCAATTATCGAAACGGCTCTGAGCTTTGGTTTTGTGCCGATTTTTGCTTCTGTTAAACCACAAGTAAGTTGCGACTACATTGTACCTATTCGTACAGTAAAAGATGACGCGCAAAACTGGGTAGACGAAAAAGACTGGATCGAAGTAGAACACAGTACTTAATACAACATGTCATGGATGACAGCATTTACAATCAATTACAGTACTTTTTTTGAAATGTGCCATAGTAAATAAATAATCATTCAGTTGAATTATTTTTGTGTTATGTTATCAAATAAGTAGTGGAAATTTTGCCAAGGAGCAAACAGTATGAAAAACTTATTAATCGCCACGGCTGTATTACTTTTAGCGGCTTGCGCCAAAACCCCTGATTGGGATTACGACAAATCAGCAGACTTTAGCAACTATCAAACTTTCTCTTGGGTTCCTAACGCGAGCCTAACTAAGAATGTTGCAAACTACCAAATTAGCCCGTTAATGGAAAAGCGTGTACGTGAAGCCGTTAATGCTGAGCTTGAAAAAAACGGTATGAAACTTGTTGATATGGCACAAGCAGATGTACTTATTAACTACCATGCATCGGTTGATAAAAAAATCGACGTTGATACCTTTAATGTCGGTTACGGCGCACGCTGGAACTACTGGGGCATGGGTTACAACACGCAAACAACTACTCGCGAGTATGAAGTAGGCACTCTGATTTTAGACGTGGTAGACCGCGCTTCTAACCAACTAGTTTGGCGTGGTGCAAAAGAAGGTCGTTTGCAAAAGAACCAAACACCTGAAAAACGCACTGAGATAATTAAAGAGACAGTTGCTAATATTCTAAGTAACTTCCCACCTAAACCGCAGCAGTAGAGTGTTAACACACATCGTTTAAAAGCTCGCAAATTGTGAGCTTTTTTGTTTGTGATGATTAAAGTTTGCTATGATGCTGAAAGTAACTCTAAATGGAATTAGAGGTCTTAGAGAAAAAGACCCAAAAAGGAATAAAATGAAATTAACTTGCCCAAACTGTAAAACTAAAATAGCGACTAAAGATATAAAAAAGGTTAACAAAAACAGCCTCTTTATTGAAAATCAATGCCCCTCTTGTCACGCATGGTTTTGCTTAAATAAAACACTGACGATTTTAAAAATCGTTGGTATATCTCTATTGTTAATAACGAGCTTACTTAATATTTTTAATATTAAAACTGAATATAGCCTAGCTTTTTCAGTCATTGGTTTTATAGGCATTTTTATTGCGCTCATCATCACTTTTTTTGGCAAATATGATGCGGTTAAACAATAAACACTGCTCTAAATTACACAACCGCGCCTTAGCGGTTTTTTTATTACCTATTGAAATCTGGTTGGAGTGGTATAACTGAGTGATTCAGATACAATAGCCGCAATTTTGCAGTGAGCGCCTATAGTGTTCACTACCCTAGGTAAATCAAATACATTCAAGAGAGTTTTAGATGGTACGCGCAGTACAGCTTACACTTCCCGCTTTATTCGTCACTTGCTCAGTGCTAGCAGAAGACGCAAACAATATTGAACAAATCACCGTTGAAGTCTCAGCAACCGCAAATAAGGAGCCTGTCGGCACTTTTGATGCGCCTGTCTCAAATTTAGAATATGACCCCCGTGTAGATTTGCAATCGCGCAATATGGCTGAAGCACAAGCCGATGTAACCATCCGTGGTGGTATTTTTGAAAATACCGGCTTTCGTGTTGGCAGTAGTACCTTATTCGACCCACAATCGGGTCACTACTTCGCTGAAATTCCTGTTGCGCCACAAATGCTTACCGGCCCTGCCATTTTAACAGGTGCTGATAACGCACTGTATGGCATGAACAGCTCTGTTGGTACAGTTTCATTTGGCTGGCGCCCTATTACAAGCACTGGGAGTGTTTCACTTGGCACTGGCACAAATGACTTTAACTTATTAAGCATTCATGCTGCCCACAGCCAAAAGCTTGAAACTATGCCGGATTGGCGGTTAGGGTTTGAAGGTGAGTATTCAAACTCACAAAGTGATGGCTCAATTGATAATGGCGATCACGACTTTGAGCGTGCCTCAGCGCGCATTCAACTTGCCAGTGACTCATCACAAACTGATTTAATGTTCGGACGCCAAGAGAAATTTTTTGGTTGGCCGAACCTTTACACGCCATTTAATTTTAACGAAACCGAAGATCTTGAAACCAAGCTATTGGTGCTAAACCATAAACAAATGTATGGTGAGAACAATAGTTTTGAAGTAACAGGTTATTATCGTAAACATAACGACCATTACGTGTTGTCTCGTGAAAACCCAGCTATGTTTGAAGCATTTCATGAAACCACGGTTAAATCATTGGCACTTTCTGGGCTTCACCGCTTAAATAATCGCTATGCAATTAATTATGCTGGGCAATTTATTGCTGATGAAATTGAATCAACGTCTCTTGAAAACAACTTTACCTCACGTAATTACACGAAACTAAGTATCTTGCCTGAGTACAAGACTGCCCTTGCATCTAACAAAGAGCTTACTGTTCGTGTTGGTGCTGCATTTGATGATACTAACCGTGATAGTTCTGATACCTCATTTATTGCCGATGCGAGCCTTAAAGTGGTTAATCAAAATGGCAGTGAACATACTTGGTACGCATCATACGCCGAAGCAACACAAGTACCTGGTTACACCGCAATTGGTGGCAGTGAAACGGGCGGATTATTTAGAAGTAACTACAATCTTGAGCGCGAAACGACCGATAACCTTGAGCTAGGTTTATTGATTGAACAGTCATCTTGGCGTTTAGATTCAGCTATCTTCTATCGTAAAGATAAAAACCTTACCGATTGGACATATCGCTTTGATGCAACCTCAGCCCGTTTTGCAAACCCAGTTGATATAGACACCTTAGGCGTTGAGTTTTTGGCGAATAAATCGTTTGAAAACACAGAGCTAATTGCCAGCTACACCTATTTAGAAAAGTCCGAAGACTATGGCACGGCTGATATTGATGCCAGCTTTTATGCACTTAACTACCCTGACCACCGTGTAACACTTGGCGCTGTATGGCAGCCTATGGATGTACTTGAGCTGCGTATCGATAACGAATGGCGTAAGCAACATAGTAACCGCTTACGTAACTCTGACGATGAAGCCTTCTTTACTCAATTAACGCTAAAGTTTACTCCTGCTCAGTTTGAAAATGTATTTGTTACTTTTGCTGCTGACAACATTTGGGATGAATCATTTGAAGAAGTCCCAGGTACCCCAGGGCGCGGCGAGCAATATACTCTTAGTGCTACCTATACTTGGTAACCAAAAACAACAATGCCAGTCAATTTGACTGGCATTGTTGTTTAATCAGCATTCCTTGGCAACTCTCTCCTTGCAAAGTAAGCAACTAGCCCTGAATACACATCCATCAATATATGAATCAAAATAACGAAGAAAATACTTTCAAAATAAAGATATAAACCACAAAGCACTAAACCTATTAATGCAGTTTTAATTACATGCTTCCAGCCTAGGTAAAAATGCCATAATCCAAAAACCATGCTGCTACCAATAACCGCTATAACCCAATTGCTGTGTAATTCAATAACGCTTAGTAAATACCAACGGAAAATAAGTTCTTCACATACGCCCGCTGTCACTGAAACAATAAAGGTGAACATAAAAAGCTCTGAACGAGACTCCGGCATTAAATCATTAAGAGAGTCGCCGCTATGCTCTAAAGAAGTTGCAATGTCGTTCCTTATCTTTTCACTTTGCACAATTGTGTACATCACATAAATCATATAGATAATAAATAAAAGAATAAGAGTGCCAGCAAATACAGTCTTCCATAGAGTGTTCGGCAAGATAAATGGATGGGTTACTGATAGTTCACCTTGATAATAAAAGAAAATTACCAACCCTGTCAGGCACCACAGTACTGCTGATGTTTTACAATATTCAAACTTTTTATTATTCGATTTATATTTTTCTAATACTAAATCTATAACGGGGAATATAAGAAAGATAACTAATAGTATAATTTCTAACGCTGGCATCTAGAGGTTCTTTCATGCAAATAGAATTGTTATCTATTAAAGCACAACTTTTTAATTAGACAGCGATTTTATAAAATTTTAAGCAAAACTAAGTCATCTGCTCAAGTTCAGTAATTAAATACAATGCTTGTTCTTTAGTCGTGCCACACACATCAATGGTGGCAGAAAAGTCGCTACATACCTTTGGCCTTGAGGCATCACCAAATAATTTACATAGGTTATTATCATCAAGCTGAATACAGCGCTCTCCCGCTGCTTTCCCGTTTGGCATTCCTGGTATCGGTGAGCTAATACTAGGTGCAATACAACAGGCGCCACAGCCTAATCTACATGCCATTTTATCTGTCATTGAGTACCCCTTTTAGAACCTTTGTAGCGTCTTTGTAATATGTGCAATGCTTTGTTACATCTTCAAACGCCTTGTAAACACTTTATTGCGTATGCTTAGCCTATCAAGTTTATTTTAATTACCGTCAACCGTGAGGGACTATCCCGTGGCTAGTAAAAAACAAATTATTCTTCCTATCGCCGTATTAGTCGGTGGCCTAGGAATGGCTTTTGCGTTTGCTTCAATGAAACAAGCGCCGGTCGAAAAACCAGAACAAGACAACCGTCCGCTTGTATCAATAAAACCATTGAACTTTGATGCTATTACGCTCGATGTAAAATCACATGGAATCGTGAAGCCAAAAAACCACACGGAGTTAGTCGCACAAGTCAGTGGCCAAGTTGTGTCACTGTCTGAGCAATTTGTACAAGGTGGATTTGTTAAGCAAGGCGACATTCTAGCACGTATTGATCCAAATGATTACGAAGCAGCATTAATCGAAGCAGAAGCCGGCCTTGCTCAAGCCAGTTCGGCCCTTGAAATTGAACGTGCGCAGGTATCTGTAGCGCAAGCTGAATGGGATCGCATCAAAGGTGATTCAAACCAAGTTATTCCGTCTAAGTTATATTTACGCAAACCTCAGCTTGCCGAAAAATTAGCAAGCTACCGCGCTGCACAAGCGAGTGTAAAACGTGCAAAACGTAATTTAGAGCGCACTTACATTAAAGCACCTTATGATGCCATTATCGACGAGCGATTAATTAGCTTAGGCAGTGTGGTAAACCCTGGCAGTAGCTTTGGTAGCTTAAGCTCAACCTCTATAGCAGAGGTTCGTCTTCCAGTTGCTGATAAAGACTTGCAATACCTAAACAACCAGGGCATTGGTGCAAATGTGTCAATCAGTGCTGAATTTGCAGGTAAACAAACAACATGGCAAGCAACTATTGTTCGCAGCGAAGGCGTTGTTGACCAACGTAGCCGTATGAACTACTTGGTTGCTCAAGTCGCAACGCCTTATGAGCAAAAACAACCTTTACGCTTTGGCTCATATATTAATGCGACGATTGAAGGCCGTCCCCTCGATAATGCTATTGTCGTACCGCACCACTTAGTTAAAGATAAAAAAGTCGCTGTACTACAAGATGGCGAAACACTGACATTCAAAACGCTGAATATCGTGCGTGAGCAAAATGGCATGGTGATCGCCGATAATGGCTTGGCTAATGGTGAAAAGTTAATTACCTCTGCACTTGAGTACCCCACAGAAGGCATGGCTGTAAAACTCGATAACGCTGAATTGAGTGTACCGACAACACAATTAGCACTTAAAGAGGAATAAGGCCATGACCACACACAGAGAAAAAGGCCTGATAGCGTGGTTTGCTCGTAACCCTGTTGCGGCAAACCTGCTGATGATTTTCATCTTAGTGGGCGGCTTGCTTACTGCGATGTCAGTTCGAAAACAAATGTTTCCACAATTCGAAAGTAATTGGATCAGCATTCAAGCAATTTACCCAGGTGCTGCGCCACAAGAGGTTGAAGAAGGTATTACCATTAAGGTCGAGGAGTCTTTAGAAGGGCTCGAAGGCATAAAGCGTTTAATCACTTATTCAAATCGTGGCTTTTCACAAGCATGGGTCGAAATAGAAGAAAAATACGACCCGCAAGAAGTGCTTGATGAAATCAAGATGCAGGTGGATTCAATAAACACCTTCCCTGCCGAGATGGAACGCCCAATTGTTCGCCGCGACAAGTTTGAGCAAGAGGTTATGATCCTTGCGCTGTATGGCGATATGAGCAACTACCAACTCAAAGAGCTAGGCAATGATATAAAAGACGAGCTACAAGCTTTACCGCAAATCAACTTAGTCAACTTTTATAGTGGTTTAAACTACGAAATTGGCATTGAAATTAGCCCTGATAAACTACGCGAATATGGTTTAACTTTCCGTGATATCGCAACCGCAGTGCGTAGTTTCTCAGCGAATATGTCCGCAGGTCAAATTCGCTCTGAAAATGGTTATATTTCGATGCGAGTTGAAAACCAAGCGTATCGTGGTAAAGAGTTCGAAAACCTGCCTTTATTACACCTACCAGATGGCGCGCAAGTATTACTAGGCGACGTGGCAACGATTAATGATGGCTTTGAAGAAGGCTTACAATATTCTAAGTACAATGGCAAAAACTCACTAGCATTCGAAATAAATGCTTCCAAAGATCAAGATATAACTAAAGTTGCCGCTGTTCTTAAAAAATACCTTGCAGATAAAGCCCCACAATTACCTGCTGGTGTAAAACTATCGCCTATTGTTGATTTAACTTACTACCTTGAAGGTCGTCTTAACATGATGATCGACAACATGGTTTGGGGTGGTATTTTAGTTATGGTAGTACTTGCCCTATTCTTACCATTACGCTTAGCATTTTGGGTCATGATGGGTCTGCCTGTTTCATTCCTTGGTGCATTTTTAATGATGCCTTTGGGCTTTTTAGATATCACCATCAACTTAGCCTCTTTATTTGCATTCATACTGGTGCTGGGAATTGTGGTTGATGATGCCATTGTAGTCGGTGAATCGGCCAGTGCTGAAATTGAAAAACACGGCCACAGCCTTGATAACGTAGTACGTGGCGTTAAACGCGTTGCCATTCCTGCCACCTTTGGTGTGCTAACCACAATTGCAGCCTTCTTACCACAAACACTCGCATCAGGCCCAGGGTCTGCCTTCTCTAAAGCCATTGGTGGTGTGATTATCCTGTGCTTAATCTTCTCTTTGATTGAGTCAAAACTGATTTTACCTGCTCACTTAGCAGCAATGAAAAATAAACCAGCGAATCCTAAAAATCCGTTACATCGATTACGTTTAGGTATGGATAATGGCTTAAAAAGTTTTATTGATAATTACTACACACCATTTATTGGTCACTGCATACACTACCGTTATACCGTGATCGTAGGCTTTATATGTGTATTGATTGTCAGCGGAGGTATGTTTGCAGGTGGATTAGTAAAATTTGTGGCGAACCCTAAGATCCCACATGATTTTCCACGAATTTCCATAGAAATGAACTTGTCATCTTCTGAACAAGCAACTCTTGAGACAGCTCAAACGATTGAAAAACTAATTTTAGATGTCGATAAGCAACTTGAAGAGCAATATGGTCAAGCGATGATCCGCGACTTATCGGTTAGTTTGCGCGGTCGTACAAGTGCACGCATTATGGCTATTTTAGTTGAACCGGACTTACGCCCTATTGATACCTTCCAATTAAGTGCAATGTGGCGTGAGCAAATGCCGCCTCTGCCTGGCGTGAAAACATTAAACATTGAAGACAGTATCATGAATGGCGGTCGTGATGATGGCGATGTTAGCTTCCGCTTAGAAGGTAAAGATATCAACAAGTTAAAAGAAGTGGCCGCTAAACTAAAAGAAAAGCTTAATGGTATGCAAGGTGTGGGTGATGTTAATGACTCACTGCAATCAGCAACTGATGAAGTACAACTTGAGCTTAAACCGCTTGCTTACAGCCTTGGTTTAACATTATCAGACGTTGCATCACAAGTCAGCTTTAGCTACTACGGTCTTGAAGCACAACGTATTTTACGTGACGGTGAAGAGATTAAAGTGATGATCCGCTACCCTCGTGAATCTCGTAACGCGGTAAGTGACATCACAGATGCACGGATCATTACACCAACCGGTGTAGAAGTTCCTCTTGCAGAAGTCGCAAAAGTAAATATTGTTGATGGTGTAAACCGTATTCGTCGTGAAAACGCCAAACGTACTGTAAACGTTTGGGCCGCAGTTAACACAGACCAAGCAGAACCATTTGCCATTGCGAAAGAAATCCGCGATGAATACTTACCTAGCCTACTGAAAAGCTACCCTGGAGTTGAAAGTAACGTAGCCGGTCGCATTCAAGAAGAAATGGACAGCGTTGCAGAGCAAATACGTGATTTTGCTTTATCAATGCTGATTATCTTTGCATTGTTAGCTATTCCACTGCGTTCATATTCACAGCCGTTCATTATTATGTCGGTGATCCCTTTTGGTGTGATAGGTGCCATGTTCGGTCACATGATTTTAGGTATGACCATGAGTAGCCTATCGGTATTCGGTATCATCGCTGTTGCTGGTGTGGTGGTGAATGACTCGCTGGTTATGGTTGATTTTGTTAATAAAGCACGCGCCGAAGGAGTTGCGATAAAAGAAGCTGTCATGCAAGCAGGTGCTCGTCGTTTTAGAGCAATACTACTTACTTCAATTACCACATTTATCGGTGTCTTACCGATTATAATGGAAACAAGCTTACAAGCGAAAATTGTCATCCCTATGGCGGTTTCACTCGCTTTTGGTGTGTTGTTCGCCACGGTGATCACACTTATCTTAATTCCATGTCAGTACGTGGCGCTGGAAGACTTTAAGCGCTTAATTAGCAAGTTAAAAGGTAAAAAGGCTGCACCTGAAGCTGAGTTACATACAAGCAGTCACTAACCTTTCTCATCCCAACCTAAAACGCTTGGTAAGTTTCTTGCCAAGCGTTTTGTCATATAAAGAGAAATAAATGCGACATAACACAAAAACTCAGGTACGGTATAAAAGTTAATCAATCGTATAGTAAAAAACACTTTCAATAGATGAAAAACAAGGAGTTAAACCTAAAAAATAAAATAGAACAATAATCACAACAAGGGAAAAAAATGAAAACATTAGAGAACTATTTAAAGCCATTAATGCTGGTATCTGTATTACTCTTTGCAAACCTTGCTTTTAGTAAAGAAAAAGCACAGCAAATGGCTGACTTTATTCAAGAGTTTCATAATTATAAACAGTTTAATGGTAACGTCTTAGTTGCTAAAGAAGGCAAAATACTTTTTGAAAAAAGTTATGGTTATGCCAACTTCGAATGGGATATAAAACATAGCAAAAACAGTAAGTTTAGGATTGGCTCAATTACAAAACAATTCACAGCGATGCTAATTCTACAACTAGCTCAACAAGGCAAACTCAAGCTTGACGAACCATTAGCAACCTACCTACCCGATTATAGGCAAGATTCCGCTAAGAAAATAACTATCCGTCAAATACTTAACCATACATCAGGTCTTGGTAATTACACACAAACAAAAGACTTTGGCGAAAAATACAGCAGAAACCCATATAGTGTCGATCAGTTTATCCGTCTGTTATGTAGTGATGATTTAGTGTTTGAGCCTGGCACCCAATTTCGCTATAGCAACTCAGGCTATTTTATTTTAGGGGCAGTCATCGAAAAAATAACAGGAAAACGCTACCAAGATGTCTTGCAGGAAAATATTCTAACACCACTCAATATGGCTAATACAGGCTACGATTCACACAGTAAAATTATAAAATATCGTGCATCGGGTTATGCTAATGACTTAGCAGGTTATAGCAACACTGACTATCTAGATATGTCCATTCCTTATGCTGCAGGTGCAATGTACTCAACCGCACGTGATTTAGTAAAATGGGATCAAGCTCTTTACTCTAACCAACTGTTGAATGCTGAATATAAAAAGCAAATGTACCAAGTATCTAACCAACGAGATTATGCACTCGGCTGGGAGGTTAAAAAGTTAGATAAAGATCAATATGGTAAAGCGTTAACTCAAATACAGCATGGCGGTGGTATTAATGGCTTTAATGCGTTTATTAGCCGAGTTATTGAAGATAAACTCCTAATCGTTATTTTAAATAACACAGGTGGTGCACCATTAACCCCCATGACTAATGGGCTTCTCAATATTTATTACGAAAAGCCTTATGAAGCGGCTACTGAGCATGCTGATAGCATACTATACAAAGCACTTAAGGATGGCGGTATTGCTGCACTAAAAGAAAAATATGCAGAGCTCGTCACTCATCATAAAACGCCTCGTGAGCGAACGATTAATTACTTTGGCTATGAATTAATGCAAATGAATAAATTAAATGCAGCGGTGGCAGTATTTGAACTCAATAGTCAGCATTATCCCGACTCTGCCAATACCCATGACAGCCTAGGTGAAGCCTATTTAGCTGTTGGGGAAAAGCAAAAAGCGCTCATCAGTTATAAAAGAGCCCTTGAGTTAGATCCTGAAAGTGAAAGTGCAAAAAACGCTATTAAGCAACTTCAATAGAGACGAAGCCACCGTAAGTGGCTTCTTTTAATTTTAGCACGCCTGTTTTTGATTAAGCTCGATATAGGCTACCAAGTCTTCAATCGAGACGACAGGCATAGCGTGCTCAATGGCAAACGTGCTTACCTCTGGTAAGCGAGCCATTGAGCCATCTGGGTTTGTTAACTCACAAATAACTCCAAAAGGCGCTAAACCCGCTAGCTGCATTAAATCGACTGATGCCTCGGTATGACCTCTACGAACAAGCACCCCGCCTGTTTGCGCACGTAAACCAAACACATGGCCTGGACGAGATAAATCTTCTGGTTTTGCTTTTTCTGCTGTGGCTGCTTTAATTGTGGTGACACGATCAGCCGCTGACACGCCTGTTGTCACGCCCGTTTTGGCTTCAATAGTGACAGTATACGCAGTTTTGTTCTGACTGGTGTTATGCTCAACCATTTGCGGTAAGTCGAGCTGTTTAACACGCTCATCGCCCATGCAAAGACACACAATACCGCTGCCTTCACGGATCATCATAGCCATTTGCTCGGTTGTTAGGTGCTGTGCTGAATACACAAAATCACCTTCATTTTCACGGTTTTCGTCATCTACCACAAGCACGCCCTCACCTTGCTGCAATGCAGCAATAGCACGTTCAACGCGTTCAAGTGGTTCGCCGAACTGGCTTAGTAAAGAAGACTGAATCATCATTTTTAATACCTATTAAATTAAATATGAAAAGATTCAGGACATTGAAAGGCACAGCAAAAAAGACCACCCGAGGGCAGCCAATTACTGTTTTATAGATTAACTATATTCTCTTTCATCCGGACTATCACCGTCGGCTCTGGCCTCTCACCAGATCTGCTGACCTTCAACCAAAGGTTAAAGCGCTCGCGGGCTCACTTAACATCGTTAAGTATACCGCCGGTGGGGAATTTCACCCCGCCCTGAGAATGTTGCTTAATCATAAAGACGAATAAGCCCAGTTATTCTATACTTAAAATAATTAGTTATCGAGTACCTGCTTATCTAAAATGCCTTTTTCAATCAGTTGATTGAGAATCGCCTTCGTTTTTTCTCGACATATATCTCTCACTAAACGAACAGCAGGTGTGATTGACTGCCTGCTTGGGCAAATTAACCAAAGCTCTGCACAAAGGTGCGGGTAATTTTGCATAACAGGTACGACCCGCCCTGTTAATAAATCATCACTGATATCTATGCATGATTTCACAGCAAGGCCTTTACCGGCCACGCACCAACGCCTTACTAGGTCACCATCATTAGACGCACGGCGGCCTTGCATTTTCACCTTAAAACGCTCGGTTCCGTTGGTAAATTCCCAGACATTATTGATGATATCTTGCAGTTGATAAAATAAGCCTTGATGCTGATTTAATTGATCGGGATGTATCGGCGCGCCATATTCAGCAATATACTCTGGTGTTGCACATAACAGCCTTGGCACATTACATATTTTAAACCCATATAGATTTGAGTCTGATGGTGAGCCATACCTAAGCGCAAAATCAACGGAGTCACGATAAAAATCGACATTACTATCACTGATGTGCGGTCGCATGCTGAGTTTGGGATACTCATCCAAAAGCTCATCTAACCAAGGGATAATAATATTGCGTCCCAAATCAGAAGAAAGTGCAACCCTTAGTTCTCCTTCTATTTCATCATGCTCGCCTTTTAGCGCAAGTGTTGCCTGCTCAAGTGTCGCCAATGCTTGTTGGCATTGCGGTAAAAAACGCTCTCCCGCGGCTGATAATCTTAAGTGACGAGTGGTACGAACAAAAAGCTCTGCGCCAAGGGCTGCCTCTACTCGCTTTATTGCAGCACTCGCCGTCGCAGCGCGCATATCTAACTTAGCCGAAGCTTGGGTTATACTACGAAACTCCGCCACCTTGAGGACTAATTTGAGATCTTCAACCTGCATATTAACTAAAATTTTTTGATAATGTTTATTTGATTATGCGCTTTATCGTAAAGTATGCAAAGCGTACACTGCACCTAATGTTATACATGCGGGAGCAATTACATGACACACCCTATTATTTCTGACTTACAACGCCGTTATACAAGTAAACGCTACGATGCATCAAAACACGTTAGCCAAGAAGATTTAAACATTATTTTAGAAGCGTTACGTTTATCGCCTTCATCAATAAATTCTCAACCTTGGAAATTTGTTGTCATTGAGTCTGAGCAAGCAAAGCAACGCCTTCACGATAGTTTTGCTAATAAGTTTCAATTTAATCAGGTGCATGCTAAAGCGGCATCACACACCATTTTATTTGCCTATAATCCAAGCTATAAACGTGAAGATTATGAAAAAGTAATTGATGCTGATATCGCTAACGGCCGTACTAAAGCAGACAATAAAGAGCAAGCCTTTGGGGCGTTTGCCTTTGTCGATTTAAACACCGATGAACAAGGTAATAATGCTGCGTGGACAAAGTCACAAACTTACATTGCTTTGGGTAATACTATGCACACTGTGGCCCGTTTAGGTATTGATTCAACGCCGATGGAAGGTGTTGATAAAGAGCTATTGAGTGAGTTATTCGCTGATGAGTTAGACGGGTATGTTTGTGAAGTAGCCCTTGCTATCGGCTACCATGAACCTGAACAAGATTACAACGCGGCATTACCAAAATCACGATTAGATAAAAATGCAGTGATTAAAGTAATTTAATAACCCTTTTAATACCTTGAAGTAAGTTGAAGTTCACTTCAAGGTTCATCGTCATATTATTCGCCAGTCGACTTTTTACGAGAATGTGCAGTGCCTGACACGCGTGTTCGCTTGTTAAAAGGTTTTTTACTTTGAGTTTTAGCCGCAGATGACTTTCCACCTGCTGGTTTATTTGTGCCTTGTTGCCCTTTATTTTGCTGTGGCCGCTTTGCCGTTTTAGGTTTTGGCTTTTGTGTTTGCTCTTGATCTGGGCTTTTCGGCTTTTTTGGTTTCTTTGGTTTTTTAGGCTTTATTGGTCGTGTATCAAGTGGTTTTTCTGCAACAGGCTTAGTTGGCTCAAAACCCGACTCTGTAGCACGCGGAATTAATTGCCCAATAAAACGTTCAATACCATAAAGGTCATCTGCATCATCAGCGGTTACAAATGAAATTGCATGTCCCGACGCGCCAGCTCTACCCGTTCGACCAATACGATGAACATAATCTTCGTATACATTTGGTAAGTCATAATTAACTACATGCGGTAGCTCAACAATATCTAAGCCTCGTGCCACGATATCAGTGGCAACTAATACTCTTACATCACCATTTTTGAAACCTTCAAGTGCTTTAACACGCGCCCCTTGCGACTTATTACCATGTATAGCTGCACCACTGATATCATCGCGCTCTAGCTGCTTAACCAAACGATTAGCACCGTGTTTCGTGCGACTAAACACCAATACCTGTTGCCAATCATTGGCGCGAATCAAATGGCTTAGCAAAGCTGTTTTTCTTGACTTATCAACAGCATAAACTGATTGCGTCACTGTTTTTGCAGTGGTATTTTTTGCTGCAACTGAAATTTCTACCGGATCGTTAATTAAGCCCTTTGCCAGCGCACGGATTTCATCTGAGAAGGTCGCAGAAAACATCAGGTTTTGACGCTTAGCTGGTAATTTAGCAATGATGCGCTTAATATCATGAATAAACCCCATATCAAGCATACGGTCTGCTTCGTCGAGGATAAGCACTTCTAAATCATCAAATTTAATCGCATTTTGGTTATGTAAATCCAACAAGCGACCAGGTGTGGCGACAAGAATATCAACGCCTTTGCGTAGACGCATCATTTGCGGATTAATTTTAACACCACCGTAAACAACAAATGAGCTTATATTTGAATGCTTAGCATATTGCTCGACGTTTTCGCTCACTTGTAAAGCAAGCTCTCGCGTTGGAGCCAGAACAAGTGCACGCGCACGGTTTGCACCTGCTTTTTTACCCTTTGTTAATAACTCAATGAGTGGCAATGTAAAACCTGCTGTTTTACCCGTTCCTGTTTGCGCTGCCGCCATAACATCACGGCCAGCAATAATTGCAGGAATTGCCTGTGTTTGAATAGGCGTAGGTGTTTCATAACCTTTTTCTAAAACCGCATCAACTAAAGACTGTGATAATCCTAAGCCATCAAAACTCATAGTGTCTCTCAAATTCAAAAAATCAGCTGAATTGCCGAAGTGCGCGCATTATACCTAGGATAGTCAATAATGCATGGAATTATTTTATTAAAGGGAATTTGGGCACGAAAGTAGCTTTAGCATCTGAGGCACAAATTTAGGGCCAAAGGTAATGTGAAACAAATGCTACATGTGCAGTGCTACACCTGCTGCAAGGTGTATCTTTGTGAATCGGTGAAGTCCTCACTAGGCTATTATAAAAAAATATAAAAATCATATAGTTGAAGTTACTAACACAAAATAATTAAACATGGTGCGCAGATTGCTGAATGCCCTTTGCAACGACACAACTGTTTTAGCTAAATCCATGTGTCAGAAGCTTTTTTATCTAATTTAAGAGAATGACCTATGTCTAATATTCCAGTATATCAAAATTATATCAATGGCCAGTTTGTGCAGCATTCAGCCAACTATATCGAAGTAATGAACCCTGCTAACGGAGACGTATTATCTAAAGTTCCCAGCGCAGACAAGGTTGAAGTAGAACAAGCCATCCATGCAGCAAAACAAGCACAACCAGCGTGGGCAAGTAGACCCGCAATTGAGCGTGCGCAATACCTTCATAAAATTGCTGAAAAAATACGGCAAAACATTGATCGGCTCGCGCTTGTGATAACCCAAGAACAGGGTAAAGTATTGAGCCTAGCGAGGGTAGAAGTCAACTTCACTGCCGACTACCTCGATTATATGGCTAGTTGGGCTAGACATATCGAAGGCGAGATAATTACCAGTGATAGAAAAGGAGAAAATATTTTTCTATTCAGAAAGCCGCTAGGTGTTGTTGCCGGTATCTTACCTTGGAATTTCCCCTTTTTTCTCATTGTAAGGAAGATGGCACCCGCTTTAATTACTGGGAATACCATTGTCATCAAACCGAGTGAAGAAACCCCCAATAACTGCTTTGAATTCACCCAGCTCCTCGATGAAGTTGGTTTACCTCAAGGTGTGTTTAATGTGGTATGCGGATCAGGGCGAAATGTTGGCCAAGCTCTTTCCTCTAGCGAAGATATAAACATGATTAGCTTTACAGGGAGTGTAGAAACGGGCTCTGTTATTATGTCTGCCGCGGCAAAAAATATCACTAAAGTAAACTTAGAGCTTGGGGGGAAAGCCCCCGCAATTGTGCTTGATGATGCCAATATAGATCTTGCTGTAAGTGCCATCAAAGCATCACGTATAACTAACACAGGACAAGTATGTAATTGCGCCGAGCTTGTTTATGTACACGCGAAGGTTGCTGATGAGTTTATTAGAAAAATATCCGATGCAATGGCATCAACACGTTATGGCGACCCACAACTAGACCCTGATATCGAAATGGGCCCGCTGGTTAATAAATCTTGCTTAAATAAAGTAGCCAGTATGGTTGAACAAGCTATTGCAGAGGGTGCAAAAGTGGCAACTGGCGCAAAGGTAGCCGACACCGACAGTGGCTACCATTACCAACCCACTGTGTTGGTTAACTGCCATGCCGATATGGAAATTATGCGCAAAGAGATTTTTGGTCCTGTACTGCCCATTCAAATCGTTAGCAGTTTAGAAGAAGCCATTGAACTTGCAAACTCACTAGAATACGGACTCACTTCTTCTGTCTATACTCAAAGCCTTAGCCAAGCTATGCGTGCCATAGAATTACTTAATTATGGTGAAACCTATATAAATAGAGAAAACTTTGAAGCTATACAAGGCTTCCATGCAGGCACCAGAAAATCAGGAATTGGTGGCGCTGATGGCAAACACGGTTTGTATGAATTTACGCAAACACACGTCGTGTATATGCAGAACTAATTTAAGTTAATTTATCAAAAAATAAAGCCGCAACACATGTTGCGGCTAATACGGAATCATTAAAGCCATTCACTTAAGCTTAAAAGCTAACTGATGCTTCGACAATAACACCATCCCATTCTGTACCGTCGCCAACCCCAAATAACGCCGTTCCTCCCCCTGAAAATTGTTCTTCTTCCTGTCTAACATACTCTAATTTGAATAAGGTGGAATCATTCATCCACCAGCCTCCTCCAACTTGGAGTCGAGTCGCGGTATTATTATTGTTGATATTGCCACTTTCGTTGTCAGACTCAGCATAGCGAGCGGCTAGATAAAAATGCTTGTTAAAAGTATATCGCCCCTCAATAGACCAAAATTGCATTTCTGACTCTTGCTCAATGTAACTAGTCTGAAAACTCCCCTGCCCATTAGCCCAACTAACATCGTCCTCGGCTCGACCATACAAAGCATGCAGTAAAATAGTGTCAGTCATGTATTGAATGTCAGCTTGCCATATAAACGCATCTACCCCAGGGACAATGAGAGGATGTGTAGCTCGTGCATTAGGCGCTGTGCTGGCAAACTGATAATTATCACCGTCGCCAACCGCAATTAACGACCCCGCAGATTTGCCTGTAACCGCACTTATTTCATGATTGGTAGAAAAAACACCTGCGCCAAACGATAGGCCATTAGCTAAATTATAAGTACCACGTAAGCCAAGGTTGTACCCCCGATTATCTGAAAAATCTGCAAAAAAATCAGGTACTGAAATAGTTCCATCCCAAGTTACTGTACTGCCATTATTTAATTCATGTACACCATAAAACCAGATACCTTCTTCGGCAGTGATCATATCAACAAGACTATTTCCCACAAACGGATTAGTTTGGACTGATGCGCCATCGGAATAACGCAAAAAGTTTTGTGTGGTCGAAACAACATTACCAAGCCTCACACCAACATTTTGATTAATCTGGTATTGGATCCACGCTAAATCTTGACTGATACTCGCGCTGCCATCATTCCAATCATTTGGCTCTTCAGCAAGCTCAGCAAAAATAGAAAGTTGCTCCGTGACTTGTGCATTGATATTGAGGCCAAATCGTAAGCGATGAAACCCTGAGTCAGTTTTAGCATTGCCTGGATCTGCTGCCGCCCCCTCAACTTCCATCCCAGTTTGCCAACTTTGCATAATGCCACCAGACAATTCAATTCGGTCTAGCCAATTTTCTGCACTCATAGCGCTAAAACAAGCTAAACTCAACGACGTTGCTACTGCTATTTTATTTAATTTCATTATTATGTTTCCCTTATGAAGTGTACTTCGAACATAAGGGATGGCAAAGACTATGCCATTGAAATAAAAACAAACAACAAATTGATTTTAAAGTATTTTTTACTTTAAACACATTGAAGCGTATTCAGTTTAATTCCTTAAAATCAAACTAATGTCGCAGGTCAATTGTCACATTTTGCTACATACATCGACAGCAAACAAAAACCACTTTTAGCAAGCATTATTAGGCTGAACAATCTTATACTTTTCCATTTTTCTATACACTGTAGAACGGCACACATTAAGCTCTTCAGAAACAGACGTTATATTCCAACGATGTTTTTTAAGCGTTTCAATTAGTAACTGCTCTTCATGGCAGGCAGTAAATTTAGCTAAGGCTTTTTCCTTTTTAAAAGAGCCCGCCGTTTTATGATCTGTAAGTGAAGAAAAGTGTTCGATTAAATCATCTGGAAAGCAATTAATGGTTATTTCAGCTCCTTCACACACCGCTACCGCATACTTAATTACGCTAATCAGTTGTCTTATATTGCCAGGCCAAAAATAAGATTCAAGTGCTCTTTTAGCATCATCGGCTATGCTCAAACCATGCACCGCCACGCATTCTCGTTCGAGTATGTTATCAATAATAAACGATTTATCAGACCGTTCTCGAAGTGCTGGTAACTTTAAAACCATACCGTTAAGACGATAATAAAAATCCTCTCTAAACTCTTTTAATTCAATAAGTGTTTTTAGATCTTGGTGTGTTGCAGAAATCACTTGTAAATCTAATGCGATAGGCTCAATCCCCCCAAGAGGCATAGTTTCGCGCTCAGCTAAAACTCGTAATAGCCGAGTTTGAAGTTGTACCGGCATATCACCTATTTCATCTAAGAAAAGTGTGCCGCCATTTGCCTGCTCAAGTTTTCCTTTCATACCTTTTTTATGTGCACCGGTAAAGCTACCGCCGAGATAACCAAACAACTCACTCTCTATTAGTGTTTCAGGTATCGCGGCACAGTTAAGCGCCACAAATGGTTTATCAGCACGGGGACTCGATTCATGAATGGCGCGCGCAAACGCCTCTTTGCCTGTTCCTGTCTCACCGGTAATCATAATAGGTATGTCTTTATCAGCAACCAAAAGTGCTCGACGAACAAGCTGTTGCATAGAGGCATCTTCACCATTCAATTCATTAATCGGCGGGTGTTTAGTGCATTTCTTCCTATGCACTTTTGACTCTGCTTGCACCAATGGTAATGCCTTACTTTTTGGCACTTTTAAAGTTAATTCAACGTTTTCTGACAGCAATGGAAGTTGCACATTAACCGCTTTATTTCCTCCATTTGTTTTACTTAATAAACTATCCAGAGACAAACCAACAAATTGCTCAACATTAATACCTAGCAACGATTGATGCGATTGAAAATGAGACATAAAATAAAAAAATGCCGCGTGATTTGCACCAATAATTGTCCCTTTCTCATTAATAGCGATGAGTTGTTCTTGAGTGATATCAAAAAAACTTTCAGCCGACTTTATACTTAATATGAGTTGGTTTTTATAGCTTGTATGCAAATAGCTATTTTCAATCATGCGCCCATATAACATCACCATTTTCAGTGTCATAAGCTGATGGTGCTTGTTTTGGTCAGCTCCAATACACGACGCGTTTAAGCAACCTAGCAACTCTCCCATGGGATCAAAAATAGGTGTAACGGAGCAACTTAACTCTTTATGACTTGCATAAAAATGTTCAGCCTTATGAATGATCAAAGGAGCTTTTTCAATAAGGCATGTACCAATGCCATTAGTACCGACTTGGTTTTCAGCCCACCTTGCACCTATGAGTAAGCCTGACTGTTTACTCAAACTTTCCTCTTGAGTAGATAAACTCGTTGCTAAGGTTAAGCCTGTGGCATCAGTTAAAATTGCAGAGTAACCTACATCAGCAATACGATTAGCTAAACCAATAAGGCCGCATTTCCCCGTATTTAAAAAGGTCTCTCTGAGCTGGAGTTGCGATCGCATTTCGCTGGAAGAAAGCACCTCAACTTCATTAAACGCATAAGGGTCTAAGCCATAATTGAGCAAACTTCGCTTCCATGATCGCGCGATATATTTAGATGGTTGAATGTTACGTAGTTGAAATTCTGTGGACATAAACGACTGAGCACTACTAACGTCCATAGGGTGTGGAGTGTGTTTCATCACCTTGCTACTCCGTTCTATTGTTGTCGGGCAATTTAAGTAGCAGCATTAGGCTGGAACTATAAAAGCCTCAGTCTTTGTTTCTAAAACTATCACAGAAATTTAATCTAACAATACGCCTTTTACCCTATTTTAATTTTGATTCATGATAATTTTGCAATACAAAAACATGTCTCTCGGTTAAAAAAGCCGCTCACATTGATTTATTTTTGAGACAAGTGTCAAACTCTTAGCATCCTCTCTTCAGGTTATAAATTTTTCTTTATTTAGGTGTCTCATTGTTGCATGCATGTTGCGACACCTGTTTCTCTTTTCATACGAAAACATACACTCAAGAACAACCAAAATAAAAATATCGATTAAATATCAATTGGTTATAAACATTAAAATTACTAAAAACTGTTGGCATATAATTTGGTACTAAGGTCATTCAAACTAAAACACCTTCAGAGGTTACAATGAAAAAAATGACAAATTTGAATCTGACTTACCTAAATTACTGTTTAATATTCACTGGGATGTTGATCAACACACACGCATCAGCGGCCAGTTTAACTAAGCTCACAAAAGAAATTAAAAACTATAAACCAGTTACGCAAAAAAGGCTGAATGAAGCAGACCCAAAAGACTGGCTACTACCCAAAGGCAATTATGAAGGATGGATGTATAGCAAGCTGACGCAAATAAACAAAAAGAATGTTAAGTCTTTAAAGCCAGTATGGACGTACTCAACAAACTTAGATTCTGGTCACGAAGCCCCTGCCCAAGTAAACAATGGCGTTATGTTTGTTTCTACGCCTTACAATCATGTAATTGCGTTAGACGCTAAAACAGGGCAAGTTTTTTGGCGCTATACGCACGACAACCCTTATGACTTATCTGTTATGCACAATACTAGCCGCGGCATCGCTCTGTGGGATGATAAGGTTTACGTAGCAGGACTTGATGGCACGTTAAATGCCCTTGATGCAAAAACCGGTGAGCGAGTATGCCAAGCACAAATCGGCGACTGGAGTACAGGTGCATATATCACCTCTGCACCCACACCTGTAAAGGGCAAGATTCTTGTGGGTCCCTCTGGCGGTGAATATGGTGTCCGTGGTTTTTTGGAAGCTATGGACGCTAAAACATGTAAACAAGCATGGCGCACATACAGTGTACCAGGCCCTGGAGAGGCAGGACACGAAACGTGGAAAAAAGAAGGTAAACGCCCAGATGCATGGAAGTATGGTGGTGGAAGCATGTGGATGCCAGGTAACTATGATCCAGAAGCGGACGTACTTTATTGGGGAGTAGGTAACGGTTCACCTTGGTTAGGTGATCAACGCCCAGGGGACAATTTATACGTTGCCTCCTCCATTGCTATGAACCCTGACAGTGGCAAAATTGTTGGTCATTTCCAATATCATCACAATGATTCATGGGATTGGGCAGCGATGAATGCGCCTATGCTCGTTAATTTCAAAAAAGGTAATAAGACGGTTAAAGGCTTAGTCTCTCCCCAGCGTAATGGTTATTTATATTGGCTAGAACGTAGCAATAAGGGGAAAATTAGCTATGTCGAAGGACAACCGTTTGTAAAAAATAACGCATTTAAATCATTAGATAAAGAAACTGGACGTCCTACTTATGATTACAAACATGTGCCTGTAACAGGCAAACGCGTTGATTATTGCCCAAGTCTATGGGGCGGGAAAAACTGGCCATATGAAGCCTATAACCCCGAAACAGGCATCATCTACGTTCCTGCCAACAACAATCTTTGTAATTCTTTTATTGGTAAATTTCAAGATGATGTTGAACCTGCTTCAGGACAGTTCTGGGCTGGTATCGACATACCCGATCTAGATGTTTACCTAGACAATCCTAAAAAAGGAGTTGGTCAACTACAAGCGTGGAATATCAATACACGTAAAAAAGTTTGGCAACATGACTTTGGCAAAACCATGAATTGGGGCTCTGTACTATCCACTGCTGGTGGCATTGTATTTAATGCAGGCACGAACGATCGTATTTTACGCGCGTTTGATTCACAAACTGGCGATGTGCTGTGGGAGTTCCCTCTTAACTCGACAGCTATTGCACCACCAGTGAGCTATGAAGTCGATGGGAAGCAATACATTGCCATTACCGCAGGTTACGGTGTGGATGCACATTGGACAAACAGCGTGCTGGCAGAGAAAGATAAATCAGGCGAGTGGATTGCTGATGTACCTGAAGGTGGCGTGATTTGGGTATTCGCTTTACCCAATTAATTTACCAACTAAGCGAAAAGCCCGCATGCTTTTCGCTTTCACGTATTACTAGCTAAGGCGCTAATTTTATAAAAGTAAAGGTACCTCATGACACAAAATGCATCTTCAAAGAAAATCATCGATTTGCCATGCACACAGAAAACTAACGATGACGATTTAGCTCAAAACCACCCCGACAATTATTTTCGTCGTGATTTTGTAAAATATCTCGCTATCGCCATCCCAATAGTTAATCTGCCTTTAAGCACTGGGGTAAATGCAACCACAAAACCTGAAAGACGTCCTCCCCAAGCAGGAGATCGACTCACTTACTTTCAAAAATCAAAACGTGGGCAGATTATTAAGCTGTCGGATTTAAAAGAATTAGACAAACCTCTGCTGGTTGTTCCTTTCGATGTTGAAAATAATGTGGTTAAAGATGGCTCTCGCTACAACCAAATACTGCTTCAAAAGTTACCCAGTGAATTACTCTCAGCAGCAACAAAAAAACTTTCAGACCAAGGTGTTATCGCTTATTCAGCAATTTGCACACATGCCGGTTGCCCTGTCACTGGGTGGATGGCTGATGAAAAAAACTACATGTGCCCTTGTCACCAATCTGTTTTTAATCCTAAAGATAGCGGCGTGGTTGTGTCAGGTCCTGCTACACGAGGATTACCTGCAATTGGGCTAAAAATTGAAGCCGATGAAATTATCCTAACCAATACATTTAATAGCTGGATTGGTTTTGGCAAAAGACCCAAATAATGGAGAAGCGTCATGAATATTCAAAAAAATTTACTCAATTTAACAACCCTAATTATCATTATTTTAATGCCGATGAAAGTGCTTGGTGCGGCTAAACCTATAACCGGTGTGAGCTGCCAAGAAGGCTTTTATATTCTTACACCAGATAAACATATCCATTGGATAAGGGATCAACAAAAAGAGCGCACGCTTGTTTATTCTGAAGGTGACGATATTTATGCCATGGCTGAATGTGGCACAGGCGTAATAACAGTATTTGAAAACAAACAGTTGCAAACACCCCACTATAGCGCTTATTACAGTCCTAATTGTAGGAATATTGGCGCAGAAGTAGGTGAAACAAAAAGCATTTATCAAGGTGAAGTTAAAATAAATCACATACAAGCAACACCTAAAAGCCTAAAAATACGTCTTGCTAACAATGCACTTTTCAGTAGCAATAGCTGTACTGATCTTGCGATGCAAAGCGAGTAAGCAATGAAAGAAACACGTTATTATCTTGCTTTCACGCTAAGCGCTTTAGCAGCAGCTTGTTTGTTTAATTACTCAGCGGCTAGTAACAAAGACAATGAAGAAGAACAAGCACTTAAGCAACTGCTAAACACCCTAAATGAGAGCTATAAGTTAACAATTGACGTCACCGCTCCTCATTTAAATACTCCCATGTTTACACTAGGCATGGAGCTATTTTTTAGCAAAACGTTAAGTGGCAATCAAGATGTAGCCTGTGCAAGCTGTCACCACCCATTTCTAGCAGGTGGTGACAGCCTTAGCCTACCCATAGGTGAAGCTCCCTATGATGAGGATATAATTGGCCCTGGCCGCTGGCATGACTGGCAACGCTCAGCAGATCCAAAAGCGGATGGCGCTCCGAATGTAGCACGGCATTCACAAACAATTATTAATGCTTCTTTGTACAAAGAAGCCATGTTTTATGATGGCCGTATTTTTGTACTTGAAAATGATACTAACAAAGCGGATACCCCCCTACTACACCGCACCCCTGACAGTAATTTATGGCAAGGAGATCAGTTAGCAGGAAAAAACTTACTTGCAACACAAGCTCGTTTTCCTGTTGTTTCAAGTGATGAAATGCGAGGCTATACATTCGCAGCTGCCAGCACCAATGAAGACACCCGACACAAACTAACAAAACGCTTACAGCAACACGATAAAAACCAACAATGGCTTAAGCTATTTCGCAATGCCTTTAATGATTTACATGCCGCACCAGAACAGCTTTTTACCTTTGAGAATATTGCAACCGCAATTTCTTACTACCAATCAACCCAACTATTAATTAACACTCCATGGTTTAATTACCTTAACGGAGAGAGTGATGCAATGACTCCCAGCCAAAAACGGGGGGCACAGTTATTCTTGAAGTCAGCTAAACAAGGTGGTGCTGGCTGTATAGAATGTCACACGCCCCCTATTTTTTCTGACGAGAAATTTCACAATATTGCTGCGGTACAGGTAGGTCGCGGCAAACAGCCTAATGGGGAAGACTACGGTCGACGAGGAGTTACACAAAAAGACGACGATCGCTATAAATTTAGAACGCCATCTCTGTTAAATGTTGCAGTAACAGCACCCTACACTCACTCTGGTGCGTTTATAAATTTAGAGTCGATTATTAAGCACCACCTTGATCCTGCCAAGTCGTTGCAGAATTTTGATTACAGCTTTGCTGACAATCCACAACTAAGTTATGTCGCGAGCTTGTTACCAAATAGCAAACTCAATTCTCACCGTGCACTAGAGCAATTACAAAATGAACAACAAAAAGGAGTCAGCTTACTGGCATCAGGCATTACCTTATCTGACGCTCAGCTATCTGATTTAATTGCCTTTTTAAATAGCCTCACCGACCCTTGCATCAATAGTCGAGAGTGTATGTCTCAATGGGTGCCCACGGAAACGGATAAAGCACCAGATATACACCGTTTAAACGCACGCTTTAAACGCTTTACAGCGCCGCCTAAGCCAATAAGCAGAATATCTCACACAGAAAGTAATTTGCCGCAAATGTCATTCGACAAAGCGAATATTAAGCCGGCGTTATTATTAAGTGATATGGAATTTGGCTGTAAGTCCCGTGCTTCAATCGCACCTCAAAACACGAATGCTGCAAAACGTTTTGATGAAGTATCACTGGATGTTGGCATAAGTCATCAACACCATATAACTTGGCAAAACTACACCCTATCATCAGCGCAACGGCTACTTTTTAGTGGCGGCGTTGCTATGGGTGACATAGATGGTGACTGCTGGCCTGACATCTTTTTCCCTACAGGTGACGGCGCCCCTGATAAACTATATCAAAATCAGCGTAATGGGCATTTTTCAGATATTAGTCGCTCTTGGGGTATTACCCAAAAGGAGCTATCCAATGGTGCAGCGATGGTGGACATTGATGGCGATGGTGATTTAGATATTTTCACCTCAAACTTACTTCATCCTCACCTACCTTCCGTTAACAGTCAAGTGAACAAACACCCCCACCATCAAAGCCCTACTCTCTATCTTAATGAGCAGCAACAAAGCTTTATAGTGAGTCATGATATTGGTTTGAATACCCAGCTTACTAGCTGGTCTTTCGCTTTTGCCGACTATGATAAAGATGGGGATATCGATATGCTAACCAACCATTGGCGTGGGCCAGGCCTTGGTGGACAGCTTCCTAATCACTTATGGGAAAACACAAGCCAAGCAAATACGCTGACATTTCAAGCGCAAGATGGGACAGCTGGTTTGCTTGATTTGATAGGAAGTACCGACTTTACTTTTACCTCTAATTTTTCGGATTTTAATAATGACGGTTGGCTAGATTTATTATTTACTGCGGACTTTGAAACCAGCCAAGTCTATAAAAACCTGCAAAATGGGCGGTTTGAAAAAGTGACGCATGAACACACGATTCATGATCAAAATGGAATGGGCGCAGCCATAGCTGATTTTGATAACAATGGCTCATTAGACTGGTTTGTAAGCAGTATTTGGGATCCAAATGGTCACCCTGAAGGTAGCTGGGGAGTCATAGGTAATCGTCTATACAGTAACCAAAATAATCAGTTTATAGATATCACTGAACAAGCGGGTGTAGACAAAGGGTTATGGGCTTGGGGAGCATGCTTTGCCGATTTTAACAACGATGGCTGGCTAGACCTATTTCATGTTAATGGTTTTGATCTGCCCAAACAGTTAAGCAAACGCTTTGCTAACCCTCGCGCTTATCAAAAACTAAAACTCGCTATGGCTGAGTTTGAAAAAACACACAGCCGCTTATTCATTTCAAATCAAGATGGCACCTTTACAGAACAAAGTAAACTTTGGGGCATTAGCGATCAACTCTCTGGCCGAGGCGTTGCGTGTGTCGACTATGATCGGGATGGCGATATCGATATTGTAATTAGTAATCATCAACAGGCTCCTTTGCTCTATAAAAATCGACATAATGATGAAAGTAAAGACAGTTACCTTTCTATTAGCTTGCGCGATACAACAAAAAATACGCGCGCACTAGGCGCTAAAGTGTACGTTACTGTTGGCGAAACAACTCAATTACAGGAAGTTCAAGCAGGCGGAAGCTTTCTAAGTGGCACCCCTTCCACCCTGCACTTTGGTTTAGGACAGGCCTCACAAGCTGACACGATCAAAATTGTATGGCCTGATAAAACAAACACAGTAAGTACTTTTACCAATGTACCTGCCAATCAATTTATTTATATCACTACCGACTTAACAGCTAACCTTAAAAAGTATCGAAAATAAAAAGGAATTGATAAATATGAATTTAAACCAATGTGTTAACTATCATGATTTTGAAAAACTAGCTAAACAACGCCTACCTAGCCCTATTTATAACTATATTGCGGGGGGTGCCGATGATGAAGTAACCATGCGACGCAACACTGAAGCATTTAATCAATGTGATTTAGTGCCCAATGTACTCAGAGGCGTTCAGCACGTTGACCTTAGCACCGAAGTTATGGGGCAAAAACTTAAACTACCTATTTATTGTTCTCCAACAGCATTGCAACGCTTATATCATCACCAAGGCGAACATGCTGTAGCGGGTGCTGCCGAAAAATTTGGCACCCTATTTGGCGTGTCATCCCTAGGCACCGTATCAATGGAGAAAATAGCAAAAAATTTTGATATTCCTCAAGTTTATCAGTTTTATTTTCATAAAAATCGAGATTTAAACAAAGCAATGATGGACCGTGCAAAAGCCTGTGGTGTTGAAGTCATGATGTTGACTGTTGACTCAATTACAGGTGGAAATAGAGAGCGGGATTTACGCACAGGGTTTTCAATTCCTTTCAGGTTAACTATGCCTGGTATGTGGGAGTTTATTCGTAAGCCGAACTGGGCCATAAACTATTTACTGCATGAAAAGTTTTCGCTCCCGCAACTACAAGAGCACATAGATATGAAAGGAAGTAGCTCTTCAATCGGTGACTACTTTACCAATATGCTAGACCCTTCAATGAACTGGCAAGATGTTGCAGATATGGTCAAGTATTGGAATGGTCAATTTTGCCTTAAAGGTATTATCAGCGTCGAAGATGCTAAGCGCGCTGTTGAAATAGGCTGCACGGGTATTGTGGTATCAAATCATGGCGGGCGGCAATTAGACGGCTCACGCAGCTCGTTTGATCAACTGGCTGAGATTGTAGATGCGGTTGGCGATGACATTGATGTGTTATTTGACAGCGGCGTGCAACGGGGCTCACACGTACTCAAAGCGTTGTCGATTGGCGCGAAAGCGGTTGGGATTGGTCGAATGTATCTTTATGCACTTGCGGCTGCAGGCCAACCAGGCGTTGAGCGAGTACTTGGTTTGATGCAAAGTGAAATTGAGCGAGATATGAAACTCATGGGCTGTACCAGCATCAGTCAATTACAACGACATCACGTTAAATTTCGACGCTAATCAAACCCCTAAATACAACAAGATTTACACAAAGGAGGTCAATCATGGCCCTTAATTATAAAAAAACATCTTTGTATTTATCAGCGATGATGTGCGCTTGGTCAATACCCGTCGACGCTTTTGCAGCTAATCAATCACACACCCTGCCATTGGAAATTATTGATGTCACCGCGTCTCGATTACCAAGGGAGCTTTACAACACTCCCGCAGCTGTCACACTCGTTGATGGGCAACGTGAATTTCAACTACAAGAAGCTTTACAGTTGGATGAAGCTCTGCAATTTGTGCCTGGTGTGTACTTTCAAAACCGCTATAATTTTGCGCAAAATCTACGTATTTCTATTCGTGGCTTTGGTTCTCGCGCACCGTTCGGTGTAAGAGGAATGCAATTACACGTAGATAATATCCCCTACACTTTACCCGATGGGCAAACTCAAGTAGATGATATTGAACTTAACGGTATAGACCAATTACATGTGACTCGCGGCGCAGCAACCGTCCAATACGGTAACGGCGCAGGAGGGGCAATTAATATCAGTACAAAAAATGGCGAAACATTCAAAGGTGTCACTCTAAACCTTGATGTCGGTAGTGATGACTTATATAAGTTAAACGCACAAGCAGGAACCAGCAACAACACTGGCAGTGCCTATATCAGTGCAAGCCATCTCAACTTTAATGGCTATCGAGAGCAAAGTCAGGTTGAAAAAACCACTTTGCGCGGTAAGTTTATTTGGAATATTAACGACAGTAAAACACTCACTGTAATCACTTCACTCATGGATATGCCAACATCCGAAGACCCAGGTGGGCTAACAAGAACCCAAGTTAATGAAAATCGACGTCAAGCCACTTTCATGGCCAAACGATTAGACAGTGGACAGCAGGTCGAGCAACAAACCCTAGGTTTAACTTTACGAGATAGTTCGTTCGATAATACCCAGTGGATGGTTAATCTATTTGCAACCCATCGCGATTTTGAACAACAACTGCCATTTCCTGGCAGTAGTTTAATTGCCTACGATCGCTGGTTTTATGGAAGTAGTTTTGAAATAACCCAAGACTTACGAGCAAATAAACGACCGATTCGCCACACATCGGGTATTGAAATACGTAAGCAAGAGGATGACCGGCAACGCTTTAGCGTCTCCCCTAACGCTGAAATAACAGGGCAAACGGTTGATGAACTACAAGAAGCAAGGTCAATGAGTGCCTTTAGTATTGTAGATTGGCACCTTAACGACGCCGTAATTTTAACCACTGGGGTACGCTATGATGATTTAAAAATGTCAATTGACGCTCACTTAGCGCAAAGTGGTGTTGGTTCAGGTCAACGTAAATATCATGAGTGGAATGGCAATTTAGGGCTTAGCTACCGACTGGGTCTAAGGCATCAATGGTATGCTAATTTAGCCACCTCTTATGAATCACCAACCTTTACAGAGTTTGCCAACCCACAAGGTGCAGGCTTTAACCCATTTTTAAAACCTCAAGATTCTTTAAGCCGTGAGTTAGGTGTTCGAGGCGAGTTGAGTGACATTAAATACGACATCACTTTGTTTGCAACTAAAGTGACCGATGAAATAATTCCCTACGAAATTGACGGCCTCAGGTTTTTCGAAAACGCAGGAAAAACTGACCGAAAAGGCCTCGAGTTAGCTTTAGAGTGGCAACTCAATGAACAATGGCAGTGGCGAAATGCGCTGACATTGGCTCGCTATCAATTCGATAACTTCACTCCACTAAGTAGTGATAATGTAGACGGAAATCGTATGCCTGGCTTACCAAGGCAACAGTGGGTCAGTCAAATTAACTGGCAGTATAATGAATGGCGAATTGAATTTGAGTCGAGTTATACCGGTCGGTTTTATGCCGAAAATAGTAACGACACACAAATAAAACAAAATTGGCTATTTAACACACGCGCTTCCTACTCGCTATCGCCTTCTGTATCTATAAAAGCGGGGATACGTAACTTATTCTCAAAAGATTATTTTGCAAATGTACGTATTAACGCAAATGCTAATAGAGATGTGAGCCAACGCGGTTACTTTGAGCCAGCACCTGAACGTAATCTATATTTTGGTCTGAGCGCAAAATTCTAAAAGGGTCTCATTTAATAAAAAGGTGGATTATTTAATCCACCTTTTTAAATTTAAACAATTACTTTACGCCTAACTCACGTAAACGCTCTTGTAAGTAGCTGTCGGCTGTGTAGCGCTCAGAGAGAACAACATCAGGGCGCGGGTGTAAGAACAATGGTAACGAAATACGTGATTTCGTAGACGCTTTACCCGTAGGGTTGATCACGCGATGAATCGTCGATGGGAAGTAGCCACCTGACGCTTCTTGTAACATGTCACCAATATTGATGATCAGGTTACCAAAATCACATGGTACGTCTAACCAACCGCCATCTGTTTTTTGTACTTGTAAACCTGGCTCATTGGCCGCAGGTAAAACAGTTAATAAGTTGATGTCACCGTGTGCAGCAGCACGAATTGCGCCTGGCTCTTCATCACCTGTCATTGGTGGGTAGTGAAGAATACGCAGAAGAGTTTGCTCAGAGTTAGCAATCATATCTTTAAGGTCGATAGAGAACTTAGCGCGCACATCTTCTGGTGCTTCAGCTTGAACCCAGCTTAATAATGTCGCTGCAAACTCATTCGCTAAACGGTAGTACTCACGGATTTCTTCTTCTAACTGTGCTGGAACACGGCCTTTTGGATAAACGTGGTAATACTCTTTAATATCTTTAACGGTAAAGCCTTTTGCAACTTCTGACACTGATGGTGGGAAATAACCATCTTGTGTTTCTTTTGAAAATAAAAACTCATGCTTTTGCTCAGAATTAAAGAATTCTTGCCAATTTTTGTAAATAGACTCAACTAATGACTGAGGGATTGGGTGATTTTTTAATACACCGAAACCTGTGTTTCTTAGTGACTCAACAAATTGAGCGG
>Ga0213832_1000381_pt1 | contig 37704 bp, 26 predicted proteins | sample SWATP13_FD_161660 | JGI IMG/M metagenome (GOLD analysis project Ga0213832, IMG submission 161660) | Coastal seawater microbial communities from Marineland, Florida, United States - SWA TP1 #3 | ecosystem: Environmental > Aquatic > Marine > Coastal | place: USA: Florida | collected 2016-08-06 | reverse complement strand
TCATGGCGATGCTGCGTGAGCTAAATCGCGAAGGTACCACGGTAATTGTGGTTACTCACTCAGAAAAAGAAGGCAATTATGCTGACCGTTTAGTGCGCTTACTTGATGGCCAAGTGATGGTTGATAAGGCTAACCGTGTTCAACAAACAGCAGAGGTGGCATAACATGATTTTAAGTTATTTGATCACCGCGCTGCGTGCGTTTAAAAACCAAAAGCAGCACTTTATTTTAAATGTTCTGGGTTTAAGTGTGGGCTTAGCTGCGGCAATTCTAGTTGCTTTGTTTGCAAAAAATGAGCTTTCGTACGATAGCCAACAGCCTCATGCTGAGCGTGTTTATCGTGTTGGCCAAGACTTCTCAAAACTTGGTTTAGCTGTGGTGCCTATTTTTAATTATGTGCGGTCAAAGCAGGCCGAAGATTACAGCCAAGTTGAAGAAGTATTTGGGTTAACTATGGTCGAGCTGACTCGTGAAGCCATGGTTGATGTGAGTTACCGCAACCAAGGCTATAAGTTAAATGCCTTGTATGGTGCTACAGCAAATATTGAAAACTTTATTGCTATGGAGACGATTGCAGGTGACTTAACAACAGCAATGAGTACACCAGATAGCCTAGCTTTAAGTGAGTCAGAAGCACTGCGCATTTTTGGTCGCACCAATGTGATTGGTGAAACACTAACGCAGGAACAAGGACAGTACATAGTGCGTGCCGTGTTTGCAGACTTAAAAGACAACACTCACTTTGCCTTTAAAAACCTTGTTTATGTTAAGCATGATCCAAGCAAAATAGACATCAACAGTAGTTATGTTTATATGCGTGTAGCAGAGGGCACCGATACAGATGCATTAGCTAAAACCTTAACAGAACGCTTTTTTAGCAATTCGATGCTGGAGCAAGTTAGTTTAGAGCTGCATCCATTACTTGATTTGCACCTAACGGCAAAATCACCGTTTGAGATGAAAGCAGGTGGTGCTAAACAAGTGGTGATGATCTGTGTAGGTCTAAGCGTGTTACTTATTCTTATTGCAGGTTTTAACTTCATCAATATGACCGTCGCTCAATCGACTAAACGTGCAAAAGAAGTGGGAGTTCGTAAAGCGCTTGGCGCAAGTAAAGGCCAGTTAGTAACGCAGTTTTTATCTGAATCTGTGCTGGTATCAATGCTTTCAATGGTAATTGCATGTGCTTTAGTGGAGCTTTTTTTACCAAGCTTTAACCAATTAGTAGACCGCGAATTGGTCGTGAATTACGCCTCTGAATTTGGCATTGCAATTATTGTGGTCGCAATTGCTGTGGGTATATTAGCTGGGCTTTATCCTGCATTTTTTATTTCGTCATTCAGTGCAAAACGCGTTTTAAGTGGCGACCTACAACGTGGTAATACTGCAATATGGGTTCGTAAGAGCTTACTAACCTTACAGGCTTCGTTAGCAATAGGTTTAATCATTGCCTCTGTTACCTTGTTAAAGCAATTAACTTACTTACAAAGCTTACCTTTAGGCTATGAAACAACACAAAGGCTGGTTATTTCAGAGCTACCTGTCGGCGAAGTATTCACAAAAGAAAAAAATGCGCTAGTTAACCGTATTAGCGCAATTCAAGGCGTACAGCAAACAACAGTCATTGATACCCGTTTAACCGTTTCAATTAATAATACGCTTATGCCAACGTGGCCGAATGGTGAAGCCTCTGGCAGCTTAACGCCTGTTGTAGGCGCAGGCTACGATGTTGTAAAAACGCTAGGATTAAAACTGGTTGCTGGCCGTGACTTCAGCCGTGAATTTGCCGGTGACTGGGCAAGCCGTGAAAATGGAGTAACAAGTACTGGCACTATTGTGACTGAGTCTGTCGCAAGACAAGCGGGTTACACTAACATGAGTGACATTATCGGTAAGGTCATTAAAGACTCAGGTCGCGGCATAGATATGCGTGTTGTGGGTGTGGTTGAAGATGTAAAAGTAGGTAATGTTAAAGATGCCAACTCTAATATTATGTTCTTGTGTGGTTTTAACTTCTTATCGCCTGTATCAGAGTTAATCTTAACCATTGATCAGCAAAACTTGCCTTATATTAAAGCTCAGATCGCTGAAGTATTAGCAAGCTCAGCCAATATCTATGAGCCAAAAATTAACTTACTCGCAGACAACTACAAAACCCTGTTAAAAGGTGATGAGCGAATTTCGAATGTCGTTTTAATCTTTACCGCTCTTGCCGTGTTCTTAACTTGCTTAGGTACCTTTGGTTTGGCTTCGTTTGCAACAGTGCGTCGTCAAAAAGAAGTGGCTGTTCGAAAAGTGCTAGGCGCATCACGCATCAGTATTGTTAATATCATTGCAAAAGAGTTCCTAGTGCTGGTGGCGCTCAGTATTGCTATTGCGTATCCAGTGACTTACTTGTTAGTTGGTGATTGGTTAGCAAACTTTAATGACCGCATTGAACAAGCTGTGTGGGTGTATGGCGCTGCGGCTGTGGTCGTTGCGGTTATCACCTGGGCAACGGTGGCAAGCCTAGCATTTAAAGCGGCCAGCACCCGTCCATCATTAATCCTTCGTTATGAATAAATTGAGTTTTTAGTCAAGACTATGCTCTATCGGCGTAGCTGATGGGGCATTTTTAGGTAGAGCAGGTAAGGTCTAAAGGTAAAACATGTTAGTATCACACATTACCACGGCGTTTAGGGTATTTAAGCGGCATAAGCTGTACGCGCTTTTGAATGTCTTTGGGTTAAGCATAGGTCTTGCTGGGGCGCTGTTAGTGGCGTTATTTGCAGAGTACGAATTGTCGTTTGATAAAATGCAGCCCGATCATCAGCAAGTATATCGTTTACATGTTGATGTAAATGTACCAGGCTTAGAAGAGATCCCATTAACGGTTGTAAGCATTGCGCAAACAGTGTCTTCACGAAGCGATGTAAGCGATTTATTGGTGTTGGCAGATGTGGTTGATAGCGATTTGCTTTCCGCTCATATTAATGTTGCAGGGCAAGCATTTAAGCTGCGTAATTTATATGGTACATCGGCTAATATTCGCGATTTTATTCATTTAGAGGTGATGCTTGGCAACCTAGAACAAGTACTCTCTGTGCCCAATCAAATAGCTCTGAGTAACAGTGAAGCCACAAGGCTGTTTGGTAGCGCCAGTAAAGCGTTTAGACAAACGTTATTGATGGGCGAGCAAAGTGTTACTGTGGGTGCTGTTTTTGATGATTTACCCGATAACAGTCACTTTTTGTTCCATGCTTTAGTGTCTGTTGATTTCACCGAACATAACGATATATCGAGTTATGTTTATCTAAAAACTCAGCAAGGAGCTGATTTAAAAGACATAGAAAAGCTGTTAGCTAGTCGTCTTATCGAAAAATATCAGTTAAAGAATAGCCAACTTGAGTATCGTTTAGTGCCGATGCGAGAGGTGTACTTTAAAGCCCATTCGCCCTTTGAATTTAAACCAGGCGGATCGGCTTTTTTAGTGAACTTGAGCTTGGTGCTAAGTGTCTTACTACTCGCCATTGCTGCAGCCAATTACATTAATATTGCGGTATCGCAATTGCTTTATCGCAGCAAAGAAATTGCCATGCGCAAAACCTTGGGGGCGAGTAAGCGACAATTAATACTGCAATTTTTGTTAGAAGCCTTGCTAATGGTGATCCTTGCTACGTTGTTAGCGTTGTGTTGGGTTGAGATGTTATTACCAAGTTTTAGTGGCTTTGCGAATCGACCATTGCAGCTTATTTGGGACTGGTCACAATTGCTCGCTGTATTGGGCGTGGTGTTTTTATTGGCTTTTATATCTGGTGCTTATCCGGCTTTTTGTGTCGTACGCGCACCGCTAAAAAGTTTACTTGCAGGGCAATTGCAAACAGGTCAAGCGGTGCGTAAAGGCCTTTTAGTATTTCAAGCAGCCATGGCAATGGCCTTATTTGTTTGTACTATAGTGAGCTTACAACAGTTAACGTTCTTGCAAAACTTGTCGCTTGGTTATGATGCGACAGATCGCATTGTGATACATGATTTAAGCAGTAAGCAATTGATGGGAAAAGAACACGCGATACTTAATGAGATCCGAGCGCTGCCAGGTGTCATGCAAGTGACCACTACAGACACAGATTTAACCGACAGTATTCTTGAAAGCTTTTATTTCCGTTGGCCCAATGGCTACGAAGAAAGCGAACTGCCACCGACCATAGGCACAGGTTTCCATGCCGTTGAAACCTTGGGTCTGACACTACTTGCAGGCCGAGATTTTTCACCACAGTTTCAGAGCGATTGGCTGCACTCTACCGATGAGCATACTGAGGCGCAGCAGGGTGAAGGTAACCTTCAAGCAATGGCTATTTTGGTGACCGAACAAATGGCAAAGCGTGCTGGCTACGATAATGTGGATGAGGTGGTGGGTTTGCAAGTTCAGGGGCTTTATCGCAATATTAATGCAACCATTGTCGGTGTGGTAAAAGACATTAAAGTCGGTTCGGCGAAAGATGATTGGCTGCCTGTGTCATTTTCAGCAGGGTATAGCTCGCAATCAACCGTTCGATTGGTGGTAAGCACCGAACAAGTAAACTTTTCTCAGTTATTTAATCAGTTACGCCAGCTTTTAAAGCAGTTTAATTTAACCGCCGATCCGCAATTTAGCTTGATGCAGCAAGACTTAGCCAAGGTTTATCGCGTCGAGCATGATTTGTTTGTGCTCATTCGAAACTTCTCTGTGCTGGCCATGTTTTTAAGTTGCTTAGGTTTATTTGGACTTGCTACGTTTGCAGCGAAACGTCAGCAAAAGCAATTAGCCATTCGAAAAGTATTGGGTGCAACCCGTTTAAGTTTAGTTAATCTACTTGCCCGTGAGTTTTCAATCATAGTATTCGCAGCGGCGGCAATTGCTTTGCCTCTAGCTTATTGGCTAATGGATGACTGGTTGCAAGGTTTTAACGACCGTATTGAGCAAGCCGTGTGGGTGTATGGCGCTGCGGCACTTTTGGTCGCACTCTTTACTTGGCTGACTGTCGCAACCCTTGCCTTCAAGGCGGCCAGCACCCGTCCATCATTAATCCTTCGTTATGAGTAACGCTTGACTCAAGATCCACTCCAAGCCTAGCAATACAGCTGGGCTTTTTTACAACTCAAAATAGCGACCAAGTACAGCAAATACTTTATGTAGATGAACTTCATCTAGAGTGAGCTAAAAATGAGCCGCAGACGAATTAACCTGTTTTTTAAATTGCTCTTTGTAACGACGTGATAAGTTAAGTATTTTACCCGTTATAAGTTTCACTTCACTATCACCGCTTGGTAATGGCGTGATAGATTCAATCGCATCGAGTCTAATAGCATAAGAGCGGTGAATACGACAAAAACCTTTTGGTTCTAACCGAGATATAAGATGGGTCATGGTTGTACGTAGCGGATAAATACGTGTGCCAATATGTAGGTTTACGTAATTGCCGCTAGATTCAAGCCAGTCAATTTGCTCTGTACAGATGATGAATTCTTTACCCAGTTTTTTAACCAGTAATCGGTCGAAATTTAAATCCTGTTGGGCGTTTTCTTCATGATTGATTGGCGTGGCTTCGCCGGTTAATTGGCTAATAATGTATTGATACGTTTTGATAATGACAATTAAAGATAAAAACCCCCATAAGTCTTTACGGTATTCATAAAGTAACTCAAACCACAGCAACCCGAAGTCATACTGCATGTCTTGAATTGTGTAAATGAACTCACGGATAGCGACCATGATCCCGATATGTAATAAGGAAAAAATAATGCTTGCGAATAAATAAGTGAGCAATGAGCGAGCGATCTTTTGCCAATTAAAGGGGTGGGCTTGCAATAACCAAACTAAAGCAGGAAATAATAGTAAGGTGCCGATAGCGCTTGAATATTCCCAGACAAAGGGCTCCCAAAGCAAAAAGGACAGTTCACCATCGCGTTGGGCTTCCATGATATCTGAGCTGGCATTAATAGTGTTATTTATAAAAATATAACTAAATAAAAATAATGTCGCATACCAAGTTCGATTACGTTGAAAATGCATTAAGGTGATCATTATTATTGTTACTCTTTGAAGACCGTAATTAGATTAACAAGATAGTGATAAATCACCAAACATACCATCCCTGATATCCACCGTTTATCCCTACTGATTGTTTTATCGACCTTTTTTGATAGCTTAACGCTGCATGTTGTTCATAGTTGTTATTAATTTGTCGTAACCATAATAAATTATGAAACTTAAAATAATAATTAAAAACACAGCGCGCACGTTATTACAGCCATGGCAAAATGCGTTCAATCAAGCCGTTGAGTTACCACCGCGTCGTTATGATTTAGATTGGCTAAGAGTACTTGCCTTTGGCTTATTAATTTTTTACCACACTGGTATGTTATACACTCAAAATTGGGGCTTTCACTTTAAAAGTCAGTATTTATCCAGCAATATAGAAAACATCATGCTCTTATTGTCGCCTTGGCGGATGGGGTTAATCTGGTTTATCTCAGGTACTGCACTGAGGTTCATAATTGCGCGCGCTAGCTTAGGTGGTTTTTTAATATCACGCAGTGTCAGAATATTACTGCCATTATTAATTGGAGTTTGGTTTATTGTGCCAGTTCAGCTATATGCGCAAATGAGCCAAGAGACCGGTTTAGCGATAAGTTACTGGCAGTTTTACTTGCAGTTTTTTGATTTAACAAGCCCTTTATTTGAACATTATCAAGCAGGTATTTGGCCTCATGTTGATGTAAACCATCTTTGGTACTTACGCTCGTTATGGCAATTTACCTTATTGCTCGTGTTTGCTCTGCCACTGCTTCATCACCATTATGTTCAAACAGTGATTACACGTCTATGTGAACAGTCGTTATTAATTATTTTTATCGTATTGCTATTGCCGCTTTGTATTTTAAAGTTGAGCTGGCCGAGCGATACATTTCGATACCCCATGGGTGTTTTATTTTTACTTTATGGTTACTTACTTGCGTGGCACTCAGTATTTTATAGTCGGCTACTTCTTCATTGGAGGGCATTATGCGTGGTATTTATTGTAGGTTACCTGATTGTAGTGGCGGGCTATAACATGATTTGGCAAAACTCAGCTGCCAGTCAGTGGCAAATTACGGGCATGGATATGTTGTATACCGCGCAACGATTAGTTGGTGTGTTAATGATGCTGGCACTAGCACAACGTTTTTTAAATCACGATCACCCTAAATTGGCTTTATTGAACTCAGCGGTATTTCCTTTTTATCTCTTACATCAAAGTGTGATTATTGGCCTTGCCTTTTATTTATCGAAGCTGCAATTAGGTGGTTTCATGGAGTCACTACTTATACTAAGTCTCACTTTTATTCTTTGTTGGCTAGTGTTTATAGGTGCGCGTCGCGTCGATTTATTAAGTCCATTTTTAGGGATTAAAGTCACAGGTAAATATAAAGCATGGCAAGTAAAAGTAGGTTTTGGTTGTGGACTAATCCTAGTAAGCCCATTGATTATCAGGTTAATCTAAACAACTATACCATTGGTATAAAATATACGTAGCGGGCTCGTGTAGTATGTGCTTTAGCGCTCGATATGCTTTGAGTGTGTACTTAAATATCTTTAATCTTCACCGCGGGGTTACCTGCTATTAGGGTGTTTGCCGCGACATCTTTGGTAACTATTGCCCCTGCGCCAATCACGGCATTATCGGCTACTTTAATGCCTGCAAGTATAATAGCGCCAGCACCAATCCATACGTTGTTACCAATGCTAATCGGCGCTGCAAAATTAGCTTTTGCTAAACGCTCGGTTGGATTTACTGCATGCGATACCGCGAGTAATTGCACATTAGGGCCTATTAAGCAGTCATCGCCTATAGTAATTTGCGCATCAGATAGCGGTGCATCGAGCACCGTACAGTTAATATTTATGAAGGTTCGATCACCTATTTTAATACCACTGCCATAATCACAGTGAAAACCTGCTTCGATGACAACCTGTTCACCACACTGAGCAAACGTACCTTTTAATCGCTTTAAATTGCCTCTACTTGGGCTTTTGGCAAATAAACGGCAAATTTCATGGGTGTTTTTTCGTTGTTCTATAAGTGACTTTTCTAGGCTGTTAAATGAAATGCTCATCGTTTATTCAGGTAATCCAATATGTGCATGACCACTTTTATAGTCAATAGTGATTAAAAAATGTTTGAGAACATCGTAGCCTATTAAGCCTTGTACTTTTTTTCCTCTAATATGTGTACCCGTTGTTTTGTATTGAGATTCAAGATTCGCAGATTCTCCTTTAGCAGGGATACTCACCAGAACATTTTCCATTTCAAAAGGGCCAAATTTTAGCCAAGGGATACGAAAGCTTTCAGTCATACCACTTGTATTCACACCTGTGCTTATTCCCGATTCGCGCTCTATCTCATCAAGCCACCCCATGCTTTGAGCGACACTTCGTTTAACAACCATACCGCCATTGTTACCTGTGTCGAGCACCAACCATATTGATTTTTCATTACTTAACATCACTTCTACAATAGGCATACCTGAGCCTTTTTGTTTTAGCATTTTAATATTTTCAGTGTCATTTAAATTGACTGAGTCGTGGGTAATAAGACGCATTTTTTGATTTGGGTAATCCAGTTGTATAACAAACTGGCGAAAGAAGCCGGCACCAAATAGGAGTGCGTTATCATGAAGGCCAAGGTTGATTTCTACCGCATCATCAATTTCAGTGTCCATACCAAAAAAATTAATGGGCACATTGTGGTAAGTTGTTTTATTTTCAATGCCATATACGCCTTTAATTCGCGTTTTGCTTCCTTTATCTAGCTTAAGCTTATTTTTGTTAATAAAGTGAGGATTAATGCCATTCACTTGTGCGCCCGTATCCAATAAAATTTTACTCGGTATACCAGATACCGTTGCTGGCACTTTGATGTGACCATTTTCTAAGTGAAAATCCAGCCAAGGTGTGACTGCCGCGTGGCTACAAAAACTTAAAACAGTTAAGCATAGTGCAATAAGTAACTTCATTATTAATCCTTTAATTTATTGTTTTTTATAGCTTAAGCTATTTATAGTGAAGTAATTCAGATACTCATGCAAGCCCAAAGTTGGCTCAGTTACAGCTAGCCTTGTGTAGCAATGATGACAAGTGAAATGATATAGGGACTTTGAGTGTAAATAATTTAGGAGATTATATAAGAATAATGCTTTTTATGCTCAATAGCGGTTACTAAAGAGCATATGGTATTACGTCATAATTGTGCTCGGGATGATTTTAACCACTTATTAAGCCAAGCTGATTGCTCTTTAAGTAAATATGTTAAGTTTTCTTTCGCTCTATAAGAGTGGCCTTCATAGGGGAGCATAATGAGCTGAGTTGTTTTTTTATTCGCAATTAGCGCTTGATACATTCTTGTTGATTGTAGGGGGTAAGTCCCCGAATTTTGGTCATTTTCACCATGAATAAGCAGCAATGGCGCATTAATTTTATCTGCGAACATGATTGGTGATAAGTCAATATAGGTCTTTTTTGCTTGCCATAGAGTACGCTTTTCACCTTGAAAGCCAAAAGGCGTTAATGTTCTGTTATAAGCACCGCTTCGAGCAATACCAGCTTTAAAAAAGTCAGTATGTGCGAGCAAGTTTGCTACGGTAAATGCGCCATATGAATGACCCATGACAGCTAAAGAGTCGATATCAATCAACCCAGTACCTTCGAGTGCATTGATAGCTGCTTGTGCATTAAGGTTTATTTGATTGATAAAATCATCATTGGGTTCTTGACCGTCAAATGCAGTGATTGGCATCGATGGTGACTCAAAAACTGCGATGCCGTCATGAAGAAAAACCAAAGGGCTTAATGGATCAAATTGCCTAAATATATTGGTTTTTACAGTATTTTGTTGGCTTAGTTCTTTATTATTAAATTCATCCGGATAGATCCATAGGACTGCAGGTATTTTGCCTTGTGCTTTATCGTAGTTACTCGGTAAATGTAGCGTACCACTTAAATTTAACCCATCGCTTCTTTTATAATTTATAAATGTAGGAGGCTTGTCAAAATATTGCTTATTTTTGTTCGTTAATAAGGGGATTCGCTCATTCATATCAGTGCTCGAAATTGCAAAATATTGAGGAGCAGTTTGTACATTTTGTGTTTGTATAATAAGCGTATTATTTGCCACTCTTAAAGGGAGTTCAATGCTTTCTTTACTGCTAATAAAGTACTCTTTTCGTGTGTTATTGGTCTTGTTTAGTGTCTTTATAGTGGGCCTGATGCCCTCTTTGCTAAGGCCGTTCGATAAAAAGAAAAGGTTTGAATCATCTTCAACAAGCACTTCATACCCTTCAGGTAGTCTCAGGGTTTGCGGATCGCCAAAGTCATTAAATTTATCTCTATAGTCTCGTTGCTCAATTAAGACATTTGCTGAGGTACTTGCACTGATTAAAGAAGCTTTTGCTTGTTTACTAGCATAAAGCCATTCTTGAGCGACTCCGGCACCTGACTTCCCCCATATAATATTATGTACTCTCCACTTTGCCTGATGGATGAGTTGTTTGTTTTGATTGAACGGGCTGGGAAGTTTATATGTATTGTCATGATATTTTTTATCTACTGACATATCACCATTATCAATTGCTTCGGTCCAAGTGAGAGTTGAGCCTTCAGAGGGAAGCCATTTTACTAATCTTGCACCATTAGGGACGCTATCTTTGGCTTTCTTTAAGTTAACCTTGTTATTTAAAGAGGGTAAAACATTTAGCTGGTGGTGGGTTTTTAAGTTAGTAACTTGATAGTCTCTGCCCCACTTTTTGTATGGTAAATAGGAAGAGAGCTCTTTGGGTAGAGTTGACGACAACACATACTCTCCGTCAGGAGACACAGAGAAATCATCAAATAGCATATTATCAGTTAGAGAGGTCACATTACCTTTTAAATCGATTTTAACTAAGCTTGAAAGCGCAAGAGTTTTAAATTGCTCTTTAAGTTTGTTATTTTTTAGAAGGCTTTGATATGTTCGTCCTTGCTCTACTTGTCGCTCAGATGAGAGAGAGTTCGGCTGTTTTAATTCGTTAATGGGTGAGTGTACTTTAGTATTTCTTTTTTTAACGATTAGTGCTGTGCTGTCAGGTAGCCACCTGAGGTGTCTGCCACCTAATGAGGCAGATAAATTGACCTGAGAAAGGCGTTTGAAAACCTGAGTTTCAACATCATATACCCATAAATTAATTGTGTTGTCATTTTGAATTAAATAAGCAATTTTTTTAACGTCAGGAGACCAGTTATAGTCAATAATGACGCCGCTATCAGGGGTTAGATCTATGCTCGTTCTATTGCTGATATCAAAAAGTGTTGTATGGCTATATAAAGGTGTGTCAAATCGGCTATATAGATTGCTATAAAAATCCAAGCCCGCTAACTGTACGCGTGCTTGTGATACATAGTGAATCGATGGATAGCGTATCTGATGTAAAAATAGAGCCTGTTCCCCATTAGGTGATAGTGATACATTCTCTTGTGTTGTGGAATCTATATAGCTTTCCCATTGGGGCCTATTCTCATCTGTGTTTGCGTGTATCGCGAAAGATAAGAGCAATACTATAAATATAAGAAATCTATTCATTGCGTAATGCCTTTATTGGATCTTGTCTTAGTGTTTTATTGATCGGAAAAAAGCTCGTGATAAGCGCCATAACTAACAGCCCAAGCCAGATAGATAATGTTAACCACCAGTTTATAGTTAAGGTGACGTTGGGTAGTGAAAAGCAATAACCAATAATTAAAAATGCTAATGAAAAAGCGAGCACCAAGCTCATCGTTATGGGTTGCATAAGCTCAAGTAAACTTTCTTTTAATAATCTTAGGTTATCTGCGCCCATTGAGAGCTTAACGCCCAAGCTATATCTGCGTACTTTAATTAAGTAGTTAACAATGCCATTGATGCCTATACAGACCATGAGTAATGATGTTGATGCAAGTACAATAGCGAGCCAAGCTGCGTTTAAATGACGCTGTCGTTGGTCATCAAATTGAGTTGTTAATGACGTTAATGAATGTATATCTAAGCGTTTATCAATCCCGTAGATCAGTTGCTGAATTTGCGATATTGATGCGGAATCTTTCATTGTTAGAAGGTAGGTATATTGACTCCAGCCGGGGTAATCTTTGGGTGTGAACACTTCAAAGTTTTCACTTTCAGGCCTTCCTGGTACGTAGGTATTACTGACTACACCTACGATAGAATAAAACGTTTTGCTGTCAAAGCTGACTTTACTATTTAGTACGTTCTGTGTGTTTTTATCCAACATATCCGCAAGGCGTTGGTTAACAATAATGGGCGGGTTTTTAAGTTTTTCATCACCTTTGCTAAAGCCCTTGCCAGTTACTTTAAGATCTAATTCTGCAAAATAATTGTTGGAAACTAAGCTATTACGCGCTTGGGCAATATACTGGCCAGCTTCATCATATATTTGGTTAACGTTAACCGTATCGGGTAAGCGCTGTTCTGATGATAGTGCTAAACTGCTCACATTATCGAGGTTTAATAGCTGTTGGGTAATGGCTTTATGAAGGTTAATTCGTTCACTCGGCTTATCGATATTACTGTAATTTATTGTAAGTGAGTATTTACCTTGAGTGTTTATACCATTATCTCTGAGTGCTTCAGAGAGTGTCACTAACACGACGTGACTTGCTGCGGTTAATACTAAAAATGAGAACAAAATCTGTAAGCCAACTAACAAGTGGCTGGTCGCTGCGCTCATTTGTTTTCCAGTACCTTTACCGCTACTTTGTAAGCTACTCATTAAGTTTTTCTCTTTTACGACACTTAATTCTATAAATGAATAGAGTGCAGCAATAGTAACAATCAAAAATACTGAAAAGAGGAGCGTATTTATACTTAACGAAAGAGTATCTAGCCGTTGTATAGAATTTTCGGCTAAGTTTTGAATAACGATAAACCCTATTTGGGTAAGTGTTAATGCCAGTATGACTGCAATGCTAATCAGTAGTAAGTTGTGTTTTAGTGTTTCAACAATGAGCTGTTTTGTACTTGCTCCAAATGCAAAGCTTATAGCAATCGGTTTTATACGAGTAATTGCTTTTGCAAGTTGCATACTAGAGAGGTTGATAAGTGCAATGATCAATAACAAACAAACACCTAAAAGCAGCATGAGTACTATTTTTCCGCTATCACCTTTTAATGCTTCACTAAATGTCGTGATACGTGCGTTAACAGTAAAATCTTTCAGAATATTAGGAGCATGGAGCTGAGCGCCTTTCAATGATAGGTCTGATAACTGTTGTGTGATTGCAGATTCTGATGCTGTATCTTTTAATCTAACAACACTTTTGTATGCACCCATAAACCCATTTGCTGTTTTGGGATCAAATACCTCATCGACATCAATAGGTAACCATATCGCATCGTTTATATTTTTGTAGTGGGGCAGAACAAGATCATCTGGAGCTACACCAACAATAGTGAATCGACGTTGATTTAACTGTATTTTTTGACCAATGATATCATCTTGACCTTGGAAAAGTTTTTGCCATGCCCTATAGCCTAAAACGACAGACATGTGCTTACTGCCAAGCGCCTCGGTCTCATTGAATAATCTTCCAAGTTCAGGTTTGACACCAAGCAGGTCAAACAAGTTATTAGATGCGAGAATAACGTCTACAGCGGGTCTAGTTGGCCTGTCTAATAATTTATAGCTGGTCCACTTATGGTAGGTAGCCATATCAGTAAAGAGCGTATTTTCATTCTCTATATAACTCATTACTTTTGAGTTACTAGCAGGGCCTGAGTAGCTTTTTGAATTTACGGTGCCTTCTAATAAATATAAATTATCACTTTGTTGATAAGGCAAGGGGGAAAAAAAGACTAAATCCACTAAGCTAAAGGCGCTAAGTACCATGCAAAGAGTGAGCGCTAATGTAAATACGGTTGTTAAATAGTACTGCTTAGCACGTTTGAAGGTATTGTAGGCTACTTTTAACATGGCTGAGCAACTCGATTTGCATCTGTTGGCGTACTGACATCATCATTTTCAGCTATTACAGAGCCATCTTTTAATTGAATATTACGAGATGCCATGTTGGCATAACGCGGGTCATGGGTGACTAAAACGATAGTTGTGCCTTGCTGATTAAGGTCTTTGATCAATGCCATGATGGCATCACCGTTTTTAGAATCTAAGTTACCTGTCGGCTCATCGACAAGCATAATACCTGAATCACCAGCTAAAGCGCGAGCAATGGAAACGCGTTGCTGTTGACCCCCTGATATTTGGTTAGGGTATAAATCAGCTTTATCTGCAAGGCCTACTTTCTCTAAGCAATCTAGGGCACGTGCATGGCGTGTTGAAAGCGAATCCCCTCTATATTTTAAAGGCAGTGCTACATTTTCTAAGACAGTCATTTCATCTATTAGATTAAAAGATTGAAATACAAAGCCGATTCTATTTCCACGAACTTTAGAGCGTTGCGTTGAATCCATATCAGAAACAAGTAAGCCGTCGATGTAATATTCACCGCTTTGTGGGGTGTCGAGTAATCCCATAATATTCAGTAGTGTTGATTTTCCGCACCCTGATGGGCCTGAAATAGAAATAAATTCGCCATCATAAACAGTGAAGCTAATTCCTTTTAAAATTTGACTGACCTGATCGCCATTGGTAAAGGACTTAGTTAAGTTATTAACCCTTAAAATTTCAGTGTTCATACTTCTAGCTCTCTATTTTTATCATTTTTGTTTCAGCAGGAATATCTAAGGTGGAAATAATAACTTGCTCGCCAGGCTCTAAGCCTGATAGCACTTGAATTAGCTGTCCTGATGTTTTGCCATATTGCACATCAACTCTAACAGCCTTGTTATCACTCGTTAGCTTGAATAGTGAACCATAGGCTCCCTCTTTAGCATCACTGGGCTGCTTTATGTAGTTCATATCTTTTTGTACGTCGGCGTAGATGGTTGCATCAACCTGTTGCATTGGTTTCATGCTGCCATGCTCAATTGCTTCAAGTTCAATATCAACCTGTACAGCACCATCATTGATAACAGGGTCAACACGAACGACTCGTCCATGCACTTGCTCATTGAGTGTTGTAATCTCGGCTTTCATGCCCATTTGAATTAAATGCGCTTGAATTTGCGGAACTTTTATTTCCCCAACTAATGGCGATAGGCTGCCAATAAGCGCAAGCTCAGAGCCTGCTGTTACACTTTGCCCTAAACTGAGAGGAAGGCGCTGGATGACCCCTTTCATTCCTGCTTTTACAGATAATTGCTCGACCATCAGTTTTGCAACGTTGAACTCATCTTCTGCTTGAGAAATAAGATCATCTTGAATTGAAAGTGCTTCTTTTTGCATTTCAGTGAGCTTGTCTAATTTTGATTCTTCGAGGCTGATGCGTTTAAGTAACTGCTTCGCTTCCAATTCATTTTTTTTAGCACTAATCCCAGAGACAATTCCCGACTTAGCTAAAGAGCGTTCGGCTTCTACTTGGAGCATGGCAATTTCTGCTTGTGCTTTTAACTCAGAGATACTTGATTCATTGTTTAACAGCTCCCGTTGTTGCACTAACAAAGTTTGACGTTTCTGTGTCTTTGCATTTTTGAGCTTTGCTAAAGCTAGACGCAGCTTACTCTCAAGCTCAGGGTTGTTTAATGTCAGAATCACTGTATCAGGCTCTACAACGGCCCCTGCTTTTAGCTTTATTTCGTCGACAACCGCATTGCTGGTGGCTGTAAGTAGTCTTTTATTAATAGATTGTAGCGAGCCATAACCTTCCACTTTAATAGAAAAGTCACCGCGCTCTACTTTTGCCATTGTTACAGACTCAAGAGAGATTACTTCTGCATTATCTGCAAACCCTAACCGCCAACCAGATAAAAGCATAATGGCTGACAAACCAATTAACCCCTGATAAACAAGTTTAGATGTGAGTTTCATTATTTTTTCCTTTGCTTTATGAGCAATCTTTAGTTAGATCACCTCTGACAGTGTTTGACCATTAATTAACTTTTCTAAGTCTATTACTCTGTCTGCTGCTTTTATCGTTTCTTGCCTGTGGGCGACGCTAATTCTGGTTATTCTTTTTGATTTTAAATGCTGATTCACTTGTAATTCAGTAGCAGCATCTAAGTGACTCGTTGCTTCATCTAAAAATAAAACAATAGGTTGGCTGTAAAGCGCTCTGGCTAACAGTAAGCGTTGTTTTTGACCACCAGACAAAGAACTGCCTAAGTCGCCCACCTGTGTGTGCAGTCCCATAGGCATGGCTTGAATCTCTTGCCAAATTGCTGCACCTTTTGCAGCCTCAATCACTTGATTGATATCTGGTTTGGGTTCAAAAAAGGAGATATTTTCAATTAAAGAGCCATTCAGTAATTGATCATTTTGCATAACCGTGGCGCACATAGATCGAAAGTTTCGCATCCCTAGCATATTGATTGAGTGTCCATCTAATAGGTAATCACCTTGCTCGGCTTTAATTAGGCCCGTCATTAGCTTAAGTAAGGTTGATTTGCCTAATCCCGAGCGGCCAATAATAGCGACAGATTCTCCAGCATTTATTTCAAAGTTGATACCTCTAAATAACCAAGGAGATGATGGAGAATATCTAAAATGTAAATCACGTACTTCGATATGTCCTTTAGTTTGCTCCTTTGCAACGACCAATGAATTACTCTCTTGTTCTTGGCTTTGCATGACGATATCTGACATTCTTCGAAGATAAGTGGATGCCAACTTAAATCGAAATATATGGTCAACTAAGGTTTGAGTGCTGCTTGAAAATTGTTGACGATAGGCTAGGAAGGCAATGAACATACCAATCGTAAACGCATTGTTTATAATTAATGTCGCACCAAAAAATATAACGGTTAAATACTCTACTTTACTTATTAATTCTTGGCTTATTTCAGCCGAAATAGATATTTTCTCTCGCTTAATATTTTCATTGGTTGTATCGGCAAATAAGTTAAGCCATGATGATAATCGTGTACTTTCTTTGACGTAGCACTTTATGGGCATTATTGCTCGAATTGTTTCGAGGAAGTGGCTATTTTCTTTTGCTTGTTTCGCTAAAACCTGTTCTAAGTGTTTATTTTCTTTTTTTGTTAAGTAAAGCCTTACCATTAACGTGATAGATAAAAATATAAGTGATATCAAGGCAAGGGTAGGTGAATAGGTATACATTATGATTAAAGTCGTAATACCAAGAAGGCCTTCGACAATCGCGGCAATAAAGCCTCGGCTAATCATACGCTGAACTTCATTAAAGGCCTCGAATCTTGATTTGATATCGCCGACATGGCGAGACTCAAAGAATGATAGAGGTAAATGTAGTAAGTGGCGTTGTATATTAGCCTTTACCTGAAAACCTAAGTTCTTATCTAGGTATAATATTGCCGCTGAGCGAATAATATTACTAAACGTAGTTAATAGTGTGATTGCTAGAAATGCAGCCAGTAGCCAGACCAACACACCGCTATCTGAAAGTGGAATACCATGGTCAATGACGATTCTTATATAGTATGGGGATATGAGTAAAAAGCATTGCAATATCAATGCAATAACGAATATTTTGAATAGCGATGAGCCTAACCCATCAATATTACCTATAAACGTTCTAAGTGGCATTTTTACTCTTTCATCTGCAACCGTAAATGTCGATGAAGGAGTTAACTCTATTGCAATACCAGTGAAAGCTTCAGAAACTTGTTTCCAATCAAGTTTAACTTTCCCTTTGGCAGGATCATGAATAACGATCCCAGTTCTACTGACCGACGCTAAGGTTACAAAATGATTAAAGTTCCAATGAAGGATTGCTGGCCCCTTTAGCTTTGATAGCTGTCCAAGCTCTAGTTTTAGTACACGCCCAGACAAGCCAATATCATCAGCTATTTTTAAAATATGTTTAACGGTAATGCCTTGTGTTCCTACCGGATAGCGCTGTCGCATGGCAAGCATATTAACTTTGTAGCCATGATAAAATGCGATCATTGCAAGGCAAGTAATCCCACACTCAGCTACTTCACTTTGTAAAAAAGTAGGCAATTTAGATGATTTAAAGTCTATATAATCGGTTAGTCGCATTTAATTTTCACTATTTAATTAAATTTATAATCTTTTCATCTTGCTTGTTAAGTACTATTTTTATTTCAGCGTTAGGTGATAATTTTTGTATCTCATTTTCTTTTATTCTTAAGTGAATTTTTTGTTCTTTTTCACTTGATATTCCATTAATAACCATAGTGACTGTTGCAGTTATTTTTTCATCGTTAATATGTAGAGTCGCTTTGTCATTTACATTTAAATTGATTTTATTGGTGTTTGATATCCAAAAAGATAATTCACCATCGGCTGGTGGAGTCAAAAGATAACCAAGAGGCTTGTATGGTTGAGTTATATTTTTATCAATTTTAGAGTGAAAGAAAAAACCGTCACTGGGAGAGCGGATAACATCACTTTCTAAACTACTTTTATTGTTTAGTTTAGAGATGGAGATCAAAGGCTGATCTTTTCTTACATGCCCACCATTTTTAGATAGGTAACTTTTTATAATGGCAACTTCACTATAAATTAGTGGGGTGTAATTTTCAGCAGATATCTTAATCGCAAGACTCTTATTTGATGGGATCGAGATTATTTTTATTAAAAGGAAGAAAGCGATAAATATAAAGATAAGAAATAATATAGAGTTATTTATCACTTTAGGTTGCTTTATAAGCGACTTGCCAATATCACTTGATTTATATTGGTTCCTAAGAGCTTCCTTTCTAAACATATTAACAATAGACATGAGCTAGCTAACTTTCTTAATTGGAATGTCACCAACAACAGTGTTGCTGTTCATATAACTAAGCGGGCATCCCATTTGCCAGCTATCAAGAGTCGTAAAGCCTTTTATCCAGGTGCTAAATTTTTCATTATTTAAAGTGAGAGTGCCGTCAGGGTTAATCTTGCCAATATTGTTTCTGTCATCATCTAAAGCAACGGTACACTTATTGATATTACCATTTGCTCTAATTCCTAAAGAATTTGGCTTTCCGGCATAACAAATGTAATGACCGCGTTCATTTATTTTTTTGCTATTACCTGAATAGCGTTCTGTTAGTTCTTGAGATAACTGCTTAGCTGATTTTTTTGATATTAGGCGGTTTATTTTTTCTTGATTATCACCCCCTAAGTTAGATATTTCTTTGAAGAATAACTGGAATCTATTATCATTTTTTAGCTCTTCATCATAGCGTTCACAAAAGGCTAAAACACTTTCATGGTTTAAGTCTGTAATATGAACTCTGAGAGTTATATGAAAATCAAGATCTGTTGCTGATGCTGCTAATAAGCGACCCCATATTTTATCAAAACTGCCTCTTCCGTTACGTGTTAATCGAGTTGTGTCGTGTGACTCTTTATCACCATCAATAGAGATTTGAAAGCTATTTTGTTTTAGCTCCACAAGTTTTGTGAGTGTTTTTATATCGAGAAGAGAGCCATTTGTCGTCAGATTTCCATATACTTTGCAGCCATTTTCTTTTGCTAATGACTGTGCGTATTCAGAAATTTCAAATAGAATGTCTTTTGCTAATAGAGGCTCCCCGCCAAACCAACTTAAAGATAGGTACTTTAATTTAGGCATTTTATTTTTGATAAGAACTTTAGTTGCATCAACTAACCAACGAGGCATTTTGCCAATTTCAAAATCTTCATAACAATACACGCATCGAAAGTTGCATTGTTCAGTTGGAAAGATAATAAGTTGAAACTTTTCATTACTAAGACTGTTCAATAGCTGCTTTTTAGAAAACCCTTTTATTTTATTTTCTGAATCTGTCATTTTATACCCCGCTAAGTTAATGGCGCAGACTTCCTAAAAGCAAGTCTGCGACAACGTGATTAAAGCTCTTTTTCAGCGCCGCAACTAAGGTTAATATCGCAGATACCATTGCCCTCTTCATCTTCCTCTTCCGGTGAGAAACCGCCTGCTACAGCGTCAGTTAGCTCTTCACTTAACTCAACCTCACCTAATTCATTAAGTTTAATTTCTTCATCTTTAATATTTTCAAATTTCTTGCTCATTTTTTTTCCTTAAATTTATTTTATTAACCCTTGATGGGTTTTATAATTATGGCTGTGTTTTAGTTTTTTTTAACTGTTAAATTTACTGGGTTTTATTATTTTGTTTAATCTTTTTTCTATTTTTTTATTGCTGCTTCTATCTTTTTTGTTTTTTATTTCAAGTAATTTTAAATCCCTTGAAATTTTTTCTTTTAGAATGAGGTACTCAGTTTTTTCATATACTTTTAAAATTTCACTTTCTATTTTTCGGCATGGGTTGTTTCGATAAACATTGAGAGCTGTCATTCCATAATTAAACTCATCATCTATTTTTTTGTATTCTCTTAATGTATTAATTACAAGTGATGAATTGTATGGAGCTTTGCTTTCTATAATGATTTGAGAAGCGAAGTTTAAAGATGATAGCGATTCTAGTTTTGTTTTTTTTAAGCAAGATATAAGATGGTTCATTACTGTTTTTGACTTGTTTTCATTGCCTATGCACTTAAATATTTCGTAAAGCCGGTAGCTATATATTCCATTTTTTATACATGTGTACTTTTCGATTTGTTGAAAGCAAATTCTTAAAGCGTCATCAAATCTTTTTAAGTTAATTAGTGATATTATTTTTGATTCAATGTATATATCATGATTAATATACTTCTCTGGTATCTTACTTTTAAGTGAGATAACTTTATCGAAGTCGGAATTTAAGGTGTAATTTTTTAAGCATTCGTCAAGTGTTGCACGATATAGAGTTTCCCACCTGTCACCCAGAGCTGCTTTTTTACAGCTATTCCTCCTAAGAAAACGTTTGAGTTTCCATAAAAAGGAGATATATTATTTAATAATGAGTCAAACTCGGTTTTTCTTTTCGTTAATTTATAGAGCCTGAGCAAGTTGATTGTAGGGTCTATAAGGTTTACGAGATTTTGATTATCTTTGTCATTGCTATATGACTCACTCCAAAAGTTGATTGCTTTCTTTAAAAACAGCTCACTTTCATTAGTTTTTCCTTGGTAGGCCAAAACTAATGGATATGCATTGATTAGCCATAGTAATGTTCTGTTAGACTTTATCTCTTTACCTGCTACATCCCTATCAAAAGCAATAGACATGTTTTCACACCATTGTTCAATATTATATAAAGCTGTTAAATCTCGCTTTTCGGTTAAACGTTTTAAGTGAGGTTTGTAGCTTGTCGAGATATTTTCTGGCATTAGCTAATGCCCTCAGAATCAGAGAAGGAGGTGTGTTGCTCCTGATTATCACTTACATGGCAATAGACCTCTTCAGGGTCGATATAACCACCGACGAGTGCGTCAAGCAACTCGAGGTTAGTAATTTCAATAAAACCATCATTTGTTCTTCGAGCTGCTACCGAGTGTTTTTCTGATTTCATATTGTTTCTCATTTAACTTGTCTTATTGGTTTTTCGGACTTGAAGGTAAACCTAAAATAAGCCTGCTGATTTGCAATGATTTAACGCTGATATATCTGTAACTAAGTTGTGACTTTCATATAAATCAGTGATTTATGATTGTGTGGTAATTCTAATTACAGTGCGGTACTATAGTTATTGTTAAGGGAGTGTTAAGTTTGTGAGTGACTAAACAGTATGTTTTTTAAGATTGGTGAGTGTTATTTAGATACGCAAGAGATGTCTCTTCACATAAATGAGCAATCAATTTTATTAGAACCAAAAGTCTTTGCTGTCTTAATGTATTTTATTGAGCATAATGATCGTTATATTTCGATGGAAGAGCTCCATGAAAACTTATGGCAAGGTCGATGTGTCTCTGATGCAGCTGTTAGGCGAATTATAAGTAAAATACGTATTGTTTTGAACGATGACCACAAAGAACCTACTTACCTTCAATCTCTTCCAAAGCGTGGCTATAAATTAATTTGCCCAGTATCTCAAATTGCAGAAACATCTACGTCTGAGGACACCGAAAAACCAATAGATGTTAAGAATAACGACGCAAAAAAAAATAGGCGTTTTTTATTCATTGTAATTGCCACCCTCTTTTTGTTTTCATTGACCTACTTCATCTATAAAAATACTGATAAAGAAGTACATGTCGTTACAAAAGTGATTGATTCTGTTATTTCGGACAAAAGGGCGTTAGCTGTTTCAAATGATGGCAAATATATAGCATTTACAAGTAAAGTAAGTCATGAGGAAAATGACCACATCTATTTAAAAGATAGAGAAAGCCAAACTGTCAAAATGCTAATTGATGATACGACCCTACCCAGGGGGTTAACTTTTTCCAATGATGCAAAACACTTGTATTTTTCTGATAATTTAGATGGTACTGCTTTATTAAAACAGGTTGCCTTAGAAAGTGAAGCACATAAACCAGAGATATTAGTATCCGACTTTTACTTTATCGCCGATGTTTTTGTGGATAAAAATGAAGATGGCCTAATTTACTTTTCTGGGCAAAAAAGCCAACAAAGTGCAATGCTTATCTATAAGTATAACTCTAACAATAACTTGCTAGAGGAAGTTACATCCGTTGCTCAAAAAGGTGCACATGACAGCCAAGCCGATATTTCTCCAGATTCTAGCAAAGTTGTTGTGCTTCGAGTTTTTTTAGATAGTAAACGTAACTCTATTCGAGTACTCGATTTAAAAATTGGTAGCACACTTTTCCAGCATGACCAAAATGTTGTCATTTATGATGTTCAATGGCTAGATAATGAGCACATCATTTTAGTCGATGATAAAAAATTAACTAAATTGAACATTAAAACAGGTGATTTAGAGATCATAACTAATTCAGAAACAGGCTTGATTGCTGCCAAAGTTTTAAGTTCTAGTTCTCTATTGGCGATTAGAGATAATGTGTTAACCAATACGCTGATAGAGAAGAAACTACCATTAAGTGATTTTAAAAATGTTGAGTTAATCCAAGAGAAACAACCAAAGCAAGGTTACATTAAAGCTTACCAGCCCGTTGATAATAAAATCTGGATGGTTATAAAAGAGAGCGGAGTAAACTCTTTGATTTTTTATGAAAAAACAAAGGCTGATAAAAAAGTGACTTTAATGAGTACTGAAAAGCCACTTAAGTTAATAAGCTCCTCGACATCTGGGCAATATGTATTACTGAAACTTCAAGAGCGCATAACGATTCTTAATACACTTGATAATAGCCTTACCTACCTCTCTAAAGCTGATGAGTTGATTGGCGATATTACTTTTTCACTAGACGAAAAGTCTATTTTATATACGCGTAAGAGTAATGGTGAATGGCAAGCTTTTAAGCATACGATTGAAGAGAAAACAAAGGAAAAAATCTTTAAAGGTTACCGCTTTATTCGTCCATTCAATGAAGGGTATGTTCTAGGTGATGACAACGGCAGGTTATCACGCTTTGAAACGTTAAAAGAATCGATGATCCCAATGCCGATAAGTGTGTCTACTGAGCATAATACAAACTGGACGATTATAGATAGCACATTATTATGGAGTGATCATAACTTGATAAACACCACCTTCTATGAAATGGACTTATACGATGTTGATGCCTCTAGCTTAAAGTCAAAAACGTTTGACTTTAACGTGATTAGGCCTAGTTTTTATGTAGATAAAATGAATAACTTGATTGTAGTTGAAAGCTTAGGTAATAAATACAGTGATATAATTTTATTTGAAATTCAATGAGTTAAATGCTTTTCTTTAAAGTTATAAAAAAGTCACCACATAATTATTGATAAAATTGCCCTCTTAGCCCAAATTTAATGTGAACAAAATAACTACAACATAAGTTAGGGGCTATACCACTATGAAAGACACTTTTAAAAAAACATTCATCTATGTGACTACCTTTATATTATTAACAGTAGCTAATACCGGTGGACTGTATATAAATGATACTATTAAAATTAATACTGACGAGTCATCAGTGAAAAGCATTTGTATTCTCGCTCCAGATCTATGTAAAAAATAATCTTATAAGAGAGCGTTTTTTATGGTAAATATAAATGAACTTCATTCTAGGATTGAGAGTATTAACTCAGTAGATAGCTTTAATAATTTTTTTACAGATATAAAAAATACTTATAGTTATACGCAGGTAGGGTTTATTACTTTTGATTTCTCTGACTTATTTAGATTTGATACTAATTACTTTGGAGAATTTGAGCGCCCTTTTTTAGATGAGGTTCATTCCTGTAAAAAATTAATTCATTATTGTCTTAATGAAACAAAAGCGCTGATGCTTAGTGAAATAAATGGCAATTATGATTCAGTATTAATTGTTCCTACAGGTTTACATAAGAATAAATTTGCTTGTTTGGTACTTGAGTTGCCCAATTTAAGTACTGAACCGCACAAAGCAAAAATGCTAGGAGACTATTGGCGAATCTTTTTAATCGAAATGTTTGAAGCCTACCGACGTTCAACGCGTACAGAAGCAGTAAAAATTACACGGCGAGAAAAAGAGTGTATTAAATGGGCATCAATAGGCAAAACATCCTGGGAAATTAGTCAAATACTTAATATCAGTCAAAGAACGGTTGATTTTCATTTGTCTAACTGCATAAAAAAAACGAGTAGTACTAATCGACAGCAAGCTATCGTGAAGTGTATCTTAAACGGAGAATTGCTTGCCTAACACCAGCAAGAGCCACCTTTTATGGTGGTTTATTTGTACCTAGTGTGAACTTAATTGAATTATAAGTTTCCCCTTCATTTTATTTAAAGCATTCACTTGCCATTTATATTGTTTCGTTTAAAATCTCAAAACTTTCGAAACGAAACTTATGTGATCATATAAATGACAAAACGAAACACTCAACAACGTCGCCATACAATCTTAAGTCAAGTTAATGAGTACGGTGAGGTCGCTGTAGAGGCGCTGGCTGAGCAGTTTCAAACTTCAGAAGTAACGATTCGTAAAGATCTCACGGCACTTGAGAAAAGTGGCTTATTACTGCGCCGTTACGGTGGTGCCATTGCATTGCCGCAAGAAATCGTTGCAAATAGCAACGAGAAAAGCGACTCGCTTCGCAAAATGGCAATCGCGCAGGCGGCTGCAAAGCTTATTAAAGACCATAACCGCATCATAATTGATAGCGGCCGCACTACAGCAGCGATGATCCCTGAACTTGCCAATAAGCGTGGCTTAGTAGTGATGACCAATGCTATTAATGTCGCTAACCGACTGCTTTCATTAGAAAATGAGCCAACACTTTTGATGACCGGTGGGACTTGGGATCCGCATTCAGAATCGTTTCAGGGCCAAGTTGCAGAGAATGTTCTACGCTCTTACGACTTTGACCAACTCTTTATTGGTGCCGATGGCATTGATATTGATAGAGGTACTACAACCTTCAATGAATTAGTAGGGCTTAGCCAAGTGATGGCTGAAGCTGCCCGTGAAGTGGTAGTGCTGGTTGAGTCAGAAAAAATTGGCCGAAAAATACCGAATTTAGAACTGCCTTGGCAGCGTGTTACCACTGTTATTACAGACAACCACCTAAGCGTAGATAAGCGTGAGGCGATAACAGCATGTGGTGTACAGCTGATCTGTGCAGAAATTGAATAACCGTAATAAGACCGACAACACCTTATTACGCATCATTTATGACAACACATACCGCCCAAAGTAAAACACTTTGGCATGTGCAAAAGGAGAGATTATGTGTGGAATCGTAGGGGCTGTTGCAGAACGCCCAGTAAATAAAATTCTTGTAGAAGGCTTAAAGCGTCTTGAATACCGTGGCTATGACTCAGCAGGTGTAGCCCTCGTTGAAGGAAATGTATTAAATACAGTAAAAGCAGTGGGTAAAGTTGCTAATTTAGAATCAGCCCTTAATGCGGCAAATGTAAAAGGCACGACAGGTATCGCACATACGCGCTGGGCAACACATGGCGGTGTAACTGAAGCGAATGCACATCCGCATATTTCGAATAGCGAAATTGCACTCGTTCATAACGGTATTATCGAAAACCATGCCAGCCTGCGTGATGCGTTAAAAGGTGATGGTTATGAGTTTTTATCAGAAACTGATACTGAAGTAATGGTGCACCTTATCCACCAACTTCGTCAGCAACACACTTCTTTATTGGCAGCAGTGCAAGCGGCTGTTAAGCAGTTTGAAGGCGCATTTGGTACCGTTGTTTTTGATAAAGCGAACGATAACGAAATCATTGTAGCGCGCTCAGGTAGCCCTCTAGTTATTGGTTTAGGCCTTGGTGAAAACTTTATTGCATCTGACCAACTTGCTCTATTACCTGTTACTCGTAGCTTTATTTACCTTGAAGAAGGTGATGTTGCTCGTATTACCCGTGATAGTGTGGAAATATTTGATGCAAACGGCGATGCAGTCGAGCGCGAAGTGATTGAATCAAACATCACGCAAGATGCATCAGGTAAAGGCGAATATCGTCACTACATGCTGAAAGAAATTTACGAACAGCCACTTGCTGTACGTAACACACTTGATGGCCGCCTTCACAATGACACTGTAGCGATTGATGCCTTTGGTGACAGTGCTCAGCAAATCTTTAAAGACGTAAAGCACGTACAAATTATTGCCTGCGGTACTTCATATCACTCGGGTATGGTTGCGCGTTACTGGCTTGAACAGTTTGCAGGCGTGAGCTGTAACGTAGAGATAGCCTCTGAATTCCGTTACCGTGAATCATTTGTACATGAAAACAGCTTACTTGTGACCATTTCACAGTCTGGTGAAACAGCCGATACACTTGCTGCACTTCGTCTTGCAAAGCAGCAAGGTTATATGGCGTCAATGACCATTTGTAACGTACCTGGTTCATCACTGGTGCGTGAATCTGACTTAGCCTTTATGACTAAAGCGGGTGCTGAAATTGGTGTTGCATCAACTAAAGCCTTCACCACACAGCTTGTTGGCTTATTAATGCTAACAGCATCGATTGCTCAAGAAAAAGGTTTAGATCAAAGTGCGATTGTCAATGCAATCAAAACACTGCCTAACAAGTTAGAAGAAGCATTACAGCTTGCAGAAGGAATTGAAGATTTAGCTGAAGAGTTCGCTGATAAACACCACTCATTATTCTTAGGTCGTGGTTCACAATATCCAATCGCGATGGAAGGTGCCCTTAAGCTGAAAGAAATTTCATACATTCACGCCGAAGCATACGCAGCGGGTGAGCTTAAGCATGGTCCTTTAGCGTTGATTGATGCTGACATGCCAATCATTGTTGTAGCGCCAAACAACGAACTACTTGAAAAGCTTAAATCAAACGTAGAAGAAGTACGTGCCCGCGGCGGTATTATTTATGTATTCGCAGATAAAGACTCACACTTTGAATCTGATGAAACAATGCGTGTAATTAACGTAAACCATGTGGATGACGTGATTGCCCCAGTTGTATATACAATTCCATTGCAGCTACTTTCATACTATGTTGCGGTTATTAAAGGCACCGACGTAGATCAGCCTCGAAACCTAGCAAAATCGGTGACGGTTGAGTAAGTTTAGAGTTTTATATTTATTAAGGCGCAATATGCGCCTTTTTTTGTACTTGTAATTCTGTTAGCTTAAAAAATTACCAACATCTCTTAAGGATAAGTCGTGCGACTATTTAAGTTACTCTGCATTAGTGGTTTTTTACTTTGTACTAGTTATGTAATGGCTCAACCAGCCGCAGATGAGGCGGTTACAAATTACAGCCACCATACGCATACTATCGAATCAAGTAATCTTAATGAGCAACGCACTGTCGTTGTGCAATTACCAAAAAGCTATCAAACACATCCAAACAAAAGATATCCCGTTATTTACCGTTTAGATGGGGCCGGCAATTTACCCTTAATTAATGCTGTGCTTGAGCGCTTACAACAAAATGATCAAGCGCCAGAGGTGATTGTAGTTGCAATTGAAAGCACCAATCGACTTAGAGATTTTTATCCTACAGTGAACAAAGAACCACAAGGGCCTGTTGGCGAAGGCGGTGGCGCAGCAAAGTTTTTAGCTTTCGTAGAGCAAGAACTGATGCCTTTGGTTAATAAACAGTATCGTACTCATGATTATAGAGTTATTGCAGGCGCCTCAGCTGCGGGTGTATTTGCTCTTTACGCAATGCAAGCTGACCCTGAGTTATTTCAAGCGCACATTGCTTATAGCCCTGCGGTATGGTGGAACTATGGCGCCCCAGCTAAGAGTCTAAATACCTTTGTTACTAAAGCCAAAAGTATTAACAGCTATGTATATATGAATATCGGCGAAGAAGCTGGCATTATGCGCGAAAGATACGATGATATGCAGCAAACGATGCAAAATAGTAAGGTGCAAAATCTGCGCTTTAAGAGCGACGCCTTTGCAGGCGTTTCGCATAACCTAACCTCAGCCGCAGGGGCATTTAATGCGTACCATGGCTTATTTTTATCTAAACAGATGCCTTTGAGTGCACTAGGCGATGATGTTTCATCAATTGATGCTTATTATCAAGGTTTATCTCAGCAATGGGGCGAGCAAATAGCGCCACCAGACCGTGCTGTTAGATTACTTGGTTACAGCTTAACGGATAACCAGCAATTTGAGCGCGCGATTGAGGTGTTTAAGTACAATATCAAAAACTATCCTAAATCAGCGTACGCCCTGTCAGCTTTGTCTTATGGCTATGAAATGCAAGGTAATACTCGCCAAGCATTAGTCAAAATTGAGGCTGCAATAGCCGTTGCCGATGACGCTTACCCTTACCTTAATTACTTAAAAGAGACAAAAACGAGGTTGCAAGCACAGCTGAGTAAGAGTTAATAATATGGCCAACTTAGCAGTTGGCTTTTTAAGCGCCCCTTTAATATTGAGCAAATATCATAAACCAGTGACTGTTATCTAAAAGGTATTTAACTCACTAATTCCTACTTACCGGGCAATAAATGCGCTAAAATCGCAGGCTATTTTAGTTATGAGCCCACACCTTTTATGACCTCAACCGTAAACCCTAGCAATTTCAACGAGCTTGGTCTTATTCCTGAGCTACTTGCTCGATTATCTGATCTTGAATACACGCAACCGACACACATTCAGGCAAAAGCAATTCCGAGTATTTTGGCGGGCAGTGACTTAATTGCAGGAGCGAATACCGGTTCAGGTAAAACAGCGACATTTGCTTTGCCTATGTTGCAAAAGTGTTTTTTAGGTAAAGCAGTTAAAAAAACACAAGGCAAAGGTAACTTTGTTTCAGGGCTTATTTTAGTGCCAACGCGAGAGCTAGCTGTACAAGTAGCTGATAGCGTTAAATCATATTCTGCAAACTTTAATGGTGCGATTAAAACCGTTGCTGTATTTGGTGGTGTGTCGGTTAATACGCAAATGCAAGCATTGCGAGGCGGTGCAGATATTATCGTTGCAACTCCTGGTCGTTTACTTGATTTGATTTCAAGCAATGCCATTAAGCTTGATAAAGTAAACACCTTAGTGCTTGATGAAGCAGACCGCATGCTGAGCCTAGGTTTTACCGAAGAGCTTGCTGAGCTATTAGCGCTTATGCCCGCTAAAAAACAAACTATGCTGTTTTCTGCAACGTTCCCAGAGCAAGTTACACTATTAACCCAAAAATTGTTAAATGAGCCTGTTGAAATACAAGTTCAAAGTAAAGATGAAAGCACCCTAGTACAGCGCATATTTATGGTAAATAAAGGTGAGAAGACCACGGTTTTAGCGCACTTGATAAAAACCCATAAATGGCGCCAAACGCTGATTTTTGTGAATGCAAAAAAAGATTGTGAGCATTTAGCAAATAAGCTTGAAAAGCGTGGCATCAATGCACAAGTATTTCACGGTGATAAAGGCCAAAGTGAGCGTACTCGCGTAATCGAAAAGTTTAAAAATGGCGAAATCGAGGTATTAATTGCCACTGATATTGCAGCCCGAGGTTTAGATATTGCTAAATTGCCTGTAGTGATTAATTTCAATTTACCGCGCAGTCCTGCCGATTACATGCACCGTATTGGCCGAAGTGGTCGCGCCGGTGAAGTAGGGTTAGCGTTATCATTGATTGATTATGAAGACTTTCATCATTTTAAAATCATCGAAAAGAAAAATAAATTTCGTTTAGAGCGTGAAGAAGTGCCTGATTATACCTTAAATAAAGCGAACCTTGATGCCGCACAAGCACTTAAAAACGACAAGCCCGTAGCTAAACCTGCGGGAACAGGTAAGAAAAAGAAAAAAAATAAAGCTAACCAACAAGACGATGTCTGGAGTGGCTGGAAAAAACCTTAATAGCCTTAAAATAAACCCCGCATTGCTGCGGGGCTTTTTGCTTTTTTACAAAAAGTTAAAAATTAAAAGTCAGTCGGTGCGGGTGGCACGGTGAGTGGCTTTTTCGGGTTGTCTTTTAGCTCTTTTAACAGCTCTTCTACGGCACGTTCAATCGACGGATCTTTACCTTGGTAGATTAGCTCAGGGCGGTCAACAACTTTGATATCTGGGGTGACACCTTCGTTTTCGATGATCCAGTTGCCATCGTTATCTAAAATGCGGAATGTTGCCGCGATAACTTGGCCGCCATCTACAAGGCTTGGGTTACCCGAAATACCAATTAATCCACCCCACGTACGGGTACCAATAAGCTTACCTAACCCCGCTTGGCGGAAGTAGTAAGGAATAGCGTCACCACCTGAACTTGAGTAACCATTGATCAGCATGGCTTTTGGACCATCATGAGCAAATTGTGGTGTTTTTGTTGGCTCAACACCGCGGCGCTTCCAATAGTTAAGCGGTTTACGGGCAAGCCAGGTGATCATGTGCTCAGGAATAAAGCCGCCGCCATTGTATCGGTCATCAATAATCATGGCGTCTTTGGTGGTTTGCGGCATGTAGTTTTTGAACATGGCGCGGTTACCCTCAAACGCTGTATTTGGTAAGTGAACATAACCAATACGACCATTTGAAAGCTTATCAACGTAGGCTGCACGAGAGTTAACCCAGTCTAAATAACGCAAACCTTGCTCGCTGGCTACAGGCTTAACGGTTACTTGCCATGCACCTTTGCTGCGCGGCTTGCTGTTAAGGACTAGCTCAACTTGCTCACCTTGGGTGTTCTCTAGTAATTCGTAGAAGTTAGCTACGTCTTTTACTGAGCGGCCATTTACGGCAATGATGAAGTCGCCGTTATGCGCTTTTACCCCTGTTGTGCCAAGTGGTGAGCGGAAGTCTTCGTGCCAGTTTTCTCCTTGGAAGATTTGCTCAATTTTTACGTATCCTGATGGATCGCTGGCAAGTTTTGCACCCAATAAGCCGTGCTTTTTACGCTCTGCTTTAGGCATATCACCCGACTGCACATAAATGTGGCCTGAGTTAATTTCACCTGCGATTTCACTGAGAATGTAATCTAGGTCACTACGGTGTGAGATAGCATCAGCCATAGGTTGATACTTAGCTAAAATTGCGTCCCAATCTTGGCCGTGATGGTTTTCATCGTAGAACCAATCACGTAATGTACGCCAGCCTTCAACATACATTTGCTGCCATTCAGTTTGTGGCTCAATTTTTAAGGTCATTTTACTGAGATCGAGTTTGTTCGCTGCTAGGTCTTGTTTTGCTTTTGGCTCAATTAAGCTGTAATCCTTGCCTGCATGAACAAGTAGGTGTTCACCGTTACTCGAAATTGTGTAATTACTGACTCCTTCAGCCACGGTTTCAAGCTCACTATCGTGAGCTGTGCCAATCAGTTGCAAACCGCCATTAGCCAGTGTTAGCACGCCATCTTTGACTGCGGTTAAGCCACGATAATCCCCAGCTGGTGCATTAAGAGCGGTTACACGTTGCATAAAGTCGCTGCTTTGCAGGGTATTTTTCGCTTTCTTGTCGTCATCTTTTTGTTTATCGCTGACGATTGCTGTTTCATCACTTTGTAGTGCGATAAGCGGTTTAATACTGTCATTTACGGCAGCGGCAAAAATACGCGTCGCACGATTAAACATGTAGTCAAACTCGTAGCTGCTGAAGGCTAAGTTAAAGTCGCGCTCAGAGCTAAAATACAGGTATTGACCATCAGGAGAGAACGTTGGGTTTTGCTCATTGGTCATTTCATCCGTTAAGCGAGTCACTTTCTTTTTATCAATATTGTAGTGCCACAGTGAGGCATAGCGGTTTTCATTGTTTTTCACATAAACAATGTCTTCGCTATTTGGCGACCAAGTATACTGGCGGATGCCTTCTTCATCGTAGATGCTGGTATCAATTTTGTGTTGTTTACCTGATTTTGCATCTATCCACCAGAGTGTGTGATTCTTATCTGCAAATAATAGTTTTGAGCTATCTGGTGACCAAATCGGCGTAAAACGCCAAATAGTGCCATTGTTGGTTAGCTGTTTAGTGGCATTGTTGTCGCTGCGATCTTTTAAGTAAATTTCATATTCGCCACTTTCATCGCTCATGTAAGCAATGTAACGGCCATTTGGCGACCAACTTGCATCAATTTCGCGGCCTTTTGCTGTGTAAGATAAGTTACGTGTTGGGCCTTGTTTAACCGGTACGCTAAATAGCTCACCGCGGGCAGTAAAGAGTGCACGCTTACCATCATGAGAAATCGACATTGAGTCGATAAAGTCACTCACATTTTTTGTGTACGGCATGGCATATTGACGCACACCGGCAATATTAATGCTCAGCTTGCTGCTTTTTTGAGTTTTTGGATCAAAGCGATAAAGGTAACCACCGTTTTCATAAACAACGGCATTTGGGCCAGCTGATGGCCACAGTACGTCAAAGTCTTTATGGTTGGTAAGCTTTTTCGGCTCAGCACCTTTTTGGTATTGATACAGATTAAGGGTGTAATCACGGTCAGATACAAAGTAAATGTTGTCGCCAACCCAGGTTGGTTGCTGATCGGTAGCACGGTTACTGGTTAGTTGTTCTGAGGTATTGTTTTTTAGATCGTAAACCCAAACATCTTGTGCGCGACCGCCTCGGGTGCGTTTCCAAGTACGAAATTCACGGTCAATCGGCGTGTAAACATATTTGCTACCATCTGGCGAAAGCATACCACCGCCGGTTTCAGGAATAGCAAGAGGCTGCTCAAGGCCACCATCAGCAGGCACCCTATATGGACGACCCATACGTTTACCCCACGGTGTGCGGTTAGCACGAAATACCACATTTTTGCCATCAGGTGTCCAATCGAGAACACGATAATCAAAACCGCCGCGTGGTGGCATTGGGCCAACATCGTTGTAGTAAGTGAGTTGTTTTAAGCCAGAACCATCGCTGTTAATGACATAAATTTGGCGGCTGCCATTGTACTCGGCTGCAAACGCAATGCGTTTACCGTCAGGTGAAAACTTAGGGAAGGTTTCAAAGCCAATATGGTCGGTTAAGCGTTTGCTCTCGCCTGTTTGTGTATTAGCAATGTAAATATCGCCACCGTACACAAAGGTAACATGTTGATTATGAATATCAGGAAAACGCAGTAAACGCGTGTCTTTAGTTTCGTAAGCTGATGCCCAAGGTGCCAGTGTCGCAGCCATGGCCAGTGCCAACGTTGTTAGTTTTTTCATGGGATTACATCCTATTATGGGAACTGTAACAGCATAACAATTCGCTTAAAAATAGCGATGCAGATGCGATGAAAGCACTGTTACAAAATATGAATAAAAAAGGTTGGCAATAAATGCCAACCTTTAACCACTATGCGTTGAACGTTAAAACTTAATGTTCATGATTATGCTCGTCACTTTGCTCTGCAATACCTAGCCACGTAATTGCGCTTGGTGCGAAGGTTAATTCTAAATCACCTTCAATTTCGAGATCTTCAATATGCACTTTTAGTACGTGCTGGGCGATAGGGTCAGCAACGTAAGCAAATTCACTATTTTGTGACACAGTCATGCTGAAGCTCATGCCTTCTGGCATAGTTGTTACATCTTCTTCAGTAATATCTACTTTACCTGCAAGCTCCCAATGCATGTGGCCGTCGTGCTCATGGGCTTCAAGCACGTTTAAAAAGCCTAAGTTATCAAGTACTAAAAAGTGCTCTCCGCTTGCAGAGAATGAGTAAGATACAGCACTTGCGCCTTCATCAAGTTGCCACTCAAGCACTTCCATTTCAGCTTCGCTTGGATTGATACTAACAAGCACACCAGAAGCAATTGCAATAAAGCTTTCGTTGCCTTCATGGCCGTATAGTGTACCAATGCGTGTATCACCTAAAGCATCAATATTGACGATTTTTTCTGCATGATATTCATCGTCATGCTGGTGGGCAATTAACACACCGTCGCCACAACCAAATGCTACATAATCATGGTTTTGTGCTGCACCGTGTAAATCGGGGCAGGTTAGTTCAAATGTTTGCTCAAGCTCATATTCACCATCATGAAGATGGTAAACGCCAACTTGATCAGGCAAAACTTTAGCATTTGAAGTACTCTCGCTATCATCGCGACGCAAGGTTGCAATTAGGTGCTCGCCACGTGGTTCTGCAACACCATGCATATTAATGTCGTACTGAATGCCAGCAAGTGTGGCGGTTTTGTTTGCAATGTCGTTATCGGTTAATACTTCAACAGAAGCAGCCGTACCTGCATCGGCATTGCCATCATAAAATACAGCCATTTGGCCGTCGTGCTTAACGATGTGAGTTGGGCGGCTACCGGTTGTTAATTCGTAGTCACTAAAAGCTGGGCTTTGTTTGTAATCGTGTAGGTGATCGCCATGATCTTCACGCCATAAGCCACTATCAATAAAGCCCAAATAGTCTTGATTGCGATTTGCAATTACCGCATAGCGATAGCTAGGTGATACATTTAATGCACTTGAATCATGAGTCAGTGTAAACGACTCGAGTAGCGAGTTATCATCTAAGTCGAAAATATTTGCTTCGTTACTGTTGGCAGCTAACACCGCCAAGCGACCCATAGAATCAATAGCATGGTCATCACCGTGATCGTGATCATCGCCATGATCATGACCGTCGTCAGGTGTTTCAATTGGATCTTTTTCAACAATGTTTGTTTCTGCATCACCACATGCGGTGATCAAGGTGCTACTAATTGCAAGAGCGAGTAGTTTTAGTCTAAATAAGTGTGTCATATTGATTTTCCTTAATTGTAATTTTGTTTAGAAATAGCCGCGAATACCCACTGCAAAACTGCGTCCTGGACGTGGCGCGATATTCTTTAAGAACGAGCTGTGTACGCGTGCTTCTGTGTCCGTTAAATTTGTGCCTTTTAAATAAAGCGATAGGTCTTGGTTCAGTACCGATAAGTCATAAGAGATACTGGCATCAACGAGGGTATAGCCATCTGTTGTGGTTTCTTGTTGCGCTATGCGGTCTTGTTCTTGGTAGCGAGTTACGTGAATATTTGCTGTTAGGTTTTCGGTTTGATAGCTAAACTCAGTACCAAGACGCAGTGGAGGAGTGCGCGGTAAATCTCCGCCGTCTTTTAGACGCGCGCGTACATAATCTGAGAATAAATCGACTTTAAATTCGTCGGTTAGCTGCCAAGCAACTTGCGCTTCAAAACCATGTAAAACCACGTCGTCTGTTTTAAATAAATAAACAGGTAGTTCAGATGAATGATCGTGCTCATCTTCGTGGTTGTGTTCGTCACCATGGTCGTGATCATGACTGCTTTCAGCGTATAGGCCTGTGTTGATCTGGTAATAATAGTTATCTACTTGGTTATAGAAAGCATTGAAGATAAAGCCAATATCGCCCTCGGTTTTACGAAATGTAAGGTCGATATTATTTGCAGTTTCTAAATCGATAGCTTTGTTTGAAAGTTCAAAATGACCATCATGAGTATCGAATAGTGCGCCAACTTCATAGGTTCCTGTACCTATGTGTGGACCGAAAGATAAAAGCTCAGAAGCAGAGGGAGCACGCTCAGAACGCGATACCGATAAACCAAGGTTATAACCCGGGGTAAAATCCCATACCACACCTGTTGATAAGCTGACCGGTGTAAACTCTTGGGCTACATCAAATACACGTGTGTAGTTTGATTCTTCGTGGTCATGGCCGTGGTCGTGCTCATCGCCGTCTTCATCATGAGCATGGGCGTCGATTTCTGGTAAAAGCACATTGTTAGCATCAATAGTGACTCGCTCAGCACGGACACCTAATTGCACTAAAAAATCACCAAAGTGCTTTTCTTCCATCATTGCAAAAGCAATACTTTCAGTAACAGAAGGAGGGGTGAAGGCTTCAGAGCCCTGTGCTTCTACATCACTTTTTTTATAATGAAAGCTGATGCCACCATTCCACTCATCAAATTGACTATGCAGAATGTCAACGCGCAGCTCATTGGTTTCGTTTTTGAAGGTTGTACCGACTGCACCGTGTTCGATTTCAGCGTGTTCGTAGTCTGTGTGGCCTGCACGTAAGTTAATTTTGCTTAGCCATTCACTGTCGATATTGTATTCGCCAAGTAATTGCACTTTGGTTTGGTCAAGATCAGCAAATACGGCTTCTTCTTCGCTGTGTTCCTCTTCGTGGTCATGCTCTTCTTCACCATGAGTATGGCCTGGAATACCGTATTGGCGGTTAAATTGCTCAACCGCAACGCCAATGTAGCCTTGTTCGAATAAGTAGCTGGTACCAAGCGTGAAGCCGTCAGAGTCTTCGTTACTGTTAGCTACGATATCATCATCATTGTGCTCAATATCTTCAATATTTGCAGCGACAGGTACACGGTAGTCATCAGACTCTCGCCAAAAAGCATCAGCATAAAAGGCAAAGGAGTCAGTACCAGTAGTGGCATTAAATGAAGCTGTTTTTTGTTCATCAATTGAGTTGTGTTCTAAATTCCATTCACCACGGGTTGTGCTGTCAGTTGGCACTCTGCTATCAACCACGTTGACCACACCACCAATTGCGCCGCTGCCATAAAAAAGCGTGGCAGGACCACGTAATACTTCAATTTGCTGCGCCGTTGATGCTTCAGATGCAACTGAGTGATCAGGACCGACGCGTGATACATCACTTACATCTAGGCCATTTTGTGTGATTAAAACACGTGGGCCGCTTAAACCACGGATCACAGGGGTACTGGCAACTTTGGCATGGAAGTTTGTGTTAACGCCGGGTAGTTTTTCAAGGCTATCACCAAGCGTTGATGCTTGTTGGCGTCTTAATTGCTCGCCAGATAACACACTAACTGGTGAAGCAGATTCCATTGCCGACATATGAATCGGTGTTGCTTCAATATCAATAACTTCAATGGGTGAACGTTTTAGATTAAAAGTTGTACTGTGGTCTTGGTCATTGGCAAGTGTGATATCTCGGTGCAAGTGAGCGTAACCTGGGGCTGAAATATGCAGCTCTTTTAAGCCGTTATTTAACCCGCTGATTTCAAACTCACCTTTGTCATTAGTTGTTACTTTTTGATCAGAGCCTTCAAGGTCAACTGTCGCATTAGCAACCGCTTTACCTTGGTTATTTAAAACAACGCCTTTGATTGATTGCGCCAAAACACTGGCTGGTAATAACGCTGCTATGACGACAGCCACTCTTGAGATGTTATTCATTATTCACCATTGTAGATATGTTATAATGTATCAATTGTGCTTTAATTGTTATAATGTATCAAGTGTGAATCGACGAATGAGTTTTATTCTTTTTTGTAACAGTATGTTTAAAGTGAGGTAAATGGAGTGATTGGGGTTATGAAAGCAGCGAAATTAGCAGTG
>Ga0213832_1000375_pt1 | contig 38103 bp, 32 predicted proteins | sample SWATP13_FD_161660 | JGI IMG/M metagenome (GOLD analysis project Ga0213832, IMG submission 161660) | Coastal seawater microbial communities from Marineland, Florida, United States - SWA TP1 #3 | ecosystem: Environmental > Aquatic > Marine > Coastal | place: USA: Florida | collected 2016-08-06 | reverse complement strand
CAAGTAAATATGGAATACGTTTTAACGTATGTTCACGGATTTTAAAGCCAATCTTCTCATTTCTCAAGTCAGCAGCGGCTCTAATTCCAAGTTTATTTAATTTTTGTACAATTTCTTGCACATAATCAGCTTGTTTATCGGTGATATTCATAATCACAACTTGCTTAGGCGCAAGCCATGTTGGAAACAAGCCAGCGTATTCTTCGGTTAAAATACCAATGAAACGCTCGATTGAACCTAATATAGCACGATGAATCATCACTGGTGTACGACGTTCATTATTTTCTGCAACGTATGTCGCACCTAAACGACCCGGTAATGCAAAATCTAGCTGTACAGTACCACATTGCCATGCACGATCTAAACAGTCATAGAGTGTAAACTCAATTTTAGGACCATAAAATGCACCTTCACCTGGTAGGTAATCAAATTCAATGTCATTTGCTTTCAGCGCTTCAGCCAGTGCAAGCTCAGCTTTATCCCACATTTCGTCTTCGCCGATACGCTTTTCTGGACGAGTAGATAGTTTTACAACAATCTTTTCAAAGCCAAACGTTTCGTATGTATCGTAAACCATTTTGATACATGACGATACTTCATCCATGATTTGCTCTTCTGTACAGAAGATATGCGCATCATCTTGAGTAAAGCCACGTACACGCATTAAGCCGTGCAATGCACCTGATGGTTCGTTTCGGTGACAACACCCAAACTCAGCCATACGCAATGGAAGATCACGGTATGATTTTAAACCTTGATTAAAGATTTGCACGTGACCTGGGCAGTTCATTGGTTTAATTGCATATTCGCGCTTTTCTGATTCAGTTGTGAACATGGCATCTGAATATTTATCCCAGTGACCTGATTTTTCCCATAAACCACGGTCCATCATTAGTGGGCCTTTCACTTCTTCGTAATCATACTCACGTAGTTTTTCACGAACAAAGTCTTCTAGTTCACGGTAAATACTCCAGCCGTCATTATGCCAAAACACCATGCCTGGTGCTTCTTCTTGCCAGTGCCAAAGGTCAAGTGCTTTACCAATGCGACGGTGGTCACGTTTTTCAGCTTCTTCTAAACGTTTTAAATACGCTTTAAGTTGCTTTTTATCTGCCCATGCTGTGCCGTAAATACGTTGCAGCATTTTGTTTTCAGAATCACCGCGCCAATATGCACCCGCCACTTTCATTATTTTAAAATGTTGGCAGAATTTCATATTTGGTACATGTGGGCCACGACACATGTCAACATATTCTTCGTGATGGTATAAGCCTGGACGGTCATCTTTTGCGATATTCTCGTCTAAGATTTCCATTTTATATGTTTCACCGCGTGCTTCAAAAGTATCACGCGCTTCTTGCCAGCTGACGGTCTTTTTAACCACATCGTAGTTTGTTTTAGCAAGCTCAAGCATACGCTTTTCAATTGCATCTAAATCGTCTTGGCTTAAAGAATGCTCCATATCGATATCGTAATAGAAACCGTTATCAATGGTCGGACCGATTGCCATTTTCGCTTCAGGGAAAAGTTGCTTAACTGCATGACCAATAAGGTGCGCACATGAGTGACGGATGATCTCTAAACCATCGTCGTCTTTTGCTGTGATAATTTCTAAACGTGCGTCATCGGTAATTAAATCACATGCATCAACACGCGAGCCATTCACACGGCCTGCAATAGTTGCCTTGGCAAGGCCAGGACCGATATCACTTGCTACATCATAGGTACTTACTGGGTTTTCAAAACTACGCTGACTGCCGTCAGGGAGGGTAATAACTGGCATTATAAATCCTTACTACAGTGGTGATGCCTACAATGCATCACATGTATTTTTTAAAAAATTAATTTGTAAACTCTGCAACGCTTTTACGAATAAGCATTGCCATTTTAGTGCCTATTTAGGCTCATATTCACTGAGTCTTCGCAAACATGAACGACCATTGTCGCCGCTACTGAATTCAAATACAAGTAGTTAGAAGACTAAATTGACAATTACTTATCCCATTTCATACTTAGTGAAGATAACTTTTTGGGTAAATATGATGTCAAAACCTCACACAGTTAAATTTGCAACATTTAATTTGCTAAATTATACAGCACCACCCTATTCTTTTTATCAGCAACATGAACATTATAATAAAACCCAGTGGCGCCAAAAGCAGCAATTTACCTCCCAGTTTCTAAACCAAACCCAAGCCGATATAGTCGCTTTTCAAGAAGTGTTTAGCTATCAAGCATTGGAAGTACAATGTAAAGAAGCAGGTTACGACTACTTTGAAATAGTTGACACGCCAAGTCACGATGCGCTATATCCACAGGTACTTTTCAATCCCATTGTCGCTTTAGCCAGTAAGTACCCTTTAAAAAGCTGTGAACCACTGACACCCTGCCCAGAACTGCTTGAATACCTGAATAACCAAAATGAGTTCAAGTTCAATAGAACCCCTATTAAATGCTTAATCTCAATCCCTTTCTTTGGGGATATCTGCTGTTATGTGGTTCACTTTAAATCACAACGCGTGCAATCAATGGCGCATATTTTAAATATTCATAACCTTGAAGATCCATTACTTCAATTGCTACATCAAACTGTGGGGACTATGCAATCGCAAATATCACGTTCCCTTGAGGCCTCAATTGTTTATTACGATGCTTTAAAGACACAGCGTGAAAAACAGTGTGCAACTATTGTGATGGGTGATTTTAACGATGTACTTACTAGCCCGACATTATCATTTATGACACAAGGTTTTCATCCGACACGCTGTGAACCATGCATCGAGCAAAATGAACCTGTGGTCGGATTAACAGATGCATATCTATTTAGTGATGAAAATAAAGCAGGCTATACTAAGCCCTTCAGTCATTATTACCATCGCCGTGGCAGCGTACTTGATTATATCCTTGTTTCTGCACATTTTAATCCTGAATGTGCAATGTCAAAAGTGAGTTCAGTCTCCTATTCGAGCTTTGAAGAACATTTAAATCCTGCCGAAACACTTGAAGACATAAGCGTCAGTGATCATAGTGCGATTGCTATTAAAATTCATTTTTAAAGCAACTGTTTTTCAGGTCGTTACTTGCTATAATTGCGAAAATTAAGTTATTTAGAGAATGACCATGAGAACATGCGGTGTAGAAATTACCGGTAGCGACGTGCTGCTGTGTATTTTAACGAAAGATAACGATGTGTTTGATATCCGTGATATAAGACAAACTCGCTTTACCTTAGCTAACGGCAACGACACGGAAGTGATGCGTAAATTTCAATTTGATTTCAGAAAATTAATGCAAGACTATCAAATTGATTCTGTAGCAATTAAAGAACGTCAGCCGAAAGGTAAGTTTGCTGGTAGTGCAAAAGGTTTTAAGATGGAAACGGCTATCCAACTGATTGAAGAACTAGACGTAGAAGTATTAAGCGCAACGACAATAAAAGAACAGTTAAAACGTAACCCTCTACCTATCGCGTTTGAAGATACAGGTCTTAAAAAGTTTCAAGAAAATGCCTTTATTAATGCCTACGTTTATTTGATGCGTAAAACCTACAAGCGAGATGAAGCCTAACCATTTATCAATACTTGAAAAACGTGCTTATGCACGTTTTTTGTGCCTGTAAAAAGACCATCCTTTCCTCCCAACTTAGAGCTACACTCTGTACATTAGTCTTATATCGCTTTCATTTGTCGACAATCTATGCTTAGTTAAACATGTAAGCTAATGCTATGCGAATATTCAATAAATTGATTTAGCTATTTTCGCATCAAGTCCACGACAACATTCAATAGGACACGGAGAACACAATGCAAGCAAACAATATACATGGTAACAGTCTTCCATTAACACAAAGCTATTTCCAAGGCGCTACTGACGTTCCCTTAATTGATAAAACAATAGGTCAGTATCTTGACGCTATTGTCGACAATAACCCAGAACATCCCGCTATTGTTGTTAATCATCAAAACATTCGTCTGACATACAAAGAATACCAACATCGAATTAATCAACTCGCTATGGGGCTACTCTCGCTTGGCGTTAAACCAGGAGACCGTGTTGGTATCTGGTCCCCTAATAATATTGAATGGTGTTTAACGCAATTCGCTACCGCAAAAATTGGTGCCATTATGGTATGTATTAACCCAGCATATCGCCCCAGTGAATTAAAATATGCCCTTAACAGCGTTGAGTGCTCAACACTTATTACCGCGAGTGAATTTAAAGCGAGTAATTATATAAGCATGCTTAATGAACTTGCCCCTGAGTTAAAAAACTCATATGCAGGTGAGTTAAACCTAAACGCCCTTCCACATTTAAAAAACATCATCCGTATTGGTGATAAGCCAGCTCCAGGAATGTTCAGTTTTGATGATATAATGCAACGCGCTACAGATGCTCATAAACTCGAACTCGATGCGATTGCAGCTACGTTGAATTGCGAGCAAGATATCAATATTCAATTTACATCAGGTACCACAGGCAACCCAAAAGGCGCGACCTTATCGCATAAAAACATTCTCAATAATGGCTTTTTGATGGCTGAGGCTATGAAACTGACATATCAGGATAAACTCTGTATTCCTGTGCCTCTGTACCATTGTTTTGGTATGGTGTTAGGTAATTTAGTGTGTATTAGTAAAGCTGCAACAGCGGTCTTCCCAAGTGATTCATTTGATCCTAAAACAACCCTTGAAGTGGTAGAAAAAGAACATTGTACCGCTCTTCATGGCGTACCGACTATGTTTATAGCAGAATTGGAACACAAAGAGTTCGCTCAGTATGATTTATCTAGCCTACGAACGGGCATCATGGCCGGTTCGACATGCCCTGAGCAAGTTATGCGCAAAGTTCATTCACTAATGCATATGACAGAAGTCGTGATTGGTTATGGGCAAACTGAATGTAGCCCGATTAACAATGTGACTGAAACTGACTCACCAATTGAAAAGCAAGTGAGTACTGTCGGCCGCGCTCTGGCCCATACCGAGGTGAAAATTATTGATGAACTGGGTGATATTCAACAGATTGGTATCCCTGGCGAAGTATGTAGCCGCGGTGCGGGTATCATGCGCTGCTATTGGAACGATAAAGAGAAAACGGATGCCACCATTGATAAGGACGGCTGGTTACACTCTGGAGATTTAGGGGTAATGGACGAAGAAGGGTTTGTTTCTATCGTTGGTCGCATTAAAGATATGATTATTCGTGGCGGTGAGAACATATATCCACGAGAAATCGAGGAGGTACTTTACACCTACCCAGGTATCCAAGATGCCGCAATTTTTGGAATTAGCGATGAAAAATATGGCGAAGAAGTGTGTGCGTGGATACAACCACAGGATGATGCAGTACTAGATGAACAGGCCATTCGCACATTTTTAAAAGACAAGCTTGCCTATTTTAAAGTACCAAAGCACATTCACTTTGTCGATGAATACCCAATGACAGTCACAGGTAAACTACAAAAATTCAAAATGCGTGAGCAAATGCAGGAGTTGCTCAGTGAAAAAACATTCTCGTAATTAAGAGATAGCTAAAGCTCTGCATTATCGAGCTTTAGCTAAAAATGCACTTTTATTTATCTAAAATAGTCTCAAAGCCACCATATATCATGCGTTTTCTGTAAATAGCATGGGGTTGTTTTCAGATCTCAGCTATACAACGCCTTGTTTCATCATTGCTTCTGCTACACGCTCGAAACCTGCTATGTTAGCGCCAAGACTTAGATCATCTTCATGAGAGTACTGTTTCGCTGTAGTGGAAACAGTATCGAAGATAGTCCTCATAACTTGTTGGAGTTTTTCATCGACTTGCTCTGGTCGCCATGTTTGCATACTAGCATTTTGTGCCATTTCAAACTGACTAGTTGCCACACCACCTGCATTCGCGGCTTTACTAGGTCCAAGGTAAACTTTATGCTTTTTAAAAACAGTCAGCGCTTCTGCAGTGCTTGGCATATTTGCACCTTCACATACGATTAAACAGCCATTCTCTACAAGAGAAGTCGCATCATTTTTAGTAATTTCATTTTGAGTTGCACAGGGTAAAGCGATATCAGCTTCATATTGCCATACTTTATGACCATTGTTTGGGTACTGATTAACGGGTGTGAACTCAGCTTCAGAATGTGTGTTTAGGTAGTCTCGAAGCTCAGCTCCTTGTTCTGTTTTTAGGTGTTTAACAAGCTCAACATCTAAACCATCTTTGCAGTATAAAGTCCCTTTTGAATCGCTACAGGTTAAAACGATAGCGTCACATTGGCTAAGCTTATCCATCAAATGGAGTGCGACATTACCTGCGCCTGATACGAGACAACGCTTTCCTTGTAAAGAGTCATTTTTAGCATCAAGCATAGCACTTAGAAAATAAGCTATGCCATAGCCTGTCGCTTCAGCTCTTAATGCAGAGCCCCCCATCAGCAAGGGCTTACCCGTTAGCACCCCTTGAAACTGATTAGTTATGCGCTTGTATTGGCCGAATAAATAGCCTATTTCTCTTGAACCTACGCCAATATCACCCGCTGGTACATCCGTTGTAGCACCAATGTGCCTATATAGCTCTGTCATGAAAGATTGGCAAAAACGCATAATCTCGTTATCACTTTTCCCTTTCGGGTCAAAGTCTGCACCTCCTTTTGCGCCACCTAAGGGTAAACCCGTTAACGCATTCTTAAGGATCTGTTCAAAGCCTAAGAACTTAACAACTCCAAGGTTTACGCTGGGATGAAAACGTAGACCTCCTTTAAAAGGCCCAAGAGTAGAGCTAAACTCAATACGATACCCCCTGTTAACGTGCACATTCCCGTTATCATCAAGCCATGGAACTCTGAACATGATTTGCCTTTCCGGTTCAACTAATCGCTCAATAATGCCCATTTTTTTATAATCATTATGTCCATCAACGACACGCTTCAGAGATGATAGTACTTCTTCAACAGCTTGATAGAACTCAGGTTCGTTAGGGTTAGATTCCTTTACTGTTTGCAGAATTCCTTGTAGATATTGCATGCCAACTCCTCTATTAAGCTATTGAAATTACTCGTTACTAATTAAACTCTATTTAGTAAAAAATCGATCACTTTGAATGATAAGTGAAGACTACTCTATAAAAATGGTTTAAAAGGTCAAGTAATCATGTGCTAAAGCCACTCGCTAAGTTAACTTTATGCTAGCGCATATTTTTTGTTGTGGATATGGATGAAAAGCGAAGACATTTTAACGCTGCTAACAGAGAGTTAATTTTACAAAATAGCTTTGTCGAAATGCGAATTAGGATCATTCATAGCGCACATTAATGTACGCTATGACGCCTAATAACTTACTTATTGGGCCACTCAAATGCGCCAACGTCCCCTGGGAACACAACTGGGGATTCAATTCCGTCTTTGTTCACGGCTGCGACACCAAAATAGTAGTTATCGATCACGACATTTTTAAGGGTGGCTTCGGTTACCTTGCCAACGTCCCGACTAAACTGCCACTGTGGTTCACTGGTATAACGCCAATAAATTTTATAGCTAACCACTGTTGGATCATCACTTTTATGCCAAGCTAGTGTTGTACTTGGCTTTACAGCACCTGAAATACTGACACCTGTTGGCGGTGCGGGTGCCCACGCCATTGACGCCATAGTCACAGCATTTAACGAGGTTAATTTAGCCGCATAGGCAAAATCAACATGATCGATGGTGTCACCGTAAGTGATACCATTTTCAGTACGTAGGTCTTGATGCTGTTGATTGTAGTTTTCATTAGTTTCCATAATGCGCACCGCTGCAAAGCCAGCATCGTTGAATGGACGATGATGCCCTCCTCGACCAAATCGATCGAGTCGATAGACCAACATGGTATCGAGATTTTCAATATATCTATCGGCAATTGTATCAATGTAGCGTGCAAGGTTACGACTTGCAGAGTCGACTTCACCACCGGTAAAACGGCGTTTATTAGCTTGTTCTTTTGTTTCTATAACGCGTGTACCTTCTGAGAAGATACGTGCTGTTGTGTTATCTGTAACACCATTAATGCCGGTTGAATTACCAATCATGTCGTTATTTAAAACGCCATGAACACGCCAGTTATGCTCTTGTGCATATTTAGCTAAAATTTTACCACCAAACAAGCCTTGTTCTTCACCAGATAGTGCTGCATAAACAATCGAGCCATTAAATTTATACTTTGATAAAACACGCGCAGATTCAAGCACACCAGCCACACCGGATGCATTATCGTTAGCCCCTGGCGCATCTGATTTATAGTCCATTACATCAGAGACTCTCGAATCAATATCTCCGGACATCATGATCATGCGATTTTCATCAACTTGGCCGCGCTGAATAGCCACGATATTGACAACCTCTACTGGGTTTGGAATACGCTTTTCACCAGAAATAGTGTCTTTTACTTCGATAATTTCTAAGCAATTACCACAGGCTTTTGAAATGGCCTCAAACTCAGATTTTATCCAGCGCCTAGCCGCACCAATACCGCGCGTATTCGATTTCGTTTCTGATAAGGTGTGACGAGTACCAAAATCAACCAAGGTTTGAATATCTTGCTCTATACGCGTTTTTGAAACTGCATTTGCAATATCATGCAAAGCTTGTTGACCTTTGTATTGAGGTGTCGTGGCATGCACTGCCGCTGCCAATAACAGTGATGAGCTAAACAAAGCACCACTTGTTGTTATTATTTTACGCTTAAACATAGTTTCACTCCTTCAATGAATCATTCAAGGCTAACTACTATTTTTTTTCGCACAATAGTTATGAGTCAGAAAACAGATTATCAGGTTAAAACAATCATTGAACAGAACTTAAGTGTGAGTCCGATACGATTACTTATCAGCCTAAATAGTCGTTTTCTCTTAAAACTACTCTGGCTTTACATTGGGAAGCTTTATTCCACTGTGATAAAAAACGGCTTGGTTTCCCCCTGCTTTTTTCGCATCATACATTGCCTTATCAGCACATTGGATTAAATATTCAGCATCACCATAATGCTCAGGGAATAAAACCACACCAATACTTGGCGAGTAGCTTAGTAACTCATTATTATATTCAAGAGGTTTGCAAATCTCTTCACGCAATAAATCAACGACTTCGACAACATCTTGCTTATTACTAATACTATTTAAAATAACAACAAATTCATCTCCCCCTAAGCGCCCTACACTATCTTCTTTTCTAAGTTGGTGACGAAGACGCATCGCAACTGTTTTTAATAGCTTGTCGCCCGCTGCATGACCATGAAAATCATTTACTTGTTTAAAACCATCTATGTCAATAAAGAGGACAGCAATAATTGTCGATATCGTATTAGCAACAGACAATGACTCTTCTAGCTCAGAAATCAAAAAGCTGCGATTAGGTAAATCTGTTAATGAATCATGTCCTGCCATATAAATCAGTTTTTGTTCGAGGTTCTTTTGCTCGGTAATATCATAAGCTATTGCCACCCTGACTTGTTTTTCTTCAGACCAGTAAACTGACCATAAAACATGTACAATACGGCCATCTTTTCTAACCCATCGATTTTCAAAACGAGGAGGATGATTATTTATAACAATTTGATTAACGGCATTGATAGTTTTAGTCCTGTCTTCTGGGTAGACAAAATCTAACATATATCTACCGATGGCTTCTTCAGGGGGATAGCCAAAAATAGTTTCAAAGGCAGGGTTAGTAAAAAGCAAGCAGCCCTTTGCATCTACTACACAAACAGCATCTAATAAAAGCTCAATAATATCAGACAAGTATTCAGGCGTTTCTTTCTTCATAAGCGACTTTCAAGCTGACTATAAACTGAGTATAGCCTAAACCGAGCAAGTAACTGAGCAATTAAGTAGTAATTGGGTACAACTTTTTTGATAAAAAAGTAGATAAAATACAAAAAAATACAATGCCACTTAAATCAGCCAGTAAATCAACAAGATCAAAAGTACGCGTGGCGATAAAGTATTGACTGAACTCCTCCAACACAACAAAAGTAAACACAATTAAAGCAGCCCAATATATTTTAAAGCCCCCAATAACACTGGCTTTGAACTTAAACGCTAAGTTTATAAATAGTGTGAGCAATCCAAATAATAAAAAATGCCCAAGCTTATCGCCATACGGTATCGCAGCAACTAAATCAAAAAACACCGATTTCTGACCTGTATTAGCAAGGTAAATAACCCAACCGATAAACCCAAAAAAACCAATTGCTAATAGAATAAGAAAACGTTGAAACATCTATTTACCGTGCCATATGAGAAGTTAAAAACAAAAACTGATAAGGAATGACTTTACTCCAATAATGCCAATCATGAGTGCCTGGGCGTTCGATATAATCATGCCGAATACGCAGATTTAGCATCGCTTGATGCAAGGCTCGGTTTTGTTCAATAAAAAAATCATCAACGCCAATATCAAGCATGATGGGAAGATCGTCAGCGCTCTTTTTCCATGCTGTATTACCTGCTGCAATTTTATGAAGGTTATTAACGATAGCGATGCTATCCCACCTTGCTTCATTTTCAGCATAATTGCCAAGCACCTTGGTAAGATCAAACTCTGCACTAAAAGGTCTTACATCGACCCCCGCAGACATCGCTGATACAGCTGCAAACCGATGAGGGTGATTTATCGCGATATGCAGTGCACCAAACCCTCCCATCGATAACCCTGTGATTGCTCGGCCAGTTTTAGACCGGTTAGTCGAATAATTAGAATCGATATAGTCTACAACGTCTTCAGCAATGTATGTTTCATATTGCGATGTTTTGTCGACCTCAGAATCTAAATACCAAGAGCCAAAGTTACCATCTGGGTTAACAACGATAACATTATATTGGTCAGCAAGTTGTTCAATGTTAGTGAGCTTTGTCCAATCAGTGTGATTACCACTAAAGCCATGTAATACGTAAACAACATTATAGTTTTTAGATTCTTCGTAGTTATCAGGTAAAGTAATTGTCAGCGGTTTTTCTATCGCGGTCTTCTTACCTTTAAAGGTGAAAGTGTCTGTTTGATAAGCACTTATAGGTAAGCTGATCATGAGTGCAAATAAGCTAAGCCGTTTTTTCATGGTAAGTTCCTTTTTCTTATTATAGTTCCATGGTAATTAAGATATGTAAACACTTGAATCATGATGTATTTTAATAGTTTTTTAGGTAAATCAACTGCTAAAAATTCTGCTCAGTGATATAGTTAGGCAATCTTACTTTGAAAAGTGTCGTGTATGTATCGTTTATTTGAACGGATGATAAATCCATTTCCAAAAGAGCAGCCTTCCCAGCCACCCAATACATTATTTGCATTTTGCCGTCATTATACTCGAGGCATGGAGTTATCACTGATACTGATGTCTTTAAGTGCTGCAGCTTTGGCTATTTTAGAGGTGTCGCTCTTTAGCTACATGGGGCAACTAGTTGACTGGTTAGGCCAATACACTCCAAAGACATTATTTGACCAACAAAAGTCAGAGTTAATAAAAATGGCTGTCGTATTATTGATTGTTTTGCCAATCGTCGTTTTTTTTCACTCTGCAATTTTACACCAAGCCTTGCTTGGTAATTACCCTATGTCGATCCGTTGGTTAGCACACCGTTATTTGCTTCGACAAAGTATCGGTTTTTACCAAAATGAGTTTGCCGGACGAATAGCAACGAAAGTGATGCAAACATCACTGGCAGTGCGTGAATCTGTCATGAAGCTACTCGATGTGTTGATGTACATTGTTGTTTACTTTGGCGCTATGGTGTTTCTCGTTGCAGACTCAGATTGGCGCCTAATGATCCCGTTATTAGTGTGGTTACTCGTCTACGCCGCTATACAAATGTACTTTGTACCACGATTAAAAAAGATCGCGAGTTCACAAGCTGATGCTCGTTCGGAAATGACCGGTCGAGTGGTAGATAGCTATACGAATATCTCCACCATCAAATTGTTCTCATACACACAACGCGAAGAACAATATGCCAAAGATAGTATGGATGTTTTTTTACAGCCTGTTTATCAACAAATGCGCTTAGTAACGAGCCTAAATTTTTCTATCAATACATTAAACTACCTTCTTGTGTTTAGTATTGCTGCTTTGTCTTTGTACTTATGGTCGATTAGTGCAATATCAGTGGGGGCAATTGCTATTGCCGTAAGCTTATCACTTCGCTTAAATGGCATGGCTCAATGGATTATGTGGGAGATCAGTAGTCTATTTGAGAATATTGGTACAGTGGCTGATGGTATGAAAACCCTATCAACACCCATTGATGTCGATGATAAACCAAACGCAGACACTTTAGCTGTAACGCAAGGTGAGATTACGTTTGATTCCGTACAGTTTAACTATGGAAAAGCAGCAAATGAAACCCACAGAGGCCCTGTTATCAATGGATTGGACCTTACTATCAAGCCTGGCGAAAAAATAGGTTTAGTTGGCCGCTCTGGTGCGGGAAAATCCACACTCGTCAATCTGTTACTGCGCTTTTATGATGTTGATTCCGGCTCCATTAGTATAGATGGCAAAAACATTGCCAACGTAACTCAAGAAAGCTTACGCAAACATATTGCAATGGTCACACAAGATACGTCCTTATTACATCGTTCAGTCAAAGATAATATCCTCTATGGACGACCTGATGCCTCTGAACAAGAAATGCTAGCAGCAGCAAAACAAGCAAAAGCAATTGAGTTTATTGAGGACTTAGAAGACAGTAAAGGCAATAAAGGTTTTGCTGCACAAGTCGGTGAACGCGGTGTGAAACTGTCAGGAGGGCAGCGTCAACGTATCGCCATAGCGCGTGTATTATTAAAAGATGCCCCTATTCTTATTTTAGATGAAGCAACCAGTGCTTTAGATTCAGAAGTAGAAGCTGCTATTCAAACAAGTCTAGATGACTTAATGACAGGCAAAACGGTTATTGCCATAGCCCATCGTTTATCAACAATTGCACAAATGGATAGGCTCATAGTACTTGATGAAGGCGGCGTCGTTGAACAAGGCTCTCATGAAGAACTAATCCAAAAAGGGGGTATTTACGCTGCACTTTGGTCACATCAAACCGGTGGTTTTATTGGTGTAGAGTAGCTCTATCAGCGTTTTTTATACGAACATCTAAATTTTCTCGCTCCGCAGCTAAGTCCGCAGCCAAAGTTTAGATGTTCGTTATACCAATTCGCTTAATCATACATCAACGAGTCTACATATATAAAGTAAAGCTCGCTTGCTTGAGTCACTACAAAGCGTTACCATTGCGCCTAAAATAAACACAAAATAATGGATTATGAAACATTTATTCTCGCTTTTAATTCTCACAGCCTCTTTCTCTGCGCAGGCTGACACGCCCTACTTCGGTGTTGATTACATGCTCAGTGATATTGAGATCAGCAGCGAAAGTGCCAAACCAACAGCCACTTTTTTAAGAGCTGGGGTAAGTAACAAAAATATGGCATTTGAAGCTCAATACCTCGTTTCAAGTAATGATGATGATATCTACAATATAAATTTCGATATTGATAAAAGTGTTGGTCTTTATTTTGTAATGCAATCAAATATCGTCAATGGTTTTGGCCTAGATGTTTCATTGGGCTATGCGAAAACTCAAATGAAAGTAACTTCAACTTCCCAAGAGCTTCCTAGCGACTATGACTACGATGGTTTTGCATGGGGCGTCGCAATACATCAAGAAGTGCCTTACATTAAAAATACACATGTAAGACTTGCTTACCAGTCTTTGTTTGAAGGCGATGATGTTGACATCAGTGGTGTAACGCTAGGTTTCACCTATCAATTTTAAGTAGTCAGTTAAAAGGAATTCCATGAAAAAAATATCGAACGTTACAAAGCTGTCAACTGTTGCTCTTATTGTCACTTCAATTCTAGGTTGCGGCTCAGAGACTGACTCATCAAAACTAGCAAAAGAAGTTGAGCTAGAAAAGCTTCGCGAAAATGGCACTATTATTGAGACAGTCAGCATCGAAAATAGTCAGGTTCGACTCAAAGCGGGTGAAACGCATCAGTTAATCGCAACCGGCATTGATAGCAACGGCGATTCGAGAGATATTACTGACGAGTTAACTTGGCAAACAAGTGATGAAACCATCGCGAAAATTAGTAGTAGCGGACTCCTAACAGCACTAAAAAATGCTGACTCTAGTCAAGGGCTGTTAACCATAACGGCAACCACTATTAACGATATTTTTGATGAAGAGGAAATTTCTATCAGTGATGTGGCAGCCTCGTCAATTTCGTTAAAACAAATAGCTCCCGCATCAGGGAGCATTAACACCTGTATGCCAGCTAGAATATCGGCTGATATTACCTATGCTGATGGGTATATCGCCCAAAATAGTATTAGAGGTGTTAATTTTAGTATTGATGAAGACTCCACAGCTAGAATAAATAACCAAGGCATCATTTATACCTCTGCTGCAAACATAGAAAACACAACCGTTACTGGAACAATCAATAATGTTTCAGGAGAGTTGGTTGTTACTGCAGATCCTGTCAATTTAGAAAGTTTAAATCTAATTGTTGCGGAAGAAACAGTGGACGAGATCACACTGAATGTTGGCGAACAAATCCAACTCGCTGCGCAAGCAACTTATGATGAAAGTGTTTCTGAGCAAGCTGTTAATATCAACCCGAGTGTCAATTGGTCTGTGATCAATGCAGGCTTAGTTGGGCTTTCAGAAAATGTCAGTACTGATGAAGGTGACAATGCAGCCATTTTAGCTTTAAAACCAGGCGTAACACAGTTAATTGGTTCGTGTGGTCCAAAACAAAAAATAGCGACATTGGTGATAGAAGGTAATGACGATCTCAATTCTATTCAGATAAACGAAGGCAATAGCGAATATACAATCTCATCATCAGAGTCATTAGATTTGCAATTAACAGCAAATTATAATTCAAGCCCACAGTCTTTAAATGTCACTGAGTTTGCTACTTGGAGCACGAATGATAGCAACTTAATAACAGCCAAACTAATCAACCCTGGTACTCAGCAGGCGGCTTTTAGAGTAACGAGTAAGGCTAATAATTTAGGTACCGCAGTTATCACTGTAACATATGACTCGCTGGTAAGCAGTACCCTCATTAACATCGAGTGACCATAAATAGGGCTCTTTTACTAAAAGAGCCCTTCTCTATTAATACAGCAGACGTATTCCTACCAGTACAAGCATTGTAATATTAGATACCAAACCAATTAAGAAGAAATAGCTGCGTGGGCTTGGGTTTTTCTCAGTGGCTATCGCGTAATAAAGCACCATATGTACTGCTCTTGCTACCACATACAACCACACGCACACGGCAAAGACGCCACTAGTGAGGTTTAGTGTAAAAGCGAGCAACAAAGTCCCTATAAATAAGGGGCTATTTTCCAATGTATTCATAAAAGTGCGATGGGCACGAAATGTGAAACTCTCATGGCTCAATTCAGGTTCAAGCTTGCCAGGGATTGCCCCCGCTCGTTTTGCCTTTGAAACAGTTGCCACCAACCATTGAATCAGCAGCATTATGAGGTACGCGTAGAACGCAAAATATACAGTTAACGATAATTCGGTCATTTATTGCTCCTTCAAAGTAGTCTAAACAATAGAAGCAAAAAATGAACCAAATTAACAGCTTGAATTATATACCTTTTTAATAAATAAAATATATTTCAATCTATAATTTACTTGGTTATGTATAAACTTTTCATAGTCGTTAAATAACCTTTTAGTGGTGATTGTCTATCCTTGATGCACTATTTGATTAATCGTTAATGCATCAAGTTGCTCAAATAATTGTTGTTGATAGTCATCACAATTATTAGTGGCAACAAAAGTAAATACGTTTTTATCAGGTAGCTGCTTGAATAGCTCATAGCTGTAACTGTTTGATCCATTATAGGAAATTAGTTTGTTACTGAGTATATCTTTCTCTAGCAATAAGATGAGCTGTGATCGGTAGTTTTGTGTCGTAAAAAACCCTTGCCAGCACTATTTTTAAATTGAACCTATATCAAAGTCGGTATTCTCAGCAAGCGTAGTTTGCTGTTTTCTATTTTGCTAAACCACTGATAAAAAATACAACACTCAACTACATTAAAATCACTATGGATCTACCTACGTTATGTGATATTTCCATAAAAGAAAGTTGTAACTGTTCACCTATTTTACTTTACCCTGCTCTTTAGTCCCTATACCCTTTGGTTCAATCTGTTGAACATGTGTTTTTTGGTACTTTTCACCTTAATAAAACAACATTCTAATAATAAAAGGTTTTTTATGCGCTTAGGACCAGGACTTCTTGTCACTGCCGCCTTTATCGGCCCAGGCACCATCACCACAGCAAGTGTAGCCGGTGCTAATTTTGGTTTTGCTTTGATATGGACGTTACTTTTCTCTGTTATTGCCACCATTCTACTTCAATCTATGGCTGCTCGCTTAGGTGTGGCAACTGGGCATGATTTAGCATCAGCTTTAAGAACAACGATTCAAACACCCGTTTTTAAAGCTTTAGCAGCTATTTTAGTAATCAGTGCCATAGGTATTGGTAGTGCGGCTTATGAAGCGGGTAATTTGACTGGTGCAAGTTTGGGTCTGCAAGAAATTGTTCCTTCTGTTAGCCCATTATTATGGACTCCACTGATAGCAATTCTAAGTGCTGTACTTTTATATACAGGTAAACATAAGGTAATAGAAGGCGCATTAATTGTTCTCGTTGTACTAATGAGTATAGTGTTTATATCAACTTTAGTAATGGCTGCACCGTCTTTAACGGCGATTTTAAAAGGCTTCATTCCAAGCCTACCTGAAGAATCAATCACAACTGTACTGGCATTAATTGGCACGACAATTGTGCCCTATAATTTATTTTTGCACTCAGGTGTCCTTGCCGAAAAACATGATAAAAATAATGACATGCAAAAAGTAATAAAAGAAACAAACCTTGATACTGGTATATCGATCACGCTTGGTGGTGTGATCACCTTAGCAATTTTATCGACTGCTTCCGTGGCTTTTTATGGTACTGAAGCTGGCAAAATATCTGCAGCTAACATGGCCGTACAACTCGAACCTTTATTAGGTTCAATGGCTCACTACTTCTTTGCACTTGGTTTGTGCGCAGCAGGCCTAACAAGTGCTATAACCGCCCCTCTAGCAGGCGCTTATGCTGTGTGCGGTATGCTTGGCTGGTCAACACAAATGAGTAACACGCGTTTTAAACTTGTTGCAATTACTATTTTACTGTTTGGTGCATTTGTTGCTTCACTCGGTCTTGACCCTGTCGCTGTTATTATTTTTGCACAAGCAGCTAATGGCCTCCTGCTACCTATTGTAACGACGTATTTGGTATGGCTAGTCAATCAAAAAACTGTAATGGGAGATTACACCAACTCTATGCTAGTAAACCTAGTGACATTACCCGTACTTGTACTTATTTTTGGATTGAGTAGCATCAAGTTGTTTAGCTTGATTTTTTAAATACTTATCTAATTGCAACTTTTGAAAGTAGCCTTTAATAATAATCCCAATTATTGAGGGTTACTTAGTGCAAGCATTAAAAAAATCATCAGTAGAAATTATAATTTGTTGTTTGTGCTCGCTAACATTCTTTTCAATCTCTTCTCGGTCTAACATAATAGTACACCCTTTTGCATTGGTTGCCTCAACCATAGATAAATCCTCATCTATTTTTGTAATAACCAATGATGACTGCCTATATTCCCAAGCACTACTATCATTAGACTCTATAGGCATAAGTTCCAAAACCTGTGTTCCATACTCATTTATAAACGTTAGCTTTACTTGAATAGCTTCGTCAGTGCTATTCTTAATAATACCCCAATAAATATTTGTACAAGCATTTAACAAGCTTCCAAAAAGTAATATCAAAATATATATTTAAGGTATTTTCTCAAGCTATCCATTTTATCTGTGAGCTCCAAATTTATCTTTTGATATCTATCCATTGCTATAGGGTCTAGACTATTGATTATTGATTTGTCGATTGTTTTATGGAGGTGCTCTTCGAAGATATCGAACGTAAGTGAGTTTGTTTGCGAGTATGTTGCTGCTAAATCCATATTATATTCCATTATCACTATACAATTTTTGCTAGTAGTGTTTTATCTAGCAATCTTAGTTAATTCCTTTAACTTCCTTAATATACCTCTACGACTATTTTTTGTAAAAAAAGCAAAAAGATTACAGGTACTTGTAAGCTTTAAAACAAATTTATTTACTTTTATAAAAAAAGCCGCTATTCATAAAAACAACGGCTTTCTTATTTTTAAGGCTTAAAGCTAATAAGCTTAGGCTTTACCAATCACTTCTAAGCCACCCATATATGGGCGTAACACTTCTGGTACAACAATAGAACCATCAGCTTGTTGATTATTCTCTAAAATAGCAACAAGCGTACGACCAACCGCTAAACCTGAACCATTTAGTGTATGAAGTAGTTCTGGCTTTTTCTCGCCTTGACGACGGAAACGCGCTTGCATACGACGCGCTTGGAAATCAACCATGTTTGAACATGATGAGATTTCACGATAGGTGTTTTGTGCAGGTAACCAAACTTCTAAATCGTAAGTTTTTGCTGCGCCAAAGCCCATATCACCGGTACATAGAATCACTTTACGGTAAGGAAGTTCTAATGCTTGTAAGATTTGCTCAGCGTGACCTGTAAGCTCTTCTAACGCTTGCATTGAATCTTCTGGTTTTACTAGTTGTACTAATTCAACTTTGTCGAATTGGTGTTGACGAATAAGACCACGTGTATCACGGCCATAGCTACCTGCTTCACTACGGAAACAAGGCGTATGCGCTGTTAAACGAATTGGTAAGTCGCTTTCGTCGTAAATTTCGTCGCGAGCACTGTTTGTAAGTGGTACTTCCGCAGTTGGAATTAAGCTAAAACCAGGTTGTTGCTGACCGTCATCATCCACTAAACCTAGAGTGTGGAATAAGTCACCAGCAAACTTAGGTAATTGGCTTGTGCCGTATAAACTTGCGCTATTAACCAGGTAAGGCACATACATTTCTGTGTAGCCGTTTTGCTCTGTGTGCGTATCCAGCATGAACTGCGTAAGAGCACGGTGCATACGGGCAACTTGACCACGCATAACAGTAAAGCGTGCGCCACTGATTTTAACGCCCATTTCAAAATCTAGGCCGTTTACGTCTTGACCAACATCAACGTGATCTTTTACTTCAAAGTCGTATGACTTAGGCGTACCCCAGGTTGAAATTTCAACGTTTTGGTCTTCGTCTTCACCAACGGGTACAGACTCATCAGGTAGGTTTGGAATAGCAAGTGCAATTTGCTTAAGCTCTTCGAGTACTGCGTCTTGCTCTGCTTTAACGCTGTCTAGTTGGTCACCAAGAGTACTTACTGAATCAAGAAGCTGTTGTGCTTTTTCGTGCTCGCCTTTCGCTTTTGCTTGGCCGATAGCTTTGGAACTTGCGTTACGCTCACTTTGAAGTTCTTGCGTTTTTACTTGTAATGTTTTGCGCTTTTCTTCAAGTGCAGTTACCGCTGCAATATCAAGGTCGAATCCACGAGTTGCTAAGCGTGCAGCCGCTTGTTCGATATCTTGACGTAAATATTTAGAATCTAACATGTTTGATTTTTAACCTTTTTGCATTACCAGCTGAAGGCCCAGCCAAGCCATAAATATACACACCACCACGTTTAAGGTGATATTGAGGGCCATTTTAAAAAAGTGACCTTGTTGCAATAGCAACAACGAATCCATTGAGAATGTTGAAAAGGTGGTCAATGCACCTAAAAAGCCAATACCAATTAAGGTTTTAGCGGGGCTAACAGCGATTATTTCTCTTTCAATCAAGCCGTATAAAATGCCCATCAACAATGAACCAAGAATATTAACTGTCAACGTGCCAAAAGGGAATCCCCTACCGAGCAGTTTTAGCATGGTTTCGCTAAGAAAATAGCGTAAACATGCCCCAGAAGCACCGCCCATTGCAATCATCATGTAAAGTTTCAAACTATTCATAACGTTTAATATCACTTTGCTCGTTGCGCTGAGTTAAATAGTCCAGCTTTTGTTTGATTTTTTGTTCAAGCCCGCGATCGGTTGGGAAGTAATACTGACGATCATGAATAGCTTCTGGGAAGTACTTTTCGCCCGCTGCAAAGGCACCTTCTTCATTGTGTGCATACCGATATTCAGCGCCATAACCTAAGTCTTTCATTAAGCTAGTTGGTGCATTACGTAAATGCTCTGGCACCGGATGACTCGGCTCATTTTTAGCATCTTGCAGCGCTTGGTTAAACGCCATATACACAGCGTTACTTTTCGGCGCACTGGCTAAATAAATGGTGGCTTGTGCTATAGCGCGCTCACCTTCACTTGGGCCAACACGTTGAAAAATATCCCACGCATTGAGTGCGACCTCCATTGCTCGCGGGTCGGCATTGCCAATATCTTCTGTGGCAATCGCTAATAACCGCCTGGCTACATAAAGCGGGTCGCCGCCACCTGCTAAAATACGGCAATACCAATATAAGGCACCATCAGGTGAACTACCACGCACTGACTTATGAAACGCGGAAATTAAGTCGTAAAACTCATCGCCGCCTTTATCATATTTGGCTAAATGAGTTGGCAGTACTTGGCTTAAAACATGTTGATCAACAAGGTATTTGCCCTGCTGCTCAGTGGTTAAATCAACCGCTTGTTCTAACAAGTTAAGTACTTTACGCGCATCGCCCTCACTTGCTTGGCAAAGCGCTTGTTTGGCGTTATCAGCAATTTCTATGTGTTTTTGGCTAAGCTCCACATCTTCACGTAAAGCGCGCTCGATTACGGTAAATAAATCAGCTTGCTCAAGTGCTTTTAATACATATACACGGGCACGAGACAGTATCGCGTTGTTAAGTGCAAATGATGGGTTTTCGGTGGTTGCGCCTACAAAAATAAAGGTACCGTCTTCGATATGGGGTAAGAATGCATCTTGCTGAGATTTATTAAAGCGATGCACTTCGTCTACAAACAATAACGTCCGTTGCCCTCGCCCTGCAAGATTTGCTTTCGCTTCGCTTACTGCCTCACGAATATCTTTTACACCTGCTGTGACCGCCGACATTTGAATAAGGCTTGCATCGGCATGATTCGCAATAATTTGCGCTAAGGTGGTTTTACCAACGCCAGGTGGTCCCCACAAAATGAGGCTGTGGCATCGACCTGCAAGAATGGCTTGGTAAAGGGGTTTATCGGGACTTAAAAGGTGCTGCTGACCTATGTAGTCATTCAGTGTTTCGGGTCGCATGCGCGCCGCAAGAGGGCGCACATCAGGACCAAAATTAAATCCGAGGTTACTCAAGCCTTAATCACCTTGGCTTTGGTCGTCAACTTCAACGCCTTCAGGAATGGTAAATTCAAAGGTCTGAGTTGCAAGTGCTTCGTTTACTTTAGCGTCTTTAAAGGTAAATAAAGACTGCTGACCTGAGGTATCTAGTACTGTAAGTGATGCAAGGCCCTGCTCTTGAGCATTAAAGCGAATGTCTAACTTTTCAACTTGGCTCTCAACGCCTTTGTTTGGCGTGACGCTAAAGCCTACATCCGTTGCCACAACTTGGTATTTAGCCCATTGCTCTGGATCTTTTGAGGTCAACAATACAAACGGTGTTGAATCAATCAAACTGTGAGTATTCATAATAGTGACTTGTTCAGCAAAGCTGTCGAAGTAATACGTTTTATCACCATTTGATACAAACAAGGTATCGTCTGGGCTTTGTTGTTGCCAGCGGATCATCATAGGCTGCTGAAGGGCAATATTCCCCTCACTTTGCATGATAGCTTCACCTTGTGAATCGGTCACTTGCTGTGAAAACTCTGCTTTAAAACTTTTAATCGCAGCCAGTTGTTGTTGCAATGCTTCGCTGTCGTCTGCAAAACTTTGGCCGCTTAATAAACAGCCCATAATTAAGGCTAGGTATTTAAATTTTTTCATTAATTTGCTCCACCATTTGGCACTAAGACTTCGCGTGCACCGTTGTGTCCCGGTGCGCTAACAATGCCTGATGTTTCCATTTGTTCAACTAAGCGTGCTGCGCGGTTATAACCTACGCGAAGTTTACGCTGTACACTCGATACCGACACTTTGCCGGTTTCAATTACAAATGATACTGCTTCATCGTAAAGCGGATCTGACTCTTCATCACCGTCTTCACTGGTTTCTCCTGGTAGTAAAATTTCCTCTGCGGCATCACCACTTAAAATTTCATCTATATAATTTGGTTTGCCACGTTTTTTCCAATCATCTACAACCGCGTGAACTTCGTGGTCGTCTACAAATGCACCATGCACACGCACAGGGACGCTAGTCCCCGGCGGTAAGTAAAGCATATCACCCATACCTAGTAAGTTTTCAGCGCCTTGCTGATCTAAAATAGTACGCGAGTCAATTTTACTTGAAACCTGGAACGCCATACGGGTTGGAATATTCGCTTTAATTAAACCTGTAATAACGTCAACCGATGGTCGCTGTGTTGCTAGTACTAAGTGAATACCTGCAGCACGGGCTTTTTGCGCGATACGTGCAATCAGCTCTTCCACTTTTTTACCCACGATCATCATCATGTCGGCAAATTCGTCAATCACCACCACAATACTTGGGAGTTTATCTAGCTCTTCAGGGCCATCGGCCATGCCATCGGTGTCTTTAAAAAGAGGATCGAGTATTGGATGACCCGCTTCTTTGGCATCACGTACCTTCTGGTTGTAACCTTTTAAGTTACGCACCCCAAGTGCCGACATCAGCTTATAACGGCGTTCCATTTCGCCTACACACCAACGCAATGCATTGGCTGCTTCTTTCATGTCGGTCACAACTTCACATAATAAGTGTGGGATGCCTTCGTACACAGAAAGTTCAAGCATTTTCGGGTCGATCATGATCATACGTACATCATCAGGGCCCGATTTGTACAGTAAGCTTAATATCATTACATTAACGCCCACTGACTTACCTGAACCTGTCGTACCAGCAACAAGTAAATGTGGCATTTTGCCAAGATCAGCACAGACTGGCTCGCCAGCAATGTCTTTACCTAACACCATAGTCAGTGGTGATGGGTTTGATTCAAACTTAGGCGCGTTAATAACTTCGCTTAGACGCACTATTTCACGATGTTTGTTCGGCAGCTCTAAACCAACATAGGTTTTACCTGGAATAACCTCTACTACACGCACACTGACAGCAGACAATGAACGCGCTAAATCTTTAGCTAAGCCAGTGATTTTAGCCACTTTAATACCCGGCGCTAAATCAAGCTCAAAACGTGTAACAACAGGGCCTGGGTATACACCTACAACTGCTGCTTGAATATTGAAATCAAGGAGTTTGGTTTCAACTAAACGCGAAATACCGTCAAGCTCTTCTTGTGATAACGGATTCTTCGCTTTATCTGGGCGGTCTAATAAATCAAGTGACGGTAAAGGATTAGTCGGCGGCTCTTCATCTAATAACGCTTCAAATTTTTCTTTTGCCGTTGGTGGTGGCTGATACGCGGGCTTTGGCTTGGGCATTGGTCGCGCAGGTGATACGACTGTGGTAGTCGGTTTTTCTGGTTCAGCATCTACCACAGGACTTTGGTCAAGCGCATTCAGTGCCGAGACGGTGTCGAAGGACTCATCATCAAGTGCACTAAAACCTATTTCTTGATCCAAAATATCATCAAGCTCATCGAACCCCTCAAACTCGCTATCTGGCTTTTTAGTCTCGCTCGATGGTTTTTGCTTAGCTTCACTCTCTTTATTAAAACTGATTGACGGCTCGTTATCTGGCTCAACAAAGTTAGCATCTGACTCAGTCTCTGTTACAGGCTTGATAGCTTCTTTCTCGCGATGTAACCACGCAGATAATTGTTCACGCAAGAAATAGAAAGCTTGCATGACCCACTTACCCACAAAATCAACAAATTGAACCCATGACACACCGGTTAAAAGTGTTAAACCGGCAAAGAAGAAGCAGAGTAAAAGAATCGAAGTACCAGTAAAATTAAACGTTGGCATCATCGCTGAGGCAATGATATCCCCCACTACCCCGCCAGATGAGAAGTTATAAATATCATCAAAATTTATACTACTGATTGCTGTCGCTGACGTTATAAATAAAGCGAACCCGATAACTCTTAACGACAATGTGGTGTAGTCAAGCTGGAAAATACGATGTGGTTGTTTAAACAGTAAATAGCCGAACAATTGGATAGCGGCAGGCACTAGATAAGCTAACCAGCCAAATGTAAGCAGCAATATATCTGCTACCCAAGCACCTGCAGTACCTGTTATATTTTTTACATTGACGAACTCACCAGTTTGCGACCATGATGGGTCGGCCGGATCAAAACTAATTAATGCACATAAAATAAATACTGCCGCAAAGGTACTAATAATTAGCCCTGTTTCTAGCAGTCTTTGAACACCATTTAGGCGCATAGCTCCCTATTCCTTATTATTCTTTACAACTGATCGGTTAGCAGTGAAATACCTTAGCAGGAAATGCCGTTTTATGCACTTTATCTTAACCTTGATGGACTGATAATGAACAAGTTTTTATTACTCTACCTGCATTTTAACAGCTTAAGCAATATATGGGCGAATAATCACGCCTTGCTCACCTTTCACTTCTTCCATAACTACATAAGTACGACTTTCACTGACATTAGGGAGCTTTAACAAGATATCCCCTAAAACATTGCGATACTCTGACATATCGTTAACACGTGTTTTTAATAAAAAGTCAAAGTTACCTGACACTAAGTGGCATTCAATGATTTCATCGTGTTTTTTTACAGCAGCATTAAATTCTTCAAATACATCGGGTGAGGTTTTAGTAATAGTCACTTCAACATAAACAGACAAACCTTGCCCAAGCTTAGCAGGGTCAACAACAGCTTTATAACCTACTATATAACCTTCCCTTTCGAGCTTCTTTACACGCTCTAAACAAGGAGTGGCACTTAGCCCTACACGCCTTGCTAACTCTACGTTAGAGATCCGACCATCAAGCTGCAATTCCATCAAAATTTTACGGTCAATTCTGTCAAGTAATTGATGCATAGTGCTAACCAGAGTTTTAAACCATTAAAAAATATATTTTAGATTATATCACTAGATAATACACAAAAAAAGGTGAGACACACTGCCTTGTCATGAATATAATAGTCGAAAATTTCATCCCGTTCTATTAAGGCGAAAAATTATGATTATTGGTGTACCTAAAGAAATTAAAAACCATGAATACCGTGTAGGTATGGTTCCTGCGAGTGTTCGTGAATTAGTAAACCATGGCCACCAAGTGTTTGTTGAAACTGATGCAGGTATGGGCATTGGCTTCACTAATGAAGACTATGTTATTGCAGGTGCTGAAATTCTTCCTACAGCAGCAGACGTTTTTGCTAAAGCTGAGATGATCGTTAAAGTAAAAGAGCCACAAGCTGTTGAGCGTGCAATGTTACGTGAAGACCAAATTCTATTTACTTATCTTCACCTAGCACCAGATCTTCCACAAACTGAAGACCTAGTTAAAAGTGGTGCAGTGTGTATCGCTTACGAAACAGTAACTGATGCACGTGGTGGTTTACCTCTTCTTGCTCCTATGAGTGAAGTTGCGGGTCGTATGTCTATTCAAGCGGGTGCACAGGCATTAGAGAAATCTAACCACGGTCGTGGTATGTTACTTGGTGGTGTACCAGGTGTTGAGCCAGCTAAAGTTGTTGTTATCGGCGGTGGCATGGTTGGTCGTAGTGCAGCGCAGATGGCTGTTGGCCTAGGTGCTAACGTGGTCGTTCTTGATCGTAATATCGATGTACTCCGTGCCCTAGACGCGCAATTTGGTAATAAAGTACAAGCGATCTACTCTACTGCTGACGCATTGGAAAAACACGTACTAGAAGCTGACCTTGTAATCGGTGGCGTATTGATCCCAGGTGCAGCTGCGCCTAAACTTGTAACTGCTGAGCACATTAAAGCAATGAAACCTGGTTCTGCAATCGTTGACGTTGCAATCGACCAAGGTGGTTGTATTGCAACATCTAAAGCAACAACTCACGCAGATCCTACATACATCGTTGATGACGTTGTTCACTACTGTGTTGCTAACATGCCAGGTGCTGTTCCACGTACTTCTACGTTCGCACTTAATAACGCGACATTACCATTTATCATCAACCTTGCTAACAAAGGCTACAAGAAAGCGCTTCTTGACGATGCACACTTCTTAAAAGGCTTAAACGTGATCAAAGGCCAAGTTACTTATAAAGAAGTAGCTGAAGCATTCAACATGGAATATGTTGACCCACGTACAGCGGTTGAAAATGCTTAATTAGCATTTTGACACAAAAAAAGCAGCGAATTCGCTGCTTTTTTTATACCTGTTTATTATTGAGATTAAATAAACCGCTTGATTATAAAGTCGACCTTTACACGCTTAGCTTGCCCAAGTAACTTTTTAACTGGCGAAGGATAATCGTCCATTGTTTCTAAATCCTGCGGCCCTGTCAGTCGACGACAGTGGGTTAAAATGGCTTTTTTCTCTTGCTCAATCTGTGGCAATATGCGTTGCTCAGGATCATCAATTAAAATACCATTCTCGATATCTAATCCCCACGCACGAGGGTTTAGATTATGACCACTCAATAAATGAGTACGATTATCTCTGCAAATTCCCTTCAAATGAAAAGAGTTGCTTTCATGCTTCCACAGATAGACATTTAAGTTGCCATTGACAATATGACGCTTTTGAGATTTTAAAAACTTATATAAAATCGTTTCATATAAATACGGTAATGCCCCAATTTTACTAAACGGCTCGCTGGGTGGAAGGTAAAAATCATTCGCCGTTTTATCGCCTACCACAATAGTCACTTGTTTACCTTGTTTTAATAATCGACGTAACGAACGCAGTAACGGCGCAGGAAAATTAAAATAGGGTGTGTACAGAACTAACTCTTGCTCTGTGGTATCAAACAAAGACTTTATTAAACGGTTTAGCTTATTACTACGTCGACCGAGGCCCAAAAATAGCCGAACCCCCAGTTGTGCAGAACTTGCTTCACTGGCACTGTTATAGCTGGCAGATTTAAGCTCTCGCATGAGCTGCTTTTGCGCTACTTTTATATCATTAAATTTTGTTAAGGGACGGCGATCGAGACGCGGGACAGCTTCAGAGCTCAGTAGGTACGTATGTATAAAATCAATAACCGAATTACATAAGCCAGCTTGATTAACAAGAAAATAACGGTCAAGGCGATATTTATCATCTTGTTGTAAGTAGACGTTGTTTAGGCTTGCTCCGCTGTAAAGCAAAGTGTCATCAATAACAAAACCTTTTAAATGTAGCACGCCAAATAGCTCTTTCGCCTTAACCGGCACACCATAAACTTGCACATTAGATTGAAACTCTTCAAGAAAGTCGCAATACATGCTGGCGTTACCCTCTGATTTTGCAGCGCCTATTAAACCTCGTTGCGCGCGATGAAAATCTACCAACACCTTTATATCTAATGCGGGATTAGCCGAAGATGCTTCATGTAAAGCGCTGAGTATTTCACGTCCTGCTTCATCATCTTGCAAGTACAACGCAGTAATATAAATTCTTTTTGTCGCTGTGCGAATTAGTCGTAATAACTCACTGCGATATTCTTTTGCATTGGTTAAGACTTTTATATCTTCTGTAGTCAGCCCAAATGCGGGCTTTTCCTGCCAAAATACCATAGTTGCCTGTTCGGTTGTTTAGCTCTTGTGTGTAAGCTAATATCAAAATTAGCTAAAACATACCAAAAAAAAATTGCTTGGTCATGAATAAACGTACTTTGTTGGTGCAATACATTGCTTTGTGATTATTTAATAACCAAAACCAAGCTTTAAACTCTACTAATAGAGTATTTACTTAATAAGTACGTACTGCTGTTTTGACTCGTATATTTACTTATACATACTTTTTAAGTAAGGATTATTTGACAGCTTTGCGATTTCTGCAAAAAAATAATCGGCCCTTTTGTTTACATCCGCCTTGTTTTTCTTAGAATCGGGCGCATTAACAATCGTATTAAAACGTATTTAGGAAAAACCATGACGAACGCAAAACATTGTAAACTTCTCATTCTAGGCTCTGGCCCTGCTGGTTACACCGCAGCTGTTTACGCTGCCCGTGCCAACCTTAATCCGGTTCTTATTACCGGCATTCAACAAGGTGGACAATTAACAACCACTACAGAAGTTGAAAACTGGCCGGGTGATGCTCATGGTCTAACGGGTCCTGCGTTAATGGATCGAATGAAAGAACATGCTGAGCGCTTTGAAACAGAAATTGTTTTTGATCATATTAACAAAGTAGATGTATCTAAACGCCCTTTCACATTAACTGGTGACTCTGGTACGTATACGTGCGACGCTCTTATTATTGCAACAGGTGCTTCGGCAAAATACTTAGGCTTAGAATCTGAAACGAACTTTCAAGGCCGTGGTGTTTCAGCGTGTGCAACCTGTGATGGTTTCTTTTATCGCGGTCAAAAGGTAGCGGTTGTTGGTGGTGGTAATACGGCTGTTGAAGAGGCGTTATACTTATCTAATATCGCAGAAGAAGTTCATGTAATTCATCGTCGTGACAGCTTCCGTAGTGAAAAAATCTTATCCGATCGCTTAAAAGAGAAAGCGCAGAACGGTAATGTAGTTTTACATTATAACCGTACTTTAGACGAAGTATTAGGCGATGAAATGGGTGTGACAGGTATCCGCATCAAAGCTACAGATTCGCAAGAAACAGAGAACCTTGACCTTGCTGGTGTGTTTATCGCAATCGGTCACAAACCAAATACCGACATGTTTGAAGGTCAGCTTGAAATGAAAGACGGCTATTTAGTTGTTGAATCTGGCTTAAACGGTAACGCAACACAAACAAGCGTACCAGGGGTGTTTGCTGCAGGGGATGTGTCTGATCACATTTACCGTCAAGCTATCACTTCGGCAGGTACAGGTTGTATGGCAGCACTTGATGCAGAGCGTTTCTTAGATAACCTATAGTTTTTTTAATCTAACACAATAAATTTAGGGGCTGTTATCAACAGCCCCTTTTTTATAACTAAGATTTTGTTAAAATTAAGCTAAATAACAACGATAACGCAATATGATCAAGCAACTATACCAACTCTCAGCCGAGAGTGTTGATTTTCCAAACCCTGAATTTGCGCTTGACGAGCCAGATGGCTTATTAGCTATTGGTGGCGATTTATCCTTTGAACGCATCAAAAATGCATACAAAAATGGCGTTTTTCCATGGTTTAGTGATTATGAGCCGATTATGTGGTGGTCGCCTAGTATGCGTGGTGTTATCGAGTTGGACGAATTTCACGTGAGTCGAAGTTTGAAAAAACATTTGAAGCGCACTCCTGTTCGCGTCACGGTCAACCAGGCGTTTGCACATGTTATTAATGCCTGTCGAGAGCAGCGCTTAGATGCTGAAGGTACGTGGATCACTGAACAAATGATGCATGCCTACATCGAAGCACATCATCAAGGTATCGCACATAGCCTTGAAATTTGGCAAGATAACCATTTGGTCGCTGGCCTTTATGGCATTATGCAAAACGGTATATTTTGTGGCGAATCAATGTTTCATCATACATCCAATGGTTCGAAGTTAGCTATGTGGGCGCTTGTGAATTGGTTAAAAAAACATAATGCACATTTTATTGATTGCCAACTTGAAAACCCTTATTTGATAACGCTAGGTGCAAAAGTTATCCCGCGGACTGAATTTTTAACTAGACTTAAACTAGCCCAACAATACGTACCAACATCGCACATGTGGCAACCGCAAGAGTTGATAAATATTTATGACTGAGCATTTACCCACTAGGCTAGGTTTGAGCCAGCAATTTGATTGCAGTTATTTACCAAACCGACAAGAACAACTGTTAGTTATTCTTGATCCAAGCTATTACTGTGCTGAGAAGTTTGAGCAACTACTCGCGCTAGGATTTAGGCGCAGTGGCGATCAAATTTATCGACCGCACTGCCCAGTATGTAATGCATGTAATTCTATTCGGGTGCTAGCACAATCGTTTCAACCCTCAAAATCACAAAAGCGTAAACTAAACAAAGCGAAAAAAATCTTTACTGTGAGTTATAGTGAGTATGAACGAGCAGACTATTACCCTCTTTACTGCAAGTACATAACGCAGCGCCATCAAGATGGCTCAATGTACCCACCAGAACAAAATCAGTACGAAAGTTTTTTGTTTTGTCAGTGGTTACCTATCACATTTATTGAGCTACGTGATGGCGACAAACTTGTCGCGGTAGCTGTTACTGATAATATGGATAATGCCGTCTCTGCTATTTATACGTTTTTTGACCCTGACTACGAATCGTACAGCCTAGGCAGTGTAATGATCATGCACCAAATAGAATTTGCAAAGCAACAACAAAAACAATTTGTCTACTTAGGTTATCAAATAGACGAATGTAATAAAATGAAATATAAAACCCAATTTTTGCCAGCACAAAAGCACATTGGCGATCAGTGGTTGGCGATTTAATTTACAAAATTAAGCCCTGTAGCTTTACTTATTGCTGTATTTTCGGCAAAATCTGCAGCGTTTAACTATTAAAGAGGTGTTACGCTAAACATGGCGAAAGAAGACGTAATCGAAATGCAAGGGACAGTCCTTGATACTTTACCAAATACAATGTTCCGAGTTGAGCTAGAAAATGGTCACGTTGTTGTGGCTCATATCTCTGGTAAAATGCGCAAAAACTATATCCGCATCTTAACTGGCGACAAAGTAACCGTAGAAATGACTCCTTACGATTTATCGAAAGGTCGCATCGTATTCCGTGCTCGCTAGTGCGTTAACGAGAGATTTAGCTTTTTGCTGCTTTGAATGAGCAGATGTGTTTATTACAAAGAGCTAAAAGCGTTTGTTAAATGGTGTTAAAACTAGTCTTAGTTTTAATTCCATTTAATAAACAAAAAGCCCAGCATTTGCTGGGCTTTTTGTTGCCTGTTTTAGGCTGTTTCTAAGCTTGTTTCATATTCAAAGTGAATTTTCTTATCCTTAACAGAGACTTTGACAGAGCCCCCATCTGATAACTCACCAAATAATATTTCATTAGCAAGTGGCTTTTTAAGCTCCTCTTGGATAACGCGAGCCATCGGACGCGCCCCCATAGCTTTGTCGTAGCCTTTATCAGCTAACAGCTCTCGTGCCTTAGAAGTCAGCTCCAAATTAACTGATTTCTTATCAAGTTGTGCTTGTAATTCAACAATAAACTTATCAACCACTTGAAGGATCACCTCTTTCTCAAGATGGTTGAACCAAATAATATTATCTAAACGGTTTCTAAATTCTGGTGAGAATACCTTGTTAATTTCACTCATTGCATCGTGTGAGTGATCTTGCTCAGTAAAGCCTATTGATTTACGCACTGTCTCTTGCACACCTGCATTTGTGGTCATCACCAATACAACATTTCTAAAATCAGCTTTGCGGCCGTTATTATCAGTTAATGTACCGTGGTCCATAACTTGTAATAAGATGTTGTAAATATCAGGGTGTGCTTTTTCAATTTCATCAAGCAGCACCACTGCATGGGGGTTTTTGATAACCGCTTCAGTCAATAGACCACCCTGCTCAAAACCGACATAACCTGGAGGCGCACCAATTAAACGGCTAACTGCATGACGCTCAACATACTCAGACATATCAAAGCGAATAAACTCAACGCCCATACACTTAGCTAGTTGTTTAGTCACCTCTGTTTTACCAACCCCCGTAGGACCAGCAAATAAGAACGAGCCCACCGGTTTATCTTCATTCGCAAGACCTGAACGAGATAAACGGATAGCAGAGGTGAGCGCGTCAATTGACTGGTCTTGTCCAAACACTAACATTTTTAAGTTACGGTCAAGGTTTTTCAACGTCTCTTTATCACTTGAAGACACGCTTTGCTGTGGAATACGTGCCATTTTCGATACGATCAGTTCAATATCGGATACGCCAATCGTTTTCTTACGTTTTGATATAGGCTGTAAGCGCTGATTGGCTCCTGCCTCATCAATAACATCAATCGCTTTATCTGGTAAGTGACGTTCATTAATATATTTAGCACTTAGCTCTGCAGCTGCTTTAAGCGCTTTTTGTGTATAACGAATGCCATGATGTTCTTCATAACGCTCTTTCAAACCATTAAGAATCTTAGTGGTGTCTGAAACACTTGGCTCAAGAACATCAATTTTTTGAAAACGACGTACTAGTGCACGATCTTTTTCAAAGATATTTTTAAACTCGTTATAAGTGGTAGAGCCCATGCATCGCAGTTTACCACTTGAAAGTAGCGGTTTGATTAGGTTAGAAGCATCCATTACGCCACCTGATGCCGCTCCAGCACCGATGATGGTGTGAATCTCATCGATAAATAGAATAGACCCAGGTTTTGCTTGCAGCTCTTTGAGCAGTGATTTAAAGCGTTTCTCAAAATCACCGCGGTATTTTGTACCGGCCAGTAATGCACCCATATCAAGTGAATAAACAACCGCATCAGCAATTACTTCAGGCACTTCTTTGTTGACAATACGATAAGCAAGACCTTCAGCAATGGCCGTTTTACCTACCCCAGCTTCACCAACAAGCAGCGGATTATTTTTCTTACGACGACATAAAACTTGAACAGTACGCTCAACTTCACTGTCTCGCCCAACCAGTGGATCAATATTGCCATCAATCGCTTGTTGGTTGAGGTTTGTTGTGAAGTTCTCGAGCTTAGTCGGCTCTTCACCTTGAACTTCTTGTACCTCTTCATGGATATCATCATGGTCTTCACCGCCAATTTCATCATCAGCTTTGGAAATACCATGAGAGATAAAGTTGACTATATCAAGACGATTTACATCCGCTTTTTTCAGTAAATAGACGGCTTGGCTTTCTTGCTCAGAAAAGATAGCCACCAGCACGTTGACGCCAGTAACTTCATTTTTACCTGATGATTGTACATGGAATACAGCACGTTGCAGAACGCGCTGAAAACCTAACGTTGGTTGTGTTTCACGGTCTTCTTCTAAATCAGGAATAACAGGCGTCGTTTCATCGATAAATTCAGATAACTCGACTTTTAAAGTGCCCATATCTACGCCACACGCATTGAGCGCTTCTCCAGCAGAAGGGTTATCGAGCAGTGCAAGTAAAAGGTGCTCGACGGTCATAAATTCATGGCGGCGTGTTCTCGCTTCGCGAAACGCCGCATTTAAGGTTAGTTCTAAGTCTTTGTTTAGCATTGGCAACCCCTTACTGAGATAATATTTATATACCGTTGTGATGGGCTAAATGTTCACCCTACCTTGGTATTTATTCCTGCTCACAACTACATAGCAGTGGATGCTCGTTATCGCGTGCGTAACGATTAACCTGCTCAGCTTTGGTATGTGCAACATCGGCGCTATAAACACCGCAAATTGCTTTACCGTTATGATGAACCTGAAGCATCACATCTGTTGCTCTTTCGCTATCCATATTAAAAAACGTCATTAGTACTTCTATCACAAAGTCCATAGGCGTGTAATCATCATTATTCAAAATGACTTTATATTTTCGCGGTGGTTGCAGTTTTTGCTTCTCACTATCGCGAACCGTTTCAATAACACCAGAATCTTTCATGCCACTCATAATTAAATATAGTCTTGTCTTTAGAACTCAAGCAAACTTGAATAAAAAAATAAATAAATTGTTAAAAAATAGTTCAAAACACTTGACTGATTGACTAAATAAACTACAGTCAAAGATAGATTGATTAAACCTTAGTCAGTCTAGCAAATTACACGGTTTAGAATAACTAAATTAGTCAACTTATAGAAGGATGTAGAAGTATGGCTTGTGGAAAAGTCAAATGGTTCAACAATGCCAAAGGTTTTGGCTTCATCGTAGAAGACGGCAGCGAGACTGATATATTCGCTCATTACTCAACGATTGTAATGGACGGTTATAAAACACTTAAAGCTGGTCAAGATGTAACATTCGAATTGCAACAAGGTCCAAAAGGGTTACACGCAACGAATATTGCCCCTAACGATGAGCTATCTTAGGTAAAACCTGTTCGAGTACCAAGCGAGCGACCTTGTTAAGATCCTCGCTTACTTCTCTCCCCTAATGTTTCTGATATGACCTTGAAAATCTATTTTTCAACCCCACTTCTACTTTCATTAATAGCTATTTGACGACAAAATTGTTGAATTGTTATTAGCCCTTTAGAGTCAAGCTTGTTACACTCTTGTTGCTTAAATTTAGCGATTTAGTCAATTTTGACTAAGGCTAATGGCTAATTTTATTTTGTCAGCTATTAAGCTAAAAAATCTTACAGTCTGTCAGTTGTGACTATTTTGATAGCCAATATTAAGTAGTAACACCTAACAGACTGATTGCTATTTTATAGCAGTAAATTTGCATTGTTGAATATGGCTAATTAAGGGGGGGCTGTCCTCAGCTTAACCAACCATTACGCCAACTATCTAGGAATGATGATGACATCAAAAATTATCTATACTAAAACAGATGAAGCGCCAGCATTGGCAACATATTCATTGTTACCCATTATCCAAGCTTACACTAACGCAGCTGGTGTTGAAGTTGAGACGCGTGATATTTCATTAGCGGGCCGTGTAATTGCTAGCTTCCCAGAATACCTAACGGAAGAGCAACGCATTAATGATGCCCTAGCTGAATTAGGTGAAATGGCTAAAACACCTGAAGCCAACATTATCAAGCTGCCAAATATCAGCGCGTCAATTCCACAACTACGTGCCGTAATCAAAGAGCTACAAGAAAAAGGCTATGCCCTGCCTGACTATCCTTCTGAGCCAAAAACAGACGAAGAGAAAAAAGTTAAAGCAACTTACGACAAAATTAAAGGCAGTGCTGTAAACCCTGTACTTCGTGAAGGTAACTCTGATCGCCGCGCACCAAGCTCAGTGAAAGAGTATGCTCGCAATAATCCACACTCAATGGGTGCATGGAGCAAAGACTCTCAATCTTACGTTGCAAGCATGGAAGACGGTGACTTCTTTGGTTCTGAGCAATCAGTAACGGTAGCAGAAGCAACTGATGTACGTATTGAGCATGTTGCTGAAAATGGTGATATCACCGTTCTTAAAGCAAGCACACCATTACTCGCGGGTGAAGTAATTGACGCTTCTCGCATGAGTGCTGCTAAGCTTCAAGCTTTCCTTGCAAAAGAAATTCAAGCAGCAAAAGACAAAGGCGTGTTGTTCTCATTACACATGAAAGCAACGATGATGAAAGTGTCTGATCCAATCATCTTCGGTCACGCTGTTAAAGTATTCTTTAAAGACGTATTTACAAAACACGCTGATCTTTTCAAAGAGCTAGATGTTGACGTAAACAACGGTTTTGGCGATGTTTTCTCTAAAATTGAAAGTTTAGATGCTGCTAAAAAAGCAGAAATCGAAGCTGATATCCAAGCAGTTTATGACAACAACCCAGCTATTGCGATGGTTGACTCTGACCGTGGTATCACTAACCTTCATGTTCCAAGTGATGTGATCATCGATGCGTCAATGCCTGCTGCAATTCGTTCAAGCGGTCAAATGTGGAATAGCGAAGGCAAATTACAAGACACGAGCTTTGTTATTCCAGATCGTTGTTACTCAGGTGTTTACCAAGCAACTATCGACTTCTGTAAAGAACACGGTGCATTCGATCCAACAACAATGGGTAGCGTGCCTAATGTTGGCTTAATGGCTCAAAAAGCAGAAGAGTACGGTTCACATGATAAAACGTTTGAAGTAGCTGACGCCGGTACTATTCGTGTTGTTGACACAAATGGCAACACGTTACTTGAACACCCTGTTGAGCAAGGCGATATCTGGCGTATGTGTCAGGTGAAAGATGCACCAATTCAAGATTGGGTTAAGCTTGCAGTTAACCGTGCTCGTGCAACAGGCACGCCAGCAGTTTTCTGGTTAGACGAAAACCGCGCACACGATGCACAGTTAATCAAAAAAGTGAATGCATATTTACCAAACCATGATACTGATGGTCTAGACATTCGTATTCTTGCGCCACTAGAAGCAACTCAATTCTCATTAGAGCGCATCAAAGAAGGTAAAGACACAATTTCTGTTACGGGTAACGTTTTACGTGATTACCTAACTGACTTGTTCCCAATTCTTGAGCTTGGTACCAGTGCGAAAATGCTGTCTATCGTACCTCTTATGAATGGTGGTGGTTTATTCGAAACGGGTGCAGGTGGTTCAGCGCCTAAGCACGTTCAACAATTCGAAAAAGAAAACCACTTACGTTGGGATTCATTAGGTGAATTCTTAGCACTTGCTGCTTCTTTAGAGCACCTAGCGGTTAATACTGGTAACAAGAAAGCACAAGTTCTTGCTGATACGCTAGACAAAGCAACAGGTACTTTCCTTGCTGAAAACAAATCACCTTCGCGTAAAGTGAAAGAGATTGATAACCGTGGTTCACACTTCTTCCTATCATTATTCTGGGCACAAGAACTTGCTGCACAAGATGATGACGCAGAATTAAAATCACAGTTCACACAAATCGCTGCTGATCTTGAGTCTCAAAAAGACCAAATCGTTAAAGAATTAAACGATGCGCAAGGCCCTGCGATGAATGTGGGTGGTTATTATCAGCCAAATGACGATGCGGCATTCAAAGCAATGCGTCCAAGCACGACATTTAATGATATTTTAGCTAAGTTAGTTTAGTTTTAATCTGTTATAAGGCGCTTGATAAGCGCCTTTAACTGATATGAAAAAGGCCGCATTGCGGCCTTTTTAGTTTGTTAGCTAATGCGCTTATTTTGTATAAGCTCGAGGCATAGCTGAATCTGTTGTGTAACGCTCACGTAGTTTATCTTGACGCGCTTCGGTAGAAACCTCTTCACCATTGATCCACATTTTGCTCACGTGTGAGTTAAGCTCAAAAGGATCGGCAGACCACATAACGAGGTTGGCACGTTTACCTGTTGCAATAACACCGGAATTCAGCCCAAATACATCGGCAACATTACTCGTTACTGCACTCAAAGCACCCTGTTGAGTCATACCGTAAGATACAGCGTTACCTGCATCAAAACGTAATTGGTATACATTGTGGCTTGAGTCACCGGCAACACCAATAATCACTTTGACACCGGCTTTTTCAAGCTTACCTGCATTAGCAAGGTTTGCATGTAATGAGTCAAAGCTCCCTGGTAAGTTAGCCATTGAACTGATGATCACGGGCACATTAGCTTTTGCTAGCGTATCCGCAACTACAACAGCATCATCACCGCCATGAATCACTAAATTAATACCATAGGTTTCTTTTAGCTTAACAAGTGAATAAATATCTGACGCGCGTTGAACACTGGCAATCAGCGGCATGTCACCAGCAAGCACTGCTGCTAGCACTTTTTGCTCTGTTGAAGGCTCTTTTTTGTCATCTTTTTTAGCTGACTTTTCACCTTCAAGCTTATCTATAAGTGTTTTCATTGACATTGCACGAGAGCCCTTGCTCTTTTCACCTAGGTGAACAACAAGTGCAACTTGCTTTTTATTAACACTTTCAAAACTACCCGATAAATCAACCACAGATGCAAGGCCAGCAAAGATACTTTCACCGCCATTAGGGACAATTACATCTTGAGTAATGCCACCTTTGCGGGCATAAGGAATTAAGCTGCTACGTGGGTTAAACGCAAGACTTGGGTCAAAATCGATAGTTGCTTTATCATCGCTTCCGTCACGTGAGCCTGCAACAGCACCCACCTCAACTAAGCCAAGTTGGTTCATTGTGCCGATAAACCCAGCAGTTACGATTTGGCCTTTTGCGTCAATAGTTGTATCTGCGTTGATAGATGTCGGGTTAATTGCAACAATTTTGTCACCTTCAATAACAACGCTTGCGCCTTCTAGCACACCTTGCTCTGTTGAAGTGTGTAATGTTGCATTTACAATTGCCACAGATGCAGCACTTGCTGTCGCAGAAAATAAGCCAGCAGCAACAAGTGACAGCTTTAATGATTTAGTTAATTTTGTCATCAATGTTACTCCTATTTTTGACCTAGCATGAAATCACTTTGTGCTTGGTA
>Ga0213832_1000374_pt1 | contig 38259 bp, 33 predicted proteins | sample SWATP13_FD_161660 | JGI IMG/M metagenome (GOLD analysis project Ga0213832, IMG submission 161660) | Coastal seawater microbial communities from Marineland, Florida, United States - SWA TP1 #3 | ecosystem: Environmental > Aquatic > Marine > Coastal | place: USA: Florida | collected 2016-08-06 | reverse complement strand
GCACCAAATTCGCAGGTTTGCTGAATGACTTTGATGCATCAGCTTACATGTCACCGAAAGATGCAAAGAAAATGGATTTGTTTATCCAATATGGCATTGCAGCGGGTGTACAAGCACTACAAGATTCAGGTCTAGAGATCACTGAAGAAAACGCCACGCGTGTTGGTGTAGCAGTGGGGTCTGGCATCGGTGGTTTAACTTTAATTGAAGAAAACCACATTAAACTATTAAACAGCGGTCCGCGTAAGCTTTCTCCGTTTTACGTGCCTTCGACCATTATCAATATGATCTCTGGTCATTTATCGATTATGCACGGTTTACGTGGTCCTAATATTTCAATCGTTACAGCCTGTACCACAGGCCTACATAACATTGGTCATGCTGCACGTATGATTGCATACGGCGATGCAGATGCAATGGTAGCCGGTGGTGCTGAAAAAGCGTCTACACCAATTGGTATGGGTGGCTTTAATGCTGCACGTGCATTATCAACTCGTAACGACGATCCACAAGCAGCATCACGCCCTTGGGATAAAGACCGTGACGGTTTTGTACTTGCTGATGGTGCAGGTGTAATCGTACTGGAAGAGTATGAGCATGCAAAAGCACGTGGCGCGAAAATCTACGCTGAACTGGTCGGTTTTGGTATGAGTGGTGATGCCTATCACATGACGTCTCCACCGGAAGACGGTGCAGGCGCAGCCCTTGCGATGGAAAATGCACTAAATGATGCACAAGTTAATGCAGACCAAGTGGGTTACATTAATGCTCATGGTACATCGACTAATGCAGGCGATAAAGCCGAAACTTCAGCCGTTAAAACTATTTTTGGTGATGCGGCGAAAGATGTGATGGTAAGTTCATCTAAATCAATGATGGGTCACTTGTTAGGTGCGGCAGGCTCGGTAGAGTCGATCATTACTATCTTGTCACTGGTTGATCAAAAAGTAAGCCCTACGATCAACCTTGATAACCCTGATGAAGGCTGTGATTTAGATTATGTACCGCACACTGCACGTGACGCTAAATTGGATTACGCACTATGTAATTCATTTGGTTTTGGCGGTACTAATGGCTCGTTGCTGTTTAAAAAGGTATAATTCTTTTTAACAACGGACTAAAAAGAAGAGCCCAGTTGTTTAACTGGGCTTTTTTGTATGAGCAAATTAAAACAAACAATAAAAATAACCAATTCAGACTCCACAATAAGCACCCAAGATCGTGGCTTAAATTATGGTGATGGCTTTTTTACAACAGCTTCTATTGTTGATGCTTGTATTGAGCATTGGGACTTACATAAAGCGCGTTTAGTTGAGTGCGCTGAGCGATTATTTTTCCCTGAATTAGATTTAAACGAAATAGAGCGAGTAGTTAACAAAGCAATTTGCGATACACAAACTGGGATATTAAAAGTTGTCATCACCCGTGGCGCAGGTGGTCGTGGCTATGGTTTACCAGACGAGCCAACTATCCAAGTGCTGATCAGCGTATTACCTCAGGTTTCACATTATAAAAATTGGCAAGAGCAGGGCGTAAGCCTAGCAATTAGTGACGTCAGGCTTTCACATCAACCTTTACTTGCTGGACTAAAAACCTTGAATCGCTTAGAGCAGGTGCTTATCAAACATCACATGCACTCCATCGAGTGTGATGACGTTATAGTGCTTGATTATGATGACAATGTGATTGAGTGCTCTGCAGCAAATCTATTTGCGATTAAAGACGGTCAAATCGTTTCCCCCAAGTTAGACTGCTGTGGCATCACAGGGGTTTATCTAAGCGCTTTATGTGATAAGTTAGCCATTAAGTTTAAAGCAATCCAAGTTGATGAGTTTTTAGCGATGGATGCAGTGTTTATGTGTAACAGTTTAATGGGCGTGGTTCCTGTAGCAAACATTGCTGATACACAATTTGATATTACGCGCAGTAAAGCATTATTAAAGGCGCAATTTGCCAAGGAGAGTCAGTGATTAAAGTCATTGTTAGCGTGCTATTATTAGCATTGCTATGTTGTGGTATTGGTTATCAACAACTTCAATCAGCATTGAAAATGCCGTTAAAAGTTGAAAACAATACTTTATTCAAAGTAGAGCGTGGCACTGGCTTTAATCAGCTTTGCCAAGCATGGCAAACAAATCACTGGGTTGATAGCTGCTTTAAGTTTCAGGTACTCGCTAAATTAGATCCTACGCTTACTGATTTAAAAGCGGGTCTTTATGAGCTTAACTCTCGCTCAGTGGTCGATAATATTCGCCTTATAAATCGGGGAGCAGAAGTTAGCTTTTCTTTTACAATTATTGAAGGTCAGCCACTTCGTGACGTCGTTGCCAATATTCAAAAGCAAGCGTATTTAACCCAAGATTTAGATACAGAAAATTTAGCGACGCAGATAAGTAGCACACAAGAAAATTTAGAAGGCTGGTTATTCCCAGATACTTATCACTATCATAGTGAAGATAACGCAAGCAGTATTCTTAAACGTGCATACAGTAAAATGCAGCAAGAATTAGATGCTGCGTGGCAAAATCGAGCGCAAGATTTAGTATTAAATTCGCCCTATGAAGCGTTGATCCTAGCTTCTATTATTGAAAAAGAAACAGGCCTTGCAAGCGAGCGACCTATGATTTCAGCGGTGTTTACTAATCGCTTGAAAAGCAATATGCGACTGCAAACTGATCCAACTGTAATTTATGGTATTGGTGCTGATTTCGACGGGGATATTAAGCGTAAAGATTTAACCACTTACACGCCGTATAATACATACAAAATTAAAGGACTACCGCCAACTCCGATTGCAATGCCATCTCGAGCTGCTTTGCTTGCAGCGGTTAACCCGCCTGAGTCTGAGTATATATATTTTGTATCGAAAGGGGATGGTAGCCATCAATTTTCGAAGACATTACAAGAGCATAACCGTGCTGTGCAGCAGTACCAGTTGAACAAATAACCAGAATAGAGTCATATGACAGCGAAATTTATAGTGATTGAAGGCCTAGAAGGTGCTGGAAAATCAACGGCAATAGCCGTATGCCAAGCTTATTTAGAGAACAAACAAGTCGATTTTATGAATGTGCGTGAGCCTGGTGGCACACCAATGGCTGAAGAACTTCGCAATATTGTTAAGCAAGACCACACAGAACAAGTAACGGGTGAAACTGAGTTATTGATTATGTACGCTGCACGTTCTCAGTTAGTTGCAAATGTGATTAATCCAGCCCTTGAGAAAGGCACTTGGGTTTTGGGGGATCGCCATGATCTTTCATCACAAGCCTATCAAGGTGGTGGTCGCGGTATTGAGCAGGCTAAGTTATCATTTCTAGCTGATATGGTATTAAAAGGGTTAAAACCAGATTTAACCCTTTATTTAGATATTGACCCTGCTATTGGTCTTGCTCGTGCCAAAGGCCGTGGTGAGCTTGATCGTATCGAGCAAGAGGCGCTAGGCTTTTTTGAGCGTACTCGTGAACGTTACCTTGAAATTGCTAAAACTGACACTAGTATCAAAACAGTGGATGCCAACCAAACAATGCCCGAGGTGCATGCGGCAATAATCACGGTGCTAGACAACTTTTTTGCAGGTTTAAATTAATATGCCTTTGCCATGGCTTGAAGGTCTGTACCAGCAATTAGCTCAAAGCTTTTCGCAGCAGCGTTTTCATCATGCACAGCTGTTTAATGGTGATAAAGGGGTTGGCAAACACCATTTAGTCGATTCACTCGCTGATGGTTTATTATGTGCTTCACCTGTGCAATTAAGAGCGTGTGGTCATTGTAAAAGTTGTCAGCTTAATCAAGCAGGAACGCATCCAGATAAGCGAATTGTGAGAGTTGATGGACAAACAATTGGTGTTGATGAAATTCGCGATATTACTCATTTTATCAATCATTCCGCGGCACAAAATGGCAACAAAGTAGTTGTTCTTGAACAATGTCATAAAATGACCACCGCGGCAGCAAATGCCTTATTAAAAACACTTGAAGAGCCAAGCTTGAACCGTTATTTACTTTTAACCTGTGAGCAAACAGCTTTATTGCCCCCGACTATTCTAAGTCGCTGTGCAGTGCAGGAAGTCAAAGTAGATAGTTCAATTACGACACAATGGTTAGCCTCTTTGAGTATTCCTAATTACTCTTGGTTAGTATTATTTGCTAGTCAACCGCTTTTAGTGGAACAGTGGTATAAAGAGCATCAGTTAGAGTCTGTTGACTTACTTTATAAATTTGCAACTGAGATAAAAGACAGCCATAATTTCAGCACGTTAGTCGATATATTAAATAAAGAGCATAGTCTTGTTAATGTATTTGCTCTGTTTTTAACTGAACACCTTAAAACGCAATTAGTATTAGGTATGGACTTTTTTAGCTATCAAAAAGCACAAACTGCACTTTCTGAGTTTCTTTATAATAGTTCTCATGTGCTTGGCTTAAATATGTCACTTGCCATTTCACAGTTAGCGTTGACTTTACGTGAGAGCCAAAAATAGGACATAGTGTGCAAGAATTACTAGTAGATATTGAAGACTTAGACGAGCTATATCGCTGTTACATGCCTTACTTGAAAAACGGTGGTTTATTTGTTCGCACGAATATGCGTTTTGAAATGGGGCATTCGTTAGCATTGAAAGTCACATTGCCTGATGCCCTTGAAGATGATGTAATTACAGGTAAGGTAACATGGATTACACCTCAAGGGGCTCAGAGCTCTAATCCTCCCGGAATTGGTGTAAGTTTCATTGATGATAAAACCAATTTGAATGCTAAAATCGAAAAACTACTGGGGACTATGTTAAACTCAGGCAATCCGACCTATACCATGTAATAAAAGTTGTACCATGATTGTAGATTCACATTGTCATTTAGACCGCCTTGATTTCGATAAACTCGACCTAAACTTAGACCAAGTATTAGATAGTGCTCGCGCTAAGAAAGTTGAACACTTTTTATGTGTAAGTGTAACTTTAGACCAGTTTCCAAGTATGCTGGATAAAATTAAGAACTATCCTGATGTTTCTGCATCATGTGGTGTTCATCCCCTTGACCAAAAAGATGCGCTTGATAAGCAAAAACTGATCAATCTTGCCAGTCATGAAAAAGTTGTTGCGATTGGGGAAACAGGGCTTGATTATTATTACTCAAAAGATACTCATCTTGTTCAACAAGAAAGTTTTGTTGGCCACATTGAGGTTGCAAATGAGCTTAATAAACCACTTATTATTCATACCCGAGATGCTCGAGAAGACACCATCAATCTAATGCGAGCACACAACGCAGAAAAATGCAGTGGCGTATTACACTGCTTTACAGAAAATTGGGATATGGCCAAAAAAGCCATTGATATGGGCTTTTATATTTCAATTTCGGGTATTGTAACCTTTAAAAATGCTGTTGAGTTAAAAGACGTTGTTAAGCAAATTCCGCTTGACCGTTTATTAATAGAAACAGATTCTCCTTATTTGGCGCCAGTCCCATATCGTGGTAAAACAAATCAGCCTGCTTACGTTGAAGATGTTGCTTATTATATTGCACAGCTGAAAGGTCTTAGTTTTAACGAGTTAGCCGAAGCAACAACCAACAACTTTTATTCGTTGTTTAAGCAAGCTAAGAGGGCTTGATAGTGAGCGGTGTATCGAATTTACCTCAGTTAATAATGGGGCCAATGGTACGCCGAGCAGATGCAGGGCGAGTGTGCTTTCAGTTTGTTACCACCACGCCTTGCCAATACCGAATTGAGTTTACAGCTGTTGAAACTTTTTCTAACTTTGAGTCTATCCAACTTGGGCAAAATATCTATTTAAACTTCATCAATGTAATGCCTGCCAGTGGCGAATTTGCGGTAGACTCACTGATTTATTACTCGTTACATGATAAAGAAAAAAGCCTTGATTTGTCAGCATATTGCTATGAACGTGCGGAATCTCCTGCATTTGTGATCCCTAATAGGCTCGATAGAATTCTTCATGGTTCGTGCCGTAACCCTCATCACCCCGCAAAAGACAGTCTCGTTGCCGCAGATAATTGGCAAAGTGAACAGCGTGATTCACTTAATGCGGGTGCTGACCTATTACTTTTATCTGGCGATCAAATATACGCGGATGATGTTGCAGGGCCCATGCTACTCGCGATTGAGAAAGTGATTAGCTTATTTGGTGTATTTGAAGAGTCAAAGCTTGATTTAGCGCTACCTGAAGGTTTTGAGCAGCAACTTTACAAACGTCATTTATACTTGCCTAAAGTGCCTTGGCAGAAACGCAGTAAATTTGGTGTTGGTTATTGGCTTAAAAAGGATGAACCACATTTTTCAAGTTTAAAAGCCGAAAACCACTTAATTCATTTTCAAGAATTTATAGCACTTTATTTACTGAACTTCAGCGCGGTTACTTGGCAATTAATTAACTTTGAATCAATCGAATGTCCTGCATTGCCCCCTAAATGCGCTAATTTATTTAAACTTGAGAAGCAAGCACTTGTTGGCTTCGCAGAGGGTCTTAGCCAAGTGGAAAGGCTGTTGGCTAATGTGTCTACATTAATGATGTTCGATGATCATGATGTTACGGATGATTGGAACTTAACAGCAGGGTGGGAGCAAGCCATTTATCAGCACCCAGCCAGTAGGCGTATTGTAAATAATGGCTTAATTAGTTACTGGTTAATGCAAGGGATTGGTAATGATGCCGGTGACAAAACATTTGATCTTTTATCTGCATTTAAGCGCAGCTTTTCAACTAATCAATGGAATTTTAAGGGGTTCGATAAGCACATTTTAGATTTTAATCATTGGCACTATGAACTAAATACCATACCCAAAGTGGTGGTACTGGATACCCGAACTCACCGTTGGCGCAATGAGCAAAACTTTAATGAACCTTCAGGATTACTTGATTGGGAGAGGCTTACTGAATTAGAAGAAAGCTTATTATCTCATGATAAAGTGATTATTGTTTCCCCAGCCCCTGTGTTTGGTGTTAAATCAATTGAAGCAATCCAAGCGATTTTTAATTTTTGTGGTCAGCCTTTACTTGTCGATGTAGAAAATTGGATGGCCCATGAGGGCTCTGCCAAAAAGTTGTTGGATACATTCCGTCGTGAAGATACGCCAAAAGAAACCTTGATTCTTTCTGGTGATGTACATTACTCCTTTTGTTTTTCCGTGCAAAAGCGCTTTGGTAAACATAAAAACCGTATTTGGCAGCTAACTGCAAGTGGCATTAAAAATGAATTTCCTCGAAAGCTTATCAATGTGTTAGATAAACTAGATTCAATTCTCTACGCGCCGAAAAGCCCACTTAACTTCTTTACTAAACGCTGGCAAATGGAAGTTGATAAGCACAAAACGAAAGGAGAAGGGCAGAAGTACTTGGTTAGTGATGCGGCGATCAGTTTAATTGAGCTCGACAGTGGTTTATTAAAACGCTACGAGCTCATTCATGCTGATAATCGCATCACAGAGTTTGATTTAGAAGAGCAGTAATTTGAGTGAGCGAGTTCTATCGACTCAGCAAATTTATCGAATTGATATCGATTATAACCTTTCTACTTTTTTCTTTCTCGCTTCGGTGCAGGCAATTGATTAGTTAATATAGCTAAACATAAAATAACTATAAACATGATTGAGTTTGCACCAGCTTGCAGTGAGTAGTCGACTGATGAATGTAGCATCATTGCGACAATAGCTGTAGCACAGCCAAAAGCAACACCTTGATACAATGCTGTTTTGCGAGTTCGCATTGTATTGATGCATAACCACAAGCAATACAAAACAAGACCTCCTAACAATAACGTTGTAGGTATGCCTAGCTCAACTGCAAACTGTACGTAATCGTTATGGGCGTTGTCGTAGTATCCAGAGTAAGGCTGAGATTGGTATGCAGGGAACGCCGTATAGAATGTACCACCACCAGAGCCAAGCAATGGTTTATCTAAAATAAGTGGCACTGAATCGCGAACTACTTCATCACGTGTTTCAGATTGTAAGCTGGTTTCACTTATGCGTTGCTTGACTTTTTCGACATCAAAGATTGCCCCAACTACAATTAAATCAATTATAAAAAAACTAATGATAAGTGGCTTAAATGCTTTGGGCTTTTGCTTATAAGTAAATAATGCTAATAAGCTAACTATGATAAGCGCAATAAAAAATGCCGAATTACCCATACGGCTTCGAGTCAAAATCAGCGCCACAATAATGATAATTAAAGATATACGCAAGATTATTTTAGAGCTTAGTAGTATTTCAGCCAGCGCACGTAATCTTTGTTTAAAAGAGAGCTTATAGCTGTTTTTTGTACGGTTTAATTCACTAATCAATAGACCAATTCCTAGGCATAAACACAGAGCTAAATAATTAGCTAAAAAATTAGAATAAGTAAACGTGCCGATGGCGCGATCTGTGTGTTTATAACCAAAGAAGGGGCTTGCTATGTTTGGTGATAAATTTAAGTAGGTAGCATATAAAGCCTGAAAAACACCTGCGAAAATGACAATGTAAATTAACTTTTTAATCCTTTCTGCGCTATTGCAATAAATAAATATTAACCAGCTTAACATAAGCAAAAATGTGCTTTTTAATAACATTTGTTTAGTTTGAAATGGATCAATACTAATACTTAACAGCTGAAGCAAGCATACTAAAATGACCACACTTAAGCTTAAAAGTATAGGCCAACCATAACGGGGAGGTAATAGCATTTGGTCACTATTTAAAGCACTGTTAGCAAGGTGTGTAACAAAATTAAAGCAGATTAAAATGCCAATAGCTAAAACTGCCCATGGCCGGTAACTACCTAAGGGTAGAGGAAGTAAAAATAGGATTAGACAAATGAAGAAGAAAATAAAACGATTCAAAATATACTCGAACAAAGTAAAAACGCAGCCGATTGGCTGCGTTTGCATATACTAATAGTACAGATTAATTAGCGACTTCAGAAATACCAGCGTCCCCACCTGTACCACCTGCACCAGGAGGTGTAGGCAGAGTCGGTAAGCTAACTACCGGTGCAGCAGTCGTGCCAGCACCAGGGCCTGCTGCTGTTGCTTCTGAAGCGACAGTTGGATCAATACCTGCTGTGATTGCAGAGAGTGTGATTGCATCACTATCAAAACCTGCATCTGAAAGTGCCGCTAAGAAGTCAGGAACCAACGGGCTATCAGCACCAAAGTTTGCAACAACGGCCGCAACCATTGCATCCATATCTGCAGAACCACACGCACCATTGAGTAGCTCTTCGTCTAATTTAACTTCTTCTTTGTTCTTACAAATCTGTCTAACCGCTTCAACTAAATCTTCACGTAATTGCTCTGCAGACGTATCTGTTGTTGCGTTATTAAGAATGTCAATAATGTTATTTACGCTCACTTCTTGAACTACAGCATCATTGTCCGTTTGTGCGTAGGTTGGAAGAGCTGTAATAGCAGTTGCGCTAGCGACTAAGCCAGCTAGAATTAATTTTTTCATTTCTCGTCCCTTGGTTGAGTACTAATTGCAAAATTTTAGCGCATCGGCGCAAAAAGTAAACTCTTTATTCACGCCATTAGTATTAGATTTAATAATTTTTGATGGAGGCAGTATCAAATTACCTTGTACACCATCGCATCCTAAGTTCTCAAGTATTTCTAAAGTATCAGCTTTTTCAACTAAACAGGCTAAAACTTTAATACCAAAACCGTGGCAAATATTATTAACGGTTTGGATATAAAACTGGCTTTGTGGGTTAGTAATTAAATCTTGAATATAGCTACCATCGATTTTAACATATTCTATATCAAGACCTTGTAAATACTTGAATGAGGTCAAACTTGTGCCAAAGTGCTCAATACATACCCCAATACCCAGCTCTTTAATAGCATCTATATGTAAAGATGCTACATGTACATTATAAAGTAAGCTTATTTCGTGAAGCTCAAATAGCAAGTTAGTTTTAATAACCGGCTTAGTTTCGGAGAATAAAGTTAACCACTCTATAAAGCTTGTTGAATACAACGAAGCCTTACTGATATTTAATGCAAAGACTTCATCTGGGTATCGTTCTTTGATATTGACAAAGTTCAGTATAATTTTTTTATCGAGTTCTTCAGTTAGATTTAACTTTTCAGCCATAGCAAATAAGTGCGCATTATTTACCTTTTCGCCTTCGTGAATGAAATGTGCAAAAACTTCAAAATAACATAGTGAATTAGTCTTGTTGGCTTGTTTTACTGGTTGAATAGAAAAGCTAACGTCACCTGTAGTTATGATAGTCTTGATCAGTGTTCGCCACTGATTAACGCTAAATAATGACTTTTTATCACTGCAAGTTAAATTATTATCTTCGCCTGTTGTACAACCAGTATCAAGTAAAGAAAGTACTTCACGAATGCTTGCGCCTTTATTAATTGCAACGAGAGACAAGTTAGCATAACCGTTGATATGCAGGCTGTTTTCTTTTTGGCTTAAGTTATCATTAAGGTCTAAACGCACCTTATTAACAAATACAGAATCGTATGGGGCTAATAGTATGAAAGTACTGCCGTTCAGTCTAAATATTGATGAATTTGGTAGTTCGCTGGCAGACTGCTTGAGCAATTCAGCAGCGTCAATGACGTGTTGGTCGCCGTCATGATAGCTTACTACTTGGTTTATGTTATTCAATGAAGGAAGGGTGAGCATCATTGCCGTTATGGGCGAATCATCCGAGATATTATTTACTACAGAATGAAAGTAATTCTCAAATGACTTGCGGTTACCGAGTCCTGTTATTGAGTCGATATATACTTCTTCTGTGAGTGTTTGAGTTTGTTTCGTCAATGAATCAAAGGTACTCTGTAAATTTTTAACCATATTGTTAATGGCTTGAGTGACGGTGCGTAACTCACGTGCGACGGGTATCTCTTCATTAAGAGTAAAACGTTTTCGAGTGACTAACTTAGCTTGATTTTCAACTGCTTTTAAAGGCTTGAATACAGCCCGTAAAATTAAAAATGCAACAGCTAAGGATGCAGCAAGTAGTAGGAATGAGCTATATAGGCTACGCAGCATGTGTTGCCATAACGTCAAGTATGATTGGCCAGTATGGCTAGAAACCTCGAGTGTACCCGCAATTACCCAACCACTATTTATTTCAGATTGCATTGTCGGCGCATTTAATTCAAAGAGATTAATGAACCAGTTAGGTACCGACTCAACGCGTTTCGGGTTTTGTAACTGAAATACAACATTATTCTGCACATCAGTAAATTTTATTTCGCTGTAATAGCCAGAATCAAAAATAGCAGTCGCCATAGTTTCTGCAATCATTAGGTTATCATCTTCTAAATAAGGTGATATGGAAAGCCCCAAACTGGTCGCTGTATCTTGCGCATGGCTGGCCATTTGTGTTTGCAGATAATGACGGGTCGTATCTACGTCAGTAAAAACACGTACAAAAAAAGAAATAACTGAAATTAAAATGATCAAGCTATATACTTGGGTTTTTAAGCTCAATCCATCTTTAAAGATTCGAGACATAACTACTAGTTCCTTTATTGTTACTATTGGAAGGTGCAAGCTCACCTTGTTCAATTCTTTCTAGCATGGTATTCCAAGCTGAAACGCCAGTACTATTCTTAACCTTGTTTCCTAAGCCCTTGGATTTGGCCAACCATAGGCCTTGACCGTTAAAACTGTATATCGGTTTTAAGTCGTTACGTTTGTTTGCCGGTACTAATTTTGTATCAAAGTTGTCGAGTACGAGTGGAATTTGGTTAAGTTCTTCGAAGTATATAAGCACCATGTGTGGTTGATTAACTGTACGCTGGCGCACGTACATCAGTCTTATTTTTTCTTCTGGGACGCCGAGTGCTATTAATGTGAAGTATTTAGCAATAACATAGTCTTCGCAATCGCCCATGCCTACACCTAGGCTTTCGAGAGGTGTCGCCCAATAATCTTTTTTCTGCCAAAGCTCTTCATCTGTTTTGTAATTTATATGTTTGTTAAAAAAGTCATTTACTAAATGAATTTTTTGCCATTCGCTTTTATTCGTAGAGTCATCGATAAAATTTAGCCATGTTTTTATTCTGTGATGGCCTGTATCTCCATATAACTGTTTGGCACGGGCAATTATATCGCTGTTACGCAAATGCAATAGCATGTCTTGTGCACAAACAAAAAAAGACACGAATATAATTATGCAAAATCCTATACGCACAATGCCATCTCGAATAAATAAACAGAGGGATTATATTCTTATTAAAAATAAAATGATAGGTTATAAAAAAAGCAAAAGTACGAATGTTAACCTTTTGGTAACAAAAAACAATCTAAAAGGCTTCTTTTTTATATTGAGCCGTTGCACCTGTTGTGTATAATAACGGTCCATATGGATAGTAGCGCTTCAAAGCTCAGCTGAGCCTCATAAGTTCATCAGCGGCTGGCTATGTGGTAAGAAGTAATTAAAAGGATTTCAAGTGAAAGTTTTAAAAGCCGTCTTGCCTCTCGCTGGATTGCGAGCACGAATGTTGTCTGCAACAAAATCAACGCCTAAAGAAGTGCTAGCACTAGTTGACAGATCTCTCATCCAACATATTGTAAACGAAGCTGTTCAAGCCGATATTAAAGAAATTGTACTCCTCTCACACGCTTCAAAAAATAGCATAGAAAATATTTCTGGTATTGAATTTGAAGCCAAGCTGGAGGCGCGCTTAAAGCGTACTGTGCTTGAGAAGGTCCGTTTAATTACCTCTAAAGGGGTGAGTATTATTTCCATACGTCAACCGGCACGATTAGGACTTTGGCATGCAATACTTGAAACTCATGCGATTATTGGCCGTAACCCATTCGCTATTTTATTACCTGATGTGATTGTTGGTGAATATAAGCCAAACCTTGAGGTCAATAATTATGGTGAAGTGGACTTTGACGATAAAACAATCAAAGCAGCTGAAAATGCAACTATCACTCACATGCTGGAAAAGCCGATCTACGGCGATATCCCTAGTAAAAAAGGTCGATACGCTGTATCACCCGCCATTTGGAATCTATTAGAAACTACTTCTAGAGATCTGGGAGATGAAATTCAATCAACAGAAGGGTTGTTGTAATTACGTCATGTTGAAAGAATTGAAGCATATTATTTAACAGGTAAGTCGCATCAGTGTGATTCACAATTTTGGTTACATGCTTGCTAACGTAGAGTATGCAATCCGGCCTTATTAGGCGAAGAGTTTATAGAATGTGTATAAGAGCTCATCACATCACAAGAGGGATAAAATGAAAGTAACTTTTTACGGAGTTGGGTATGTTGGCTTGGTTCAAGCCGCAGTTTTTGCTGACGCTGGTCATGATGTGTGTTGTGTGGATATTGATGAAACACGCATAGAAAATCTCAAGAACGGCATAATTCCAATATACGAACCTGGGTTGACGCCTTTAGTCCAAAAGAACTTCGAAGAAGGCCGTTTAACTTTCACTACCGATCCTAAATTTGGGGTTGAGTTTGGTGACTTACAGTTTATTGCTGTTGGAACTCCTCCTGACGAAGATGGTTCTGCAGATTTAAAGTACGTACTAAAAGTAGCGGAGACAATCGCTACTTATATGGAACAGCCCAAAATCATTATTGATAAATCGACGGTTCCTGTCGGCACAGCTGATAAAGTAAAAGAGACTGTACAGTCGATACTTGATCATCGTGAAAGCAATTTAACTTTTTCAGTAGTATCAAATCCTGAATTCTTAAAAGAAGGTGCTGCTGTCAATGACTGTAAGCGCCCAGACCGTATTATTATTGGTACTGACTGCGCTGATACAGAAGAACAGATGCGTGAACTTTATGCACCATTTAATCGAAATCACGAAAAAATTATCGTCATGGATATTAAAAGTGCTGAACTAACTAAATATGCAGCTAACTGTATGCTTGCTACCAAAATTAGCTTTATGAATGAAATGGCAAATATCGCTGAGCGTGTAGGTGCTGATATTGAGCACGTGCGCCATGGTATCGGCTCAGACCCTCGTATTGGTTATCAGTTTATTTATCCTGGCTGTGGTTATGGAGGTTCTTGCTTCCCAAAAGATGTTCAGGCATTGGTGCGAACAACTGACAGCTTAGGCTATGACTCACAAATTTTAAAAGCTGTTGAAGCCGTTAATTATGCGCAAAAGCATAAATTATTCGAATACATTACGAAGCATTTCGGTTTATTAAATAATCCTGATGCTATAAAAGGTAAGGTGTTTGCTTTGTGGGGCTTGAGCTTTAAACCAAACACGGATGACATGCGAGAAGCACCAAGTCGAGTACTTATGGAGCAATTATGGGCTGCCGGTGCAAAAGTGCAAGCATATGACCCTGAAGCGATGGAAGAAACGCAGCGCATATATGGCGCACGAAATGATTTAAGCTTTATGGGAACCAAAGAATCAGCATTAAATAATGCAGATGCTCTCGTTATTTGTACTGAGTGGCAAAATTTTAAAGCACCTGATTTTTCGTTAATAAAGTCATTACTAACAACTCCAGTTATCTTCGACGGACGTAATTTGTTCGAACCTAAGAGGCTAAAAAATAAAGGCTTTAGTTATTATTCTATTGGTCGAAATATTTTATAGTATAAGGGTCTTAAAATGCTGACAGTTATAATACCTGCATATAATGAAGAAAAATGTATTGAAAGGACGTTATCCGAATTAACGAATTTTTCGAGTTTGGAGGTTGAGGTAATTGTCTTGCCAAATGGCTGTATTGATAATACAGCCGAATTCGTTAGAGCAAAATTTCCTTCATTTAAAGTGGTCGAGCTTGATACTGGCTCAAAAATCTTAGCTATAAATAAGGGGCTTGAAATTGCTCAGTTTGAACATGTGCTTGTTCAAGATGCTGACGTGATTATCAGCACAGAAAGTATCAGAAGTATTTTAAAATTTATTGAGAGTGAACAGTATTTGTTTGCCTCACCGACCACTAAAATAGTTCAAGATGGCAGTTTCTTAACTAATATGTACTACAGTTTTTTGAAACTTACTCCTGCTTACCGAGTTGGAATGGTTAATTCCGGTGCATACCTTATTTCTCCACAGGCACGCGATATTTTAGGAAAGTTTCCACAAGTTATTGCTGATGATGGCTATGTTAAAGGTACCTTAGGTTCAGCTAATTTAACTACGATTCCTTCTTGTTATTCAGTAGTAATGAGTCCAAGAACAATTTGGTCTCTTATTAAAATAAAAACGAGAAGTAAATTAGGCAATATGGAACTAAAGAAGAAGTTTACTTCGCCTACTACAGGCGGTAATAGCTTTTCTTCTTTGTTTAAAATAGCTATCAAAGAGAAAGCGTTATTTCAGTTTTTGATTTATGCGACGGTCATTTCAATAGCGACATTTCGTGCTAAGTTGCAAATTAAAAAATTAAAGACAATTAAATGGGAAAGGGACGAGAGCACAAGAATATGAAAAGATTCATACACGTCTATGTACGACATTTTATACTATCTATTATTACGCTCTGGTATATCCATTTTTATAAAATGAATATACATAAAAGCGTTAGAATTTCATTGAAAGCAAAGCTAGATAAGACAAACCCGAAAGGTGTTCATATAGGAGCGGGGACTTATATTGCATTTGGGTCGGTAATTCTAACTCATGATATGTGCCGAGACATACATAAAGACGTGAGAATAGGTGAAAATTGTTTCATTGGTGGTAACTCAATCATCATGCCAGGCGTTACTTTGGGCGATTCATGTATTGTTGCGGCAGGCGCTGTTGTGACAAAGGATGTAAGTTCAGGGACAATTGTCGCAGGAAATCCTGCTGTTGCCATTCGTACAAATATTAAAACAAAAGCTTTAGGGATATTAATTAATGAGTAAGAAGCTCATAGCAATTGCATCAACGGGTGGTCATTATGTGCAATTGAGTAGAATAATGAAACAAGCTAACTTTAACTCTAATGACATTTTATTTGTGCGCACGAAAGTTAACGCGCACGATACACCTTCTTTTGAGAATGAAAGCTTAATTGAGGATGTGTCAAGAGACACATTAATCCGATCTCCCATAATTGCGTTTCAAATGTTAAAACTCGTCTTAAAGCATAAACCTAAGTGGATAATAACCACAGGCGCGATGCCTGGGTTAATTTCTATTGTAATTGGCCGATTATTACTAAGAAAAACCATGTGGGTTGATAGTATTGCTAATACAAAACAATTATCCGCCTCGGGAAGAATAGCAAAGAAATTTGCTCATAAAACATTAACCCAATGGCCAGATTTAGCTGGTGATAATGTTGAATATAAAGGTCGAGTTATATAATGAAAGTGCTTGTAACTGTGGGTGCGCAATTACCATTTAAACGATTGGTAGAGGCCATTAACGATATAAATAAATCACTAAACTTGGATGTTTTTGCTCAAGTTGGTGAAGACTCGAATGCTTATGATGGTATTCAAGTGGTTGATTTTTTGAGCTCTAATGAGTACAAAGCGAAACTTGATTGGTGTGATATTGTTATTGCTCACGCTGGTATGGGAACCATCATTCAATGTTTAGAGTTGAATAAAAAGCTTATAGTTGTACCGAGGTTGGCTAAATTTGGTGAGCACAGAAATGATCATCAGCTCGATACTATCGCAAGATTTGAACCGTTAACCTCATCAATAAGCTTAATGAGGGTGTGCCGTGATGTAGAAGACTTGCAACAGACCTTAGAGGAAATCGAGAAGCTAAGCGAGAGAAATGATTTCTTCACGACTGAAAAAGAGAAAGATACTGAGAACCTAGGTGTATATATTAAAAAAATGATAGATGATGAAGTATAAATTATCTTTGTTAATTGACTCGCTGTTATCGTCGGGTGCTAATTTTTTAATCACGTTTCTTTTACTTAAGTATGAGGGAAATGAGTCAGTAGTCATGTTTGGTGTTGCTATGACTCTGTCATTAATTTTCTTATCTTTTCAAAGAACAATCGTGCTCATTCCTTTTAATTTAAAAGAAGATAAGTGCAGTAAAGTCAGGATAATAGAGTTTCTAAGTTGTTCATTTTTCCTCTTAGTGCTATTTTTAGTGTTAATTTTCATTAGTACCTATTTTGTTTTTCCATATCAAGAGCAGTGGCTGTTAGCGCCTGTTTTATTCGCCTTTTTGTTTATACATGAATCATTTAGATATCTACTTATGGTGAGTAAGCTGTACTTTTTGCCTGCGTTGGTATCTGTTGTTTTAGTATCTACTTTTGCAGCTTCTTTATTATTTGATGGTTTATCTATAAAGCTCTTGATAAACACTTATTTATGTTTATTTGCGCTAGAGTTAATAGTAATCGCTCTTTTTATTACTTTTAAAAAAGCTAATACCGATGAGCATGAGTTAGACATTTTTTTTTGGTTTCGTGATACAAGAAATTTACTAAATCGAAATGTTCAATCCATTTCTCAATTACTACTCGTACATTCTCCATTTCTATTAGTATCGGCTTTGTATCCAGCAACAGTTTCTTCTGTTCTATTTATAGCTCGATCAGTATTTCAGCCAGTACAAATATTGATCAAGTCAGTTGAGGCAATTGATCAAAGAAAACTCGCTAGTATAAAAGATAATGCACACACATTTGTAAAGAGTTTGTTCAAAAAGTATATGCTTATTTCTTTAGCCGCCTCTTTAATTTGTTTATTAATAGCTGTTTATCTATTTCCTGTGGTGTATGGCGAGCAAGCTGTTCCTAAGCTAGGTGATTTATTGTTCTGGGCAGGTATTTTAGTTTGTTTATCATGCTCAAGAAGTGTTGAAATGCTGCTCGTGAAGAAAAATATGTACAAAAAAATGAACTCACTATACCTGTTATCAGGTTTGGGTGTCTTATCTCTTTTACTATTGAATTTGTTTCTTCATTTACAAGTTTCACCATCACTTCATATTTTTATGGGGTGGTTGTTTTTGGCGATTACTTATTATTTGATTGTTATGAAAGGAGTCGATAATGAATAGGGTAAGACTCTTTAACTTATTTCTTTTTTCAATGTTTATTATCTTTTCTTTATTTGTTTTTAGAATACGCGAATACGGAAGTGATAGTGTCGATTTTCAAATCGTTTTAAGACTAATGGCATGGGGAGGAGGTATTTTAATCGCATTTATATATTTTTATAAATTCGGTTTTAGGGTGTCTAACAATCATGAGTTGTTATTTGTTGCTTTTATTCTCTTAGCTATTTTGATGCTCCCTTTTTCAATGCTTCCTTTTCGTAGCTTTGTTGTAGTGCTTTCATATGCAGCTTTTTATTTTTATTTTAAGTATGTAAAAAGTAGGTTTGGAGATGACTTTTTACTTTATTCAATTTCCCTGTCATTTTTTATAGTTGTTTGTTTTTCTTACTTTTATTATTTGGCTTTGCCCGATTTGGGGAGACACATCTATTGGTTGAATGATGTTTTATTTGTAAGCCCTCGAATGAGTGGCGTTTTCTCTACCTCGAATGCAATGGGGGGATTCTGTGCCGTATATTGCCTGTTCTTGTTACATGCGTTTAATAAGAAAATTATCTCAAAATCTTTCTTTATTATTGCATTTGGGTTGTCTTTGATAGCGTTACTATTGAGTGATAGTAAGACTGCTTTTATATCATTTGTTTTTTCTTCTTTATTTTTATACAGAAGAAATAAGTTTATTCTGTTTGCAATTCTATCAGGTGTAATTTTAACCTCATTATTAATAATATACGCTACATTTGACTTTTATGGCTTCCTTGAACATGTATCTCGCCACGGTGATCCTGAAGAAGTTCTCACTTTCACGGGCAGAACATATATCTGGCCTGCTGTCTTTGATATGGCGCTTGAGCGGCCTTTTACCGGCTATGGTATAGGTGTGACGTCTTTGGCTTTGCCAACGTTAGAAGATATTATAGGTTATACACCCGCTCACGCTCATAACTTAATCTTACAAGCTTTTTTCAGTCTTGGGCTTGGTGGCATGTTATGTATAACTGCAATTCTTGGCTATAATCTGGTTGTAAAATGCAAAAATAGATTGGGTAACTCGATGGCGGTTTATATTGTTATTACCTCTTTATTTGAGGCCTCGTTTTTATCCGGTGTAGCTGGCTATTCTATTATTCCTGTAATCTATATGGTTTTAAGTAAAGAAAAATGAGACGTTATTTAATTTTATTTTTACTTCTTTTTAGCTCATCTAATAGCCTGAGCGCTATTGATGATTATAATTTAGTCTTAGCATCAGGTCAGTCATTAAGTATAGGGCACACTGATCAAGACTTGAATCCGATAATTTTTCCTAATGAAGTTAATCCTAACAACGTCTTTCTGTTTAATGGTGTCAGGACCACTGCACCTCGATATTATCAAAGGTTAGTAGAAAATGACGTAAGATTTTTGGAACCTTTGAAAGATGTGACTAGACAAACACATGCATACTCAATGTTCAAAATGTTGGAATATTTATATGCTCTTGAGAACAAACCTTTCCCTAAGTTTGTTTATGCTCCACATGGTCGTGGAGGGCAAAAGATAAGTAAACTTGAATATGGCACAGAACCATTTGAAAATGGACTTACGATGCTAAGGGCTGCAGAGCGGTTGGCTGCGCAAAGTGGCGAAAGTTTTAATGTCCCTTTTATTACTTGGATACATGGTGAATCTAACGCAAATTCTAATTTACAGGACTATAAGCAAAAGCTTAGTAAGCTCTATAACGCTTATAAAAATAAAATACAAACTACCACTTCTAAAACCCGTAATCCAATATTATTCATGGACCAAACCGGCGTTAGTTATGGGCATGATATTGCTATCTCATTATGGGAGTTTGCGAATGACCATGAAGCTGTCTCTTTAGTCATGCCAAAGTACTTTCTAAATAGAAATTACTTTAATAGGCCTGATGAAAGAACTCACTTAAATACAAAGGGGTATATTTTACAAGGCGAGTATTTTGCGAAAGCTATCTTTTCTACATTTGAATCTAATAAGAAATGGAAACCACTGCAACCAGAGTCCTTAGAAATAGCAAATAATAAAGCTTTTGTGAAATTACATGTTCCAGAAGGAAGTTTGACTATTGATACTCAGACTTTACCTGAAGCACCTGGTTACGGTCTAAAGTATATATCGCCAAATAACATAGAATACATTCCGCAAGTTTCCATACAAGGCGATACGTTAATACTCGAGTTTAATACTACACTCGAGGTGGGGGGGGAAATAGACAGTGGCTTTACCCTAGATGACAGGTATAACACTGCAAATCAGAAAACCCCTGTGACTAATATCAGAGATACGTCGACGTTAATTTCTTCTGTTGATCAGCAACCACTGCATAATTGGCTAGTGCAATTTTCGATAGAGATTACCCCTCAAACTCCCGGCATGTCTTCTTCTGTAAATCCAAGTGGCAACAGTATATGGCATGATGGCGATATCGTCGCTGATATGTCAGAACCCTACTCTATTATCGGCGGAAGCTATAATAACAGGGATTTGAACTATGCTTTATATCGTGTCAGTTTTGATGCTGAAATTGAATCGGGTACGCCAATTTTTTATATCGGAGATTCAAGCATTCCAATTACAAAAGAGGGGGAAAACTCTTTTGTAGCAATCGTTTGTGAACCTACAGAAGATATGGTTTCTGTGGTAAGCACACAAACTATGTTTACCGGAGCGATGCAATCCATTTCTTTAAAACCGATATTATCCGAAACTAACTTTGACCAATATGACGTTGAAGAGCTCGGTGATAATATTTGGCCTAATAATGTGACCGTTGAGAATTATGAAGCAGATGATTTTGTAGTGACTGGAGACTATTTTATCAAAACGAAGTTACAGTACCCGATATATTTACTTGAATATGAAGTCCAAGTGAATGAGGGGTCAGCATATATCAATATTGGCGATTTTCATAAGAGCATCAATGATACGGGAGTATTTTATAGTAGGGTACCTATTTGTAAGCCTGAGTTTGGCCGTTTAAGATTTTCTTCAGGTAAATCAGGCTTTTCAGGGAAAATTAGTAATATTGAAATTGAACCAATTTAAAAGGTCATAGTTTGTTTTATAACTCAATTAATAATTTCCGTGCGATAGCCATTATGTTTATCGTTTTCGGTCATTCTTTCGATGTTTCTGGTGTCGCTTTAGATAGTCTTTGGGAAGTTTTTTTAAGAAACCTGCTATCTGGTGGTACCATTCTTTTTGTTTTCATTTCAGGCTTTCTTTTTGAAGTTGTATTTTTGAGAAAGTTTACTTTTTCTAAGTTTTATTTCTCCAGAGCTTCAAAGCTGATATGGCCATATTTATTATTGTCAATCATACCAATCTGTTTATATATCTATGTAGCTAACCCAATTTCAGATGGCTATTTTCTGCCTAAATCTGAAGGTGCAATATCACAGTTTATGGTACCTTTTCTAAAATATGAAGTAACAGGTCGCTTTATGACCGCTTATTGGTATATTCCTTTTGCGTTACTGTTATTTTTACTCTCGCCATTAGTCGTTCATATACTAAAAAAAGGTTTTACGTTTAAGCTGTCACTGATTCTGATTCTTTCATGCGTGTCAATTTTGATTCATAGACCTGTCGATAATATGAATCACTTGCATTCTGTTGTGTTTTTTTTCCCTGTTTACCTCACCGGTGCTGTGGTATCTCAATGTAGAGAATCCTTGTTAAAGGCATTTCAGGGTAATCGGTTTTGGCTATTATTTTTATTATCGATCAGTTTCACGCTGATCCAGACCTATTTAGGTGATGTGGGAAGCTACCATAAGCCATTTTTTGAGTTCAGAGGCATCGACTTGATGTTTCTACAAAAGCTACTCCTTGCTTTCTTTTTCTTCTTGCTATTAGAAAAGTATTCAAAAAGTAATTTGTTTTTTGACACTCTCGCGAGTACAAGTTTTGCAGTGTTTTTTATACATCCCTATCTAATCTTTATATTTAGAAACTTAAAATTACCGACCCCAGATACGGCGTTATTCCAGTGGCTCTACTTCATTGCTTTATCTATTATGTTTGTGTTACTTAGTATGCTTCTTGCCTTGTGCGCGAAAAAATTACTCAATGATAAGAGTAAATACCTCATTGGTTATTGAAATACAGTTTCATTAGCTTGAAACTGATTCTAAAAAACTACCTGGTAAGTATTATCTGAAATAACAATAAAAGCTTGAAAACCTGTTGGTGATTGAATTGCTAACAGGTTTTTTAGATGAAAATATATCTTGTGATTGTTACCTAACAGATAGTTTTACTAAGATCTGCTAAAAATTTGGACTATCCCCTTCTTTATATTGTTAACATTAAATTAACTTTTATTTAGTGTTTTAGGGTGGGTTTTAAAGGTCTTTTATCCTGCTTTATTACCTAACTTACTGTTTTTTGCGTTTTGTACTTTTTTATGGAACATTAAAATGGTACTTTTGTAGTGTCTTTTGTTTATTTGCATTTAATTTGTATATATAATGTGCTGCAATTAATTCAAGGACATGACTATAAGCTGAACACACAGTTTTTGCTGCTATTGACGCACTTTCATTACGAGGGAAATAATGACTAACTCATTACTAAAATTAACAAAGCTAAGCGCAGTGATTGCTATTAGTTTAGCTAGCTCAACAACTTTGGCCGCAGACTTAGGCGTTGCCAATAATTTTTCTGCGTTTGTTTTTGAAGATTTTAAATCTAATTCAGGTCGTGCTGAGGGCGCAATTGCAGCCGGTGAGATAAGTCTGAAAGGATACAGTGTTGGTTATACAAGACCCTACAATGCTGGCGAATATTATTTAATTAGTGAATCTAGTATCGCTTTCAAGTCAGGTCGTCAATATGTGGGCAGTATGATCGCCAGCGGTGCTACTGATGTCAACTGGAGTGTTCGGTGGGGCATGCAATGGGGCTCTAAAATCCTATCGAATCAAAGTGAATCTGCTATGCCTTTCAACTTTGATGAGCAAGAACAGTACTATAAAGATTTAAGTGCTGGATTAAGTGAGCTTTCAACAACGGGTACTGTAAAGAGTATGTGGGGCGGCCTTTACTTAGAAGGTGATGGGGGCTCTGATAGACAAGTATTCAACTTAGACGCACGGGAGTTTGCTAAGGCACATACCTTCGCTGTGTCAGGGATCCCGCATGGCGCAACAGTCGTTTTTAATATAATCGGCGATGATAATGTTGTTGTAAAAGGTAAAAGCTTTGCGAGTTTACATAACCATGCAACTAAAACAGTATTCAACTTTGCGAATGCCAAAAAACTTGATATCAAAGGGAATCGTTGGCAAGGCGTTGTTTTAGCTCCGTTTGCTGATATTAGAGGTGTTCATGGTGTTGCTAAGATGCCAATTATTGGCCAGAGTTTTTATGGTTCAATGACATTGTTAGGCGGTGAATTCAGCGGTGACTTACCTGAAATCGGTGCGCCAGTTTGTAATGATATTGATGTTACTGATAAATGGAGTTGGACTGGCAGTGAGTTTATGCCGGAGTTTGACCAAGTTATTTCAACTCCGATAGCTGTAAATCTAAATGATGATAATGGCGATGGTATAATTGACGAAAAAGATGTGACAGATATCTTGGCTGTAACTTTTAATATTGCTAATTATCGTGCGCAGGGCATTCTTCGAGCGTTTAGCGGTATCGATGGTCAAGAGTTGTGGAAAACTGAAAACTTTGATGGATCTTTTAATTATAAAACAATTAAAGCGAGTTCAACTTACTCTATCGCTGCCGCAGATGTTAATAACGATGGTTTGGTTGAAGTTATAGTAAGAGATTCTACTGATCACAGTTATAAGATTTATAGTAATACCGGCGACTTGATTAAGGCTATTCCTAAAGGGTTTGCATTTGGAAATTCCGCTATATCTGATCTTAATGGTGATGGTTCCGCTGAATTCATTATTGGCAATAACATTGTGAATCTTGATGATGATTCAATCGTTAAGCTTAAAAAGCCTGTGGATTATAATAAGGGCGACTTCGTAATGATTGATTCAATTGCTTTTGATGCAGATCTTGATGGCCAGCAGGAAGTCTTAGTAAATGGTGTTTTATATACTATGGACGGACAAATTCTTTGGAACAAAAATACACAACAAGGCTTTGCTGCAATTGGTAATTTTGATAATGATGCATACCCTGAGATTGTGCTAACTGACTTAGATGGAAGTATTAAGCTTCTAGAACAGGATGGCTCAGTAATTTGGGAGTATCAATCAGATGATTCAGGCGGTGGTGTTCCTTCAATTGGTGATGTTGATGGCGATGGTGAACCAGATATTGTTGTCTCAGGCGGTAAATTAATTAAAGTACTGAATAAAGAGGGCGTTTTAATTAACTCCTTTGCAATTAATGATCCCTCTAGTAAACGCGCTGGTGTCATAACATATGACTTTAATGGCGATGGAAAAGATGAAATCATTAATATAGATGAAACGGGGTTAAATATATTTAGCGCATCAGAAAATAGATTAGTTTATACGTCTAAGCAGTCCTCAGGGACAATTTGGGAGTACCCAATTGTTGTTGATTTAGATGGTGATGGCTCTGGAGAAATTATCTCTGTTTCCAATACATTGCTTTTGCCAAGCGGTGCCACGGGTACTAATGGTATTTCTGTCAAAACGTCAAAAAGCTGTAAATGGTCGCCAGCTACACGTATTTGGAATCAGCATTCCTTTTCTGGTTCGAATATAAACCAAAATGGCTCGTTGCCTTTACAACAAGAAAACAGCTGGGAACAAACAAATACCTTCCGTTCTGGTAATTTGAATTAATTCATTCTAAATGAGCCAATTAACTTTTTTAATTGGCTCATTTTGTTAGAATTGCGCTCGTTTTAAAACGGATTTAAAAAGGTTTATTTTGGCTGATTTACACGATGACCCTGCAATTAGAAGTTTGTTGGAAAGAATGCCAGAGGGTATTCAAAATACATTTACCGATGAACAGTTAGTACATTTGAAAATTGCAATCGGTGCAAGACAATGGGGGAATCACGCAGTTGACCTTAGAGGGGTTGTTAAATTATTTAAATACCGTTATTACTACGTGCTTTTGGCTGGACGAAATAGGCGACAATTAACTCCTCAAGAACAAAAAGTTGCTAAGTTTGGGCAAGCGGTAATTTTAAGCATGGCAGTCTCATTTGTCCTATTAACTATATTGCTAATTTTATATTTGGCGAAATCTGCATTGGGAATTGATATATTTTCTAGCTTTTCCTTTGGCCTGTGGGGCTGGTTTAACTCCCTGTTAAATTAGAATAGCTTAAGTGGCTGAGAGGGTTAGGTTTTACCGGTCCTTTTTAATTGGTAATTTGATATGGTTTCGCTCATATTAAGTAATGCAATCTCACTACTGTCACATTAACTTAATATGAGTAATATTCATGTTTACTGCTTAAATATGTTTATTTTTTGTAAATGGTCTAGCTTCTTGCAATTTATTTTTTTTAAATTAACCCCAATTTTTCAATTTTATTTTGATTATAATTTACACAGTCTTGTGTTTTTTACCTTTTTGGGAAATCGATTGTCAATAAACTGCTCCTATCCCTTTGTTTATTAAAATAATAAAGAAATATGAATCTGCCCTGAATAGTTTAATTTAATAATGTTGTGTTTATTTTTGTTTATCTTGCGTTCATTTTTATAAATGTTTCTTTTTTATACTTCAATTTAATGCAATTTTTGTTTGGCACTTTATACTTATTTTTTGGTTGATCTGTTCCTGTTGTCACTATATTATTGCAGCTGATTTTTTAGTTACTTGCCGTTCAAGGAAGATATAGTGAACAGAAGCAGAACATTTAAACCATCTAGTTCTTCAGATGCAAATTTTTATCGCTTATTTGACTTGTTAACACTTTTTATTGCATTTCAAATAGCAAATAGTATTTATACTATTCACTTTACCTCAGCTTATCTTGCAGCTGCATTATCTATCACAATTACCTATATGTATTGTGCAGAAATATTATCTACATACCGATCGTGGCGTGCAGGTAAATTCAGAAGCATGGTTTTATGCTCTTGGGTTTCTTTAGTCGTTGCGTTTTCAACGATGTTTTGTATTTCATTTGTTTTTAAATTCACAGAAGTATTGTCTCGTTTAGGGTTAACCATTTGGTTTTTTGTGAGCTTGCTGCTTTTATTTAGCTGGCGTTTGGCTGTTCATTTATACAAACGTAATCGACGTCGATTAGGCTTGAATCTTCGTAATGTTGCAATTGTTGGTGCAACTGAAGGGGCAGCGTATTTACATAAAGAAATTGAAAATAATAGCGAGTTAGGCTTCAAGTTTATGGGTTTCTTTGATGACCGTAAACCTGAACGTTTGTTTGAAAAAGCCGCCAATTATGACGTGGAAGGCAACATTCAAACCGCAATTGATCGGGCTCGAGATGGTGAAATAGACATATTATACATTGCATTACCACTAAAAGCTGAAAAGCGTATTGCTGATATTTTATTACAGCTTGGCAATACGACGGTTGATGTGCATGTTATTCCTGATTTTCTACTTTCTAACTTGATTCACGCTAGGATAGAACATGTTGGTAATTTAGATACATTAAGCGTGTTTGAATCACCTTTAATAGGTGCGCAGGAGTTTATTAAGCGTACTGAAGATATTATTGTTTCTTCATTAATTCTGTTATTAATTTCCCCTTTACTGTTAGTGATCGCTGCTGCAGTTAAGCTTACTTCCCCTGGAAATATAATCTTCAAACAAGATCGATATGGTTTAGATGGTCGAAAAATTAAAGTGTGGAAGTTTAGGTCTATGACAGTCACCGAAAATAGTGACGTAGTTACACAAGCGACAAAAAATGATGCGCGTATTACTAAGCTTGGTGGCTTCTTGAGAAGAACTAGCCTTGATGAGTTACCTCAATTCATCAATGTATTAAGAGGTGAAATGTCAATAGTCGGCCCAAGACCTCATGCTGTAGCTCATAACGAAGAATACAGATCTAAGGTCGATTTCTACATGATTAGGCACAAAGCAAAACCTGGTATCACCGGTTGGGCTCAAATTAATGGCTGGCGCGGTGAAACAGATACACTTGATAAGATGGCTAAACGAGTTGAATACGACTTACATTACATTAAGCACTGGTCCTTGTGGCTTGATGTGAAAATAATTTTTATGACAATTTTTAAGGGATTTAAAAGTGAAAATGCGTACTAATACAATTTTATTTTTACCTATTGCACTGGGTTTATCTGCACCTGCGATCGCAGTTGAATTAAAGCCAGGCAGTTTTATGACTGAGGATGGAGCAGAGCTCACGCCTACGCTCCAATTAGGTGTTAGTAGCAACGACAACTTTTTTATGACACCATCAGATACCCAGTCTCGTCTAATATGGGAAATAGCACCTAGTTTAAATGCATTGATTGAAGACGGTCCAGACAATTATGAATTTGATATTGCTACACGTTCTGCACTTCATAATAAAGATTCTACTGATAACTTTACGCAAATAAATCTAGGCGCTGGTTTGCATAAAGAATTTACCAGTAAACACCGTGTAGATATTAAAGGTGATGCTGATTGGCTGTCAGAAGCACGTGGTGCAGGTTTGACAGAAGGTCAGGGTAATACTATTGATGACTTAATTACATACCAACAACAGAATTTCTCTGCTAGGTATGAATATGGTGCCCTAAGCTCTAAGGCGCAGGTCGCTTTTATGGCTGGCTACTATAATAAAAATTATCAAAATTTTTCTGAGATATCTCGTTTCCGTGATTACGACAAACCTATGCTAGGTATTACTGGTTATTATAATACACATGCCGGTAGCCGTGCCTTTGTAGAGATAAAGCAGGAAAACTATCGCTACGATGTTATTGATTCTAATGGTATTTCTCGTGATTCAGATGATGTTAAAGTATTGTTGGGTATGGAATGGGAAGCGACAGCCATTACAACGGGATCGTTTAAAGTCGGTTATCAGAATAAAGATTTCGAGTCGAATCTTCGGGATAATTTCAGCGGTTTAAGCTGGGAAGCTGCGGTTGTTTGGAAACCACTTTCTTATACGTCATTACAATTGGTAACTAGCCGTGCAGCAAAGGATCCTTTGGTTCAAGGCGATTATATTCGTGAGAGTGTATATGGTGCTACATGGCAACATGATTGGAGTGAATCTTTAAGCTCAGTAGTCAGCGCAAATTATGTGGATCAAGAGTACGTGGGCAATTTTAATCGCAAAGATAAAGTTAAAAACGCACGTCTTGGGTTGAACTATCTAGCAAACAACTTTGGTATGGTATCGGGTTATGTTGATTTCATAGACCGTAACTCAAACCAAGCTAACATCGAATTTGATCGTGTAATCGTGGGCCTTAATTTTACTTTTGCGTTAAAGGGTAATGAATGAAGGTCAAAATTTTAATAGCTTTAACCTTGCTCCTAAGTGTTTATAGTTTTGCTGATGATTCAAAAAACTATATCTTAGGGGCTGGTGATAAAATAGAAATTAAAGTATTTGGCCAGCCAGATTTAGATGTAACCTCACTGCTAGGTAATAGCGGTGAGATTAATTACCCTTTTTTAGGTAAGGTCAAGCTTGTCGGATTAAATATTTCGCAAGTTGAGCAAACGATTAGCGAGGGTTTACAGCCTGATTATTTGGTTAACCCTAACGTATATGCTCAAGTCGTGGAATACCGTCCTTTTTATATCCACGGTGAAGTTAAGGAGCCTGGTGCGTATCCGTATCAACCTGCAATGACAGTAAACCAAGCAATTGCATTAGCTGGCGGATTAACTGAGCGAGCCTCTGTTGACAAAATTTTTATTTTTAAAGAGAAAACCAAAGCGCAGCAACAAAAAGGTAACTTAAATAGCCAAATTGCTGCTGGTGACACTATAAAAATAGAACAGCGCTTGTTTTAGGCAGTTAAAGGCAGTAATTAAAAATGAATTCACTATCAGAAAAGCCTAATAGCAATGAAGAACTCATTGATTTAGGCGCTTACCTTAATGTTATCAAACAGAATAAATGGAAAATCTTAGGTTTTTCGGTTGTTGTAACTTTATTTACCATGATGGTTACTCTAACCTTGGTACCTAAGTATATAGCTTCTGCAACCTTACTGATTGAGTCAGAACAAACAAAAGCTGTTAGCTTTGATGAAGTTTATGGCTTAGATTCAACGAAAAAAGAATATTATCAAACTCAGTTTGAAGTAATAAAGTCGGATAGTATAGCCCGAGAGGTCATCACAAAGCTAAATTTGGCAGAGCATCCGGACTTTATTAATAAACCTTCATTCAGTGATGAGTTAAAAAGTATGGCGAAGCAACTTTTGCCATTTCTTAACAAGTCTGAACGTTCAGTGCTCACCGAGCAGGAGATTGCTGAGTTAAAAATGCTGGATTTACTTGCTACGTTTAGAGCTAACCTGAGCGTATCACCTATTCGCAAGACCCAACTTGTAAAAGTTAGTTTTGAATCGAGCGATCCTAAACTTGCTGCCTTAGTTGCTAATACCGTAGGTGAGGTTTATATTGAAAGCCAAATGCGCGCTAAAATGGGCATCACCCAACAGGCTTCAAGTTGGTTGAATACCCGCTTATCAGAGCTACGAGTTCAACTTGACAGCTCTGAAGTTCGCTTACAAAACTACCGAGAAGAGCAAAAACTTGTCGACATTGAAGGTATTGCGGGGCTTATAACTCAAGAGTTAGAGCAAACGTCTAAGCAGCTTGTTGACGCTCGCGCTACAAAAAACAATTTGGAAAGTATAAACCGTGTTATCAATGAATATGGCAATGATAACATTGAGTTACTGGGGAGTATGCCTGAAATTACTTCGCACCGTGTAGTACAAGATGTTAAACGTGAAGTAGTGTTAGCTGAGCGAAAGGTGAGCGAATTAGCTGAGGTATATGGCCCTAAACATCCTAAAATGATTTCAGCTAAAGCTGAGTTAGCGACAGTAAAAACGAACCTTAATAAGCAAATTAAAGGTTTGATTACTGGTATTGAGAAAGAGTTGAATAGGATTGCGCGTACTGTCAGTGCTCTTGAAGGAGATTTAGCAAAAATCCGTGCTGAGTATCAAGATGTAACGCGTAAAGAGACGCAATATAACCAGTTAAAGCGTGAAGTTGAAACAAACCGTAATATTTTTAATACCTTTTTATCTCGCTCTAAAGAGACTGAAGTAACCAGCGACTTTAGTTCAGCAGCAGCTCGTTTTACAGACCGTGCATATGCACCAAGAAATCCAAGTAAACCAAATAAAAAGTTAATTATTATTTTAGCCTTTGTTGCAAGCTTAGGTTTTGCAATGGTGATGACATTCGTTTTTGACGCGCTAAACGATACTGTTAAAAATAAAAATGATGTTGAAAATAAACTAGCGCAGCGAATGTTAGGTTTGCTACCTCATGTTGCAATTCCTAAAAAGAGTTTCTTTCCGATCCATGCTTACTTAGATGATACGTATCGTCGCTTTGCTGAATCGGTACGAACTTTCCGTACTAGTCTATTATTAACTCATCTTGACCGCGCACATCAGGTTATTGCTGTTACATCGACTTCGCCAGGAGAAGGTAAAACCACTACTTCTGCTAATTTAGCCATGTCGTTAGCGCAAATGGGGAAGGTGTTGTTAATTGATGCTGATTTACGTAAGCCAACTCTAGCAAAACGATTTGATATACCAGTGTTTCACCCTGGTTTGAGTAATTTAATTATTGGCACAGATCAATTAACTGATTGTGTACATGAGGATTCGCAATCTGGTGTAACTATAATGCCCAGTGGTCAGATACCCTCTAACCCACTTGAGCTCCTCTCGAGCAGCCGCTTTTCTGATTTGCTTAGTGAATTAAAAGGTAAGTATGATCATATTATTGTTGATACGCCACCGACTCAAGCGGTTAGTGATGCACTAGTAATAGCACAAAGTGTTGACTCGGTTGTATATGTTGTTAAATCAGATATAACACGTATTAAACCTATCACCGCAGGGCTTGAGCGTCTATTTGAAGTAAAAGCTCATGTTGCGGGTGTTTTACTAAACCAAGTGGATATGAGTAAGTCTAAAGATGAACACAGTCAAGGGTATTATGATTATTACGATTACTCACAGCAACCTGAAAAACCTCAAGCGTAACTAAGTTAGTTTATGTTTGATATTCATAGTCATATTTTGCCAAGTATTGATGACGGCGCTAAAGATCTAGATGAATCTTTAGCGCTTCTTAAAATGGCTGAAGATGATGGTATAACCCATATGGTTGCTACACCACATATACATATAGGTAGATTTAATAACCGAAGCTCTCATATTTACGAGAGCTTGGTTAACTTGCGTCTACATGCAAAAAATGCCGGTATTGGTGTAAAGTTAGCTGCCGCAGCAGAAGTGCGTCTCGATGTAGAACTTATGGCATTGGTTATGTCTAATCAGTTACCTTTTATTGGGGAAATAGCTAATAAAAATGTACTGTTATTAGAGTTACCACATTCGCATATGCCACAAGGTTACGATAAATTTATCCAATGGCTTGATAAACAAAATATTCGGGTAATTATTCCGCATCCGGAGCGTAACCGAGATATTCAGTCTAATCTATATTATATTCAGCACTTAAAACAATTAGGCTGTGATTTTCAGTTAACAGCATCAAGTATCCAAGGTGAGTGGGGGGAAAACGCAAAAGCCATATCATTGCAAATGCTTAACGATGGCCTAGTTAGTTATATTGCCTCTGATACTCATTCCGTTAAACGTCGTCCTCCCGTTCTTAGCCAGGCTAAAAAAACTGTCTCGCAATTAATCGGTGTAGAACAAGCTAACTCAATCTTCATTACTAATCCGCAACGATTAACAGAATGCTTATTTAATGACTAAATTTAACATAGGTAAAACTGTAACTAGCTCTATTTTAGCCGTCTTAGTGCTTTTTATTACTTATTCAAGCCTACAAAGTATGCGTGCGAATGCGTGGTATTTTAATGCGCTAAATATTGTGCAGGCCACTGCTCTTGATTCTTCCAACACATCGTTGCTCGGCGCAGAAAATGCAATGACGCTGGCAACTGATTTGGACCCTGAACATCCGCATTACTGGCATTTTTTGGCTCATATTAAAATGTTAGGTTTATCAAAAATGAATATATCATCGAATGAGCAAATTAAGCAGGTTGAAGATACATACCAACAAGTTGAACAAGCACTATTAAAATCGGTTGAGCTAAGGAGCACTTGGGCGCAAACTTGGGTTGCCTTAGCTCAGGTTGTCAGCTTTCAAGAAGGGCCTTCTGAGCGAGTATATGGCTATCTCCAAGAAGCGAAAAAAATGGGGCCTTATGAATTTAATACTCATCTAGGTATCATTCAAATCGCTTTAATGCACTGGACTAATCTACCGCCTACCTATAAAGCACTATATGTAAATGAGCTTAAGCTAGCTTCTAAACATGGTTATAAATTTAATAGTATTTTTAATATGGCAGAGCGAATGGAGCGCTTAGGTATAGTGTGTTTATCACTTCAATTTGGTAATGAATTTAGCCGTGTTAGACAAACACCGGCTTATAAACGCAGCTGCAAAAATTTTAATACTAATACGATGTTAAAGAACTAAAAAGCTACTCACTTTGTTTTAAAGCACGTTAGATTCACTGTATGTCTTTTCTATGTTGCTTGATATAGTTCGACACTTCACTAACAGTTGCTAACCAGTAGCCAGTTTCTGGTTTTTGTAAGTAATTAATCAGCTCTTCTAATGCGTTTATATCGGTAGAGTATTGGCCACGTTCGCCTATTTCATGCCCTGCTAGAATGATCCAGCTATTATTGGTTCGATGTTGTTCTATCATGGCCTTAATCTCTGCAAATGTGAGTCCATCGATCCGTAGACTTGTTAACTGTGAAAAGTCAGTAAAGTTGGGGTTGTTTGCTGTTTCGTCTAACCAAGTTCGGCCTGTGTCAAAATGTTTGGCTATTAATGGAACATAGCTTTTAGTGTTAGCCCCTCGGCCTACAAAAGTGTTGCCGCACGGGTATGCGAATGCCTTTGCATCAACACCTAACGTTTGCTTAATATACTGTTGGCTGTCTATGATATCTTTTTCAATATCCTTAAGTGAAGCTTGTTCTAAGGATAAACCTTGTTGACGCAACCATTCAAAATTCCCAGTACATAAATGCTTATTAGTGTGGTTGGCTATTTCGTGACCGTCTTTTACAACTTTTTGCCACTTACTTACTCGTTCCTCAACATTAAAGGGGGAAACATAAAAGGTGGCTTTAACTTTGTATTTATTTAATAACGACAACCCATTATCGACTTGGCTATGTCTTGCATCGTCAAAGGTAATACTTATTGCGTTACTGGCGTTATCTGGGTAGGAAAAGCCTTGGTATGAGGTATTCTGAGCGCTTGTGTTTAAACTAATAAATGCCGTAATTAAAAAGCGTGATGATTTTAACATGTTCAATCCCTTTTCATCTATTTTCTGTAATAGAATCAAAAAGCAATGAATAGTGCAATGCGACTTTTGCATAAAAAACGCCCAGAACGAATCCGCATTGTTCTGGGCTTAGGGGGTGGCTCTTGCGAGCCTGCGCTAACTATAAAAAAACACCTTCTAAATTCAGTAGGGAGAAGTAGAAAGTACTTTTAAGTGTAGTTAAATAGTGGGAAATTGCACGATAAATGTACAATTTTTATATTGGTTTTAAATCAACTTGTTACACCATTTTACCTATTAAAGGTATGTGTTTGTTCAGGGTTTATACGCAACTTATACCCAAGTTATTAACTGGGTATTTTGTACTAAATCACGTGGTAGTGAGTTCTTGATTTTATTCTTTTGCCACTTACCGAGGCCTACCGGACAGCCACATAACATTAACACTACTTCACCATTATCTTGAGTTGGTTTTTCGAGCCGAATATCTTTACCGTTAAAGTAATCGTTTGCTTGGCAAGCAGACATCTCAAAGGTATTTTTTTCGCAATCTTGACCAAAGACGGTGGCGAATTCATGTGCTAAGCGAACTCCGCCTTTATGGATCACACCAAGTTGAATGCCTAAACGTGAGTATTTAATTTTATCTTGCAGTTCATCAAAGCCATCAGGAAACAACCAAAGCTCTTTATCACGTTGCATTAAGGTGCCTTTGAGTGATTTTAGACCGAACTGTTTTTTAATTGTTTGCATAAACGCTTGGCTTTGCTTTTTATCAAACTCAGCAAACGGAAATGCGCCTTTTTTAACTTTTTGATGTGGGTTGTCAATTGAGGCTATTTTTTTAAATTTAGCGATGAAGAAACCTTCACTGTCGTAAGTTTGTGGCCAAACATGCAAATAACCTTCGCTGGTTGTCGCTTTATCAGCGCCATCAAACAGGTTATCGAGCGATTGAACTTCGACGCAAGCAGGGAACTCTGCTAATAGATACTCGCACACTTGTTGGTTTTCAAGTGGTGTTAAAGTACAGGTCGAATAAACTAATGTGCCGCCAGGTTTTAGGGCATAAAAGGCACTTTTGATAAGGGCTTTTTGTACAGCAGCAATATCTATATTAGACTCAATTGACCAATTCTTTAGGGCGTCTGCATCTTTACGAACCGTGCCTTCACCTGAACACGGGGCGTCTAGCAAAATATTGTCGAAGCACTCATACATGTAATCCCCAAAGATCACACCGTCAAAATGTGATAATGCACAATTACCTACACCCATACGCTTGAGTGTTGCTGCCAAGACTTTTAAGCGAGATGATGACAACTCATTGGCAACTAACACGCCAGTATTATCCATCATGGCGGCGATTTGTGATGTTTTTGAACCCGGTGCCGATGCCATATCAAGTACCGCATCGCTTTGCTTAACTTCGGCTCGAAGAGCAACCGGCGGTAGCATTGAACTGGCTTCTTGCACATACATAGCACCACTTAAGTGTAAATCGGTATTACCGATTGCAAGGGCTTCTTCTTCCTCACTTGGACGTGTTAACCAGAACCCTTCCTTGCACCATGGGATTGCTGTTAACTCCCATCCTTTGTTGGCGCATTGACGCTGAAATTCTGAGACTGACATTTTTAATGTATTTACGCGAACAGATCGTCTAAGTGGGCGGCGACAGGCTGCAATAAAGTCGTCTAATGATAAATGTTCAGGAAGGTAGCTTTTTACATCATCAATAAATGAGTCTGGAATATATGTATTAGCGTCCACTAAATGGCTCTCACGTCACGTAATAATAGGCTGATCATACCATTTATAGCGCTGTCAGGGGATATTTTTAGCTTTTTCAGAGTGAGATTAAAGTGTCGACATATTACCGATATAAATGTCTTTTATAGTCATTATTTTTGATAAGTATCATTTTATGTCGACATTTTGCTGGTTTTTTAGTCTATTTTTCCGATCTCAAGGTTGACACATTCAATCATAGGGCGCATAGTGAACTTACAAATTGTCGACAATCTTAATTTAGTACTTAAATAGACCTATTTATGACAGAGCAAAAAGCCAACGATAACTACAACGATATCACGATAACAACGGCATCAGACCAAGTGTTTGTCGACATGCGTCGTGAAATTGTACAAGGCACCATTGAGCAGGGCAGCAAAATTTCTGAGCCAGAACTTGCTAAACGCTATGGTGTAAGCCGTGCCACCTTACGTGAGGCGCTAAATCGTTTAGAGAGCTGTTATTTGGTAGAGCGTAAAGCGAATGTCGGTTGTCGTGTTGTAGCACTGACCGCTGAGCGTTTAATCGAAGTTTATCAGGTACGTAGTGCCTTAGAGGGACTTGCTTGTCGGTTAGCTGCTGACAATATGGAACCTGAAGAAGTGCAAGGTTTAAAACAGTTATTGAATCAGCACTTACAAACACAGCGTGTAAAAGAAGGTGAATCATACTACCAAGAAGCGGGCGACCTTGATTTTCATTATCGCATTATTAAAGGGTCTAAAAACGCGCATCTAATTCATCTTTTATGTAATGAGTTGTACCAGTTAATTCGTATGTACCGTGTACAAATGGGGATGGTTGGGCCGCGTGTATCAAAAGCATTTGACGAACACTTGGCAATTATCAATGCCATTGAAAACCATGATGGTGAATTGGCCGAAATGCTTATGAAACGCCATATTAGTGCGTCTCAGGCAAATATTCAGACTAAGTTTGACTTACTCGCAGCAAAAAATCAGTAGCGCCTTAGTTAAACAGTCACAATTTAGCTTTAAAAAATAGAGTCAGCTAAAGAGCTGAAACCGTTCAAAGATAGGAGTTATCCAATGTCAGCAGGATTAAAGTTCAAACAGGCAATCGCCAACAATAAGCCACTGCAAGTGGTTGGCACCGTCAATGCGTACTGCGCAATGATGGCAGAAAAAACAGGTCACCAAGCACTTTATCTCTCAGGTGCGGGTGTTGCTAACGCATCATACGGTATGCCAGATTTAGGTATGACAAGCTTAGATAACGTACTTGAAGATATTCGTCGGATTACCAGCGCTACCGACTTACCGCTTCTTGTTGATGCTGACACAGGTTGGGGCGGTGCATTTAATATTGCTCGTACTGTTAAAGAAATGACTAAAGCGGGCGCTGCGGGCTTCCATATTGAAGACCAAGTTGCACAAAAACGTTGTGGTCACCGTCCTAATAAAGAAATCGTGTCTAAAGATGAAATGGTTGACCGTATTAAAGCCGCAGTTGATGCGAAAACAGATAGCGATTTTTACATTATGGCGCGTACTGATGCATTCCAAAAAGAAGGCTTAAATGCAGCCATTGACCGCGCTGCCGCATGTGTTGAAGCAGGTGCCGACGCTATCTTTGCAGAAGCTGTGCATGATTTAGCAGATTATCAAGCATTTGCTAAAGCGTTAAATGTGCCAATTCTTGCGAACATCACTGAGTTTGGCCAGACACCGCTATACACAGCTGAGCAATTAAGCGAAGTGGGTGTTGAAATTGTACTTTACCCACTTAGTGCATTTAGAGCGATGAACAAAGCAGCACTTAATGTGTATTCGTCTATTCTTAGCGAGGGCTCGCAACAAAGCCAATTAGACAACATGCAAACACGTGCTGAACTCTATGAGTTTTTAGACTATCACTCATATGAAAACACACTCGATAACCTTTTCTCAGCTAAAAAATCATAACGACAACATATAAGGAGAACACTCATGGTAGATAAAGCATTAGGCGGCGCAGGTTTACGTGGTCAAGTAGCAGGTGAAACAGCACTGTGTACAGTAGGTAAATCAGGTTCAGGTTTAACTTATTGTGGTTATGATATTAGTGAATTAGCAGATAAAGCGCAGTTTGAAGAAGTATCTTTTTTACTGTCGCGTGGTGAATTACCCACAGAGTCTGAGCTTACTGAATATAAAGCAAAGCTAAAATCACTACGTGGTTTACCAGATGCACTAAAAACAGTGCTTGAGAACATTCCCAAAGACGCGCACCCAATGGATGTAATGCGTACCGGTTGTTCTATGCTAGGTAACCTTGAAATGGAGCAAGATTTCTCAGAGGCGAATGATGCGATTGACCGCCTAGTTGCCGTATTCCCAAGTATTATTTGTTATTGGTATCGTTTTAGCCATGACGGCGTTCGCATCGACACTGAAACAGATGATGATTCGGTAGGCGCACATTTCTTAAATTTATTACACGATAAAGCACCATCAGCATTATTTGAGCAAGTAATGAATGTGTCTTTAATTCTCTATGCAGAGCATGAGTTTAATGCATCAACATTCACTGCGCGTGTATGTGCGTCAACATTGTCTGATATTCACTCTTGTGTTACGGGTGCTATCGGTAGTTTACGTGGTCCATTACATGGTGGTGCAAACGAAGCGGCAATGGATATGATTGAAGGCTTCACAAGTGCAGACCAAGCTGAAGAGGCGCTAATGGGTATGCTTGAACGTAAAGACAAGATTATGGGCTTTGGTCACGCTATTTACCGTGAATCAGATCCACGTAACGTGATCATCAAAAAATGGTCAGAAAAACTGGCTGATGAAGTGGGTGACGATGTTCTATATCCTGTATCTGTTCGCTGTGAAGAGGTCATGTGGCGTGAAAAGAAATTATTCTGTAATGCTGATTTCTTCCATGCATCTGCGTATCACTTCATGGGTATCCCAACTAAGTTATTCACGCCAATTTTCGTGATGAGCCGTGTTACAGGTTGGACGGCACACGTGAAAGAGCAACGTGCCAATAACCGTATTATACGCCCAAGTGCAGATTATAC
>Ga0213832_1000366_pt1 | contig 39024 bp, 28 predicted proteins | sample SWATP13_FD_161660 | JGI IMG/M metagenome (GOLD analysis project Ga0213832, IMG submission 161660) | Coastal seawater microbial communities from Marineland, Florida, United States - SWA TP1 #3 | ecosystem: Environmental > Aquatic > Marine > Coastal | place: USA: Florida | collected 2016-08-06 | reverse complement strand
GGTCAAGCATGTGATCGAAAAAGCCAAGGCCAGTGCTAATTTCGCCATTTTTTGTTTGGTCTAAATTAACTTGCACATCGATTTGTGTTTCTTTGGTGTTGCGAGTGACACGGCCTTCACGGTTCGCGGTTGTCAGTTTAGTGACAATGGCATCCCAGCTGCCGTCATACAAAATACCTTCACAACATAAGTTATTGGCAAGTCCGATATCTGTTTGGCGATCGCCAATCACAAATGAGCGTGCTAAATCGACTTTACCTGAACGCATTAGCTCAGTAAGTAATCCGGTTTTTGGCTTACGGCAGTCACAATTTTGTTCATCAAAGTGAGGGCAGATCAGAACTTCATCAAATTTAATCCCTTGGCTGTTTAAGATATCCATCATCTTGTCTTGAGCAATATCAAAATCAGCTGTTGGGAAGCTATCAGTTCCTAAACCATCTTGGTTCGAAACCATCACAAGGCGGTAACCTGCCGCTTGAAGTTGTAATAGAGCAGGGATCACATTCGGCAAAAACACCAATTTTTCAAGGCTATCAACCTGTTTGTCGGTGATAGGCTCTTCGATAATCGTGCCATCGCGGTCAATAAATAAATACGGGTTGCTCATGATAATTCCTGTTCTACTGTTTTGCTGGTCAGTGATAAACCATCTAACCATACTTTTACTTGTTCTAGTTCTTGCTCGTTACCGATAGAAATTCGTAACCAATCATGTTCGCCATATAAGGTGAAGGCACGCATCACAAGCCCTTGCTCAAGTGCGATATTAAATGATTGTTTGTCTTTTAATTTTAAGGTGACAAAGTTACCTTCACCGCTCAGTACTTTGATAACGGCAGGTGATTGCTCAAGCCAGCTTTTTAGTTTGGCTTTTAAGCTATTTAGAACTGTCACCTGACGGCGCATTGAAGCGATGTTATCACTACTTAATGCATCTGCGGCAATGCTCGCAACCACCGTTGATACAGGATAAGGCGCAATCACTTTACGAATAGGCGCAAGCAGCTCACTGTTGGCTAAGGTGAAGCCTGTTCTTAAGCCTGCAAGTGCAAATGCTTTTGATAAGGTTCTTAGTACCACAAGGTTACTAAACTCGTTGATCAGGCTTGCCGCAGTTTGCTCTGGGCAAAATTCTATATAAGCCTCATCAACCACGACAATCGCTTTACCCGCAAGTTGTTGGGTGACTTTTCTGATTTTTTCTAGGCTTGTCATGCTGCCGGTTGGGTTATTTGGATTACAAATAAATACCAGTTTTGAGTTAGCAACCGCAGTGACAATCTCATCAACCGTGCCTTTTAATAACAGCTCTTGAGTTAAACCGTTAATTGCAATGTTGTGGGTATCAGCGGTCACTTTGTACATGCCGTAAGTTGGCAAAAAGAGTGCAATGCTATCTTTAGCAGGGCTACAAAAAGTACGTACTAATAGTTCGATACCTTCATCAGCGCCGCGAGTCATTAGTACTTGCTCAGGCTCTAAATTAGCGTAGCAAGCGTAACGAGTGATCACTTGCTGAGGCTGCGGATCTGGGTAGCGATTTAAATCAGCTAAATTGATATTTGGCGTACGTGAATACGGGCTTTCATTGGCATTTAACCAAGTAGTGCCTGTCAGCTTTTCACTTTTCGCCGAACTGTAGGCTGTAAGCGCTGCAATGTTATCTGGCAACAGTGTTGTTATTTTTGAATTATCGCTCATTGTTCATAGCCTCAAGACGAATTGAAACAGCATTCGCGTGAGCATCAAGCCCTTCTGCTGCAGCTAAAGGTAAAATTGCTTTAGATAATTCACGTAAGCCATTTTTGCTGATGGTTTGTACTGTGTAAGTTCTAAAGAAGTCCAGTAAGTTTAAGCTCGAATAGGTCGCACTGTAACCATACGTTGGTAGTACGTGGTTCGTGCCAGATGCATAGTCACCGGCAGACTCCGGAGTGTAATCACCGACAAATACTGAGCCGGCATTTTTTACTAAGCTTAAATAAGGTTGCGCATCAGCAAGTTGTAGAATAAGGTGCTCAGGACCATATTGTGCAGACACTGCAAAGGCTTGCTCAACCGAGTCCACAAATATCAAGCTTGAGTTTGCAAGCGCTTGCTCGGCAGTGTCTTTACGACTTAACTTTGCTAGCTGCTCAGTTAATGCTTGCTGTGTTTTTTTAATGATGCGTTCGCTGTTACACAGTAAAATAACCTGTGAATCTGCACCGTGCTCTGCTTGCGATAATAAATCTGCCGCAATAAACTCTGGATTTGCACGCTCATCAGCAATCACTAACACTTCAGAGGGGCCAGCAGGCATATCAATCGCCATGCCCGGAATAGTTTGCGCAACGAGTTGTTTTGCCATGGTGACAAAACTATTTCCTGGGCCAAAAATCTTGTTCACTTTAGGCACTGACTCTGTGCCGTATGCCATTGCTGCAATAGCACCTGCGCCGCCGCTTTCTACAATAGTTTTAATACCACATAGTTTTGCTGCATATAAAATGGCAGGGTTGATTGTTTCGTCTGCTTTTACAGGTGTAGTAAGCACAACGGTTTGTGCACCGCTTAACTGTGCAAGCACCCCTTGCATGATCACTGACGATGGCAATGGTGCACTGCCACCTGGCACGTAAATACCCACCGCTTCAATGGCTTGATATTTAAGTTCACACAATACGCCAGGTTGCGTGGTTAACTTAATGTCTTTAGGTAATTGTGCTTGGTGAAAGCGTTTTACATTGGCATAGGCCGTTTCGATGGCGGCTTTTAACTCGTTTGATAATAACTGCTCAGCTTGATTAATTTCTTCAATTGGCACTAATAAGCGAGGTGTTTCGCGCTTATCAAACTCTTTTGCCATCTTTAATAACGCTGCGTCACCGTCTGTTTTGACTGCATTTAAGATGTCGATGCAAATTGCTTCAACCTCTTTACTGGCAGTAACAGCAGGGCGGGTAAGTACCGCCTGCTGTGCTTGTTGATTTTCCTCATTCCAGCGAAACATGGATAATTACTCCATCATTTTTTCAATTGGCATAACAAGAATTGAGTTGGCACCCAGTGCTTTTAACTGTTCCATTGTTTCCCAGAATAGGGTTTCGCTGCTAACCATGTGCAATGCAACATAATCGTCGCTACCTGCAAGCGATAGTAAAGTTGGTTGGCCAGTACCCGGTAGTAAGTCACACACTTCATCAAGCTTTGCTTTTGGTGCGTGTAGCATGATGTATTTACTTTCTTTAGCTTGACGAACACCACGTAAACGCGGCATTAGCGTATTGATTAAATCAAGCTTACTTTGATCAGTGAGGTCTTTATTCTGAATTAAACATGCATTTGATTCTAAGATGGTGTCGCCTTGCATTAAGCCGTTTGCTTCTAACGTTGCACCAGTAGACACTAAATCACAAATAGCATCAGCAAGACCTGCACGCGGTGCGACTTCAACAGAGCCCGTTAACATTACCGTGCTTGCGTTAATACCTTCGCGTTTTAGGTATTGGCTTAAGATTTCAGGGTAAGTAGTGGCAATGCGTTTACCTTCGAACCAGCTTTTTTCCTGAGGGCCAAGTTCTTGTGGCCATGCAAGTGCCAAGCGGCAGTAACCAAAATCAAGTTTAGAAAGCTTATTTACTTCGAATGCCACGCCTTGGCGTTCGCGTTCGGCTTGTACTTCAACAAGTACGTTTTCACCAACGATACCTAAGTCACACACACCGTCCATGACAAGACCCGGAATATCGTCATCGCGTACACGAAGCACATCAATTGGCATGTTGGTAGAGTGGGCGATTAAACGTTGTTCACGAAGGTTTAATTTAACACCAAGTTGCTTTAGTAACTCTTGGCAGTCTTTTGATAAGCGACCGCCTTTTTGGATGGCGATTCGTAAACGATTGGTATTGCTCATTATTCATTTTCCTTTAATTCAAAAACTAAAAACCCCGAGGGAACCTCAGGGCGAAAATAAATAATTTGGTTGATTGCTCGCCAGAGGTTCCTTTTAGGAATAACCTCTCAGCGAAAAACCTGACAGGCTATTCCGATGAATGATGGTGATGATGGATAGTTGTCAGATTGAAGCGCATAATTTTTCCTGTGTTGCACTCGTTTGTATAAACCAGTGCGTAAATCTGTTTAAATAAGTTACGTATATAGACAAACATGCTTTGCTAATCTTTGGCAAGCATTTTTTTGCGAAATTAAAGTATATCTTATAACGGTCGATATATAATGGATAGGTAGCAGGTACAGCTGGAGGCACATATGGATATCATGATCCCCTTTTTAGGGCGTATAACTCGCCTACAACTTGAAAGTAAAGGCGCGTTTCATATTGCTGGGGTAAAAGATGCGAACGTGCAGCGAATTGAGCTTGAAAAGCGACAAAAAAGAGAGATTGAGTTACGAAAAAAAACAGCCCAAAAAGCGGATAAAAATAATAAAAACACCACCGAAGAAGATGAAGAAGGCAATCAGCATCTTGATACGTGGGCATAGCGAATTTTTCTCGTCTGCGGTCTTATTTAGTAACTAAAAAGTTAGCTGCTTGTGGTTGTATGTGCAAGAAACGTAAAAAAGGCTCGATAAACGAGCCTTTATGGTTTTAAAGCAATGTTTAAGACTTTGCCTGTGCTGATTGAATACTACTTTGAATCAATGGTGAAATTGTTAAGCCTTGTACGATAATCGAAAAGATCACCACCACATAGGTGACAATTACAATTAAATTGTGCAAGTCAGAGCCAGCAATCATCACCTGATCACGTGGAATAGCTGCGGCCATCGCCAACGCTAAACCACCCCTCAAGCCCCCCCAAGTGAGGATTTTCACCGAGTGCTTGTCGTATTGACGGTATTTTTTAAAGAACACAAACGGTGCACCCACACTTACAAAGCGCGCCAATAGCACCACAGGTACCATAAGTAAACCAAGGCCAATCTCTTCAAGTGTGATAGGCATGGTGACAATGAGCATACCGATGATCAGAAACAGCAAGGCATTTAAAAAGCTATCGGTGGCATGCCAGAAGTCTTTTACGTAGCGAGTATCTTCAGGACCCGTGCGCTCTGTGGCTTTTGAGCGAGTGATATTACCAAGTAAAATACCACTGGTTACCATCGCCAGTGCGCCCGAGATTTCCCAAATATTTGCAGCAGCAAAGCCAGCGGTTGGAATGGTGAGCGTTAATAACAAGCGAATATTCACATCGCGGCTATTAATAATTAAAAAATGTCCAACTAAAGCAATCACTAAACCAAATGCAATGCCACCTATAGCATCGACTAAGAATAGCTCAGCAATGTCGGTAAAATTAGCTTCGGTACCATAAAATGCAACTGAAAATATGGTAGTGAAAATCACCAAGCCAATACCATCATTAAACAAAGACTCACCTTCAACTTGCACAGAAATACCTTCTGGGGCTCGCATTTGTTTAATAATGGCTAATACAGCAATTGGGTCGGTTGGGCTGATTAATGCACCAAATAATAAGCAGTAAATAAATGGCACTGGCCAGCCAGCAAAAGCAAATAAGTAGTAACTTAAGTAGCCAACAATGACCGTGGAGGTAATGGTTGAAAATAGCACTAATGCGGTTATTTCCCAACGTTGTTTACGAAGGGCTGCTAAGTTGATTTCAAGTGCACCTGCGAACAGTAAAAACCCGAGCATGCCTTTTAATAGCAACTGATTAAAGTTGATACTAGAGACTATTTGGGTCATTTCGAGGGCGGTGCTATCACCGAGCATTTTAACGGCAAGTATAAGCAGTAAAGAAATAACAACAGAGCCTGTTGTTATAGCAATTGTGGTTTGCATTTTGAGGATATATTGGTTAGCAAAAGCAATAAAAATAGCTAATGCTGAAAGAAAACAAATGAGGTACCAAGCATTCATTGTTTGACCTTAAATATTTGTATAACAAGACGCAGAAAGTTGTCACTTTCTGGCCGCATATGGTACGCCTCTATCTCATGTATGTCACAGTGTTTATGCGATTTTTATGATATTTTAGAGTAAAAATTCAGGTGGCTGATTGCAATTGTATAATTGCTGTTAAAAATGTCTCAAAAGAGACAAAATAAACCTGACTAGAAGTGCGCTGAGGATTAGTTTAGTTAGGTCAATCCGCTTTTTTTAATTGTGCCGATTCCTGACTCTTATTAATAGCCCTTATCGGATAAGGGATTACAATTCCTTCTTCAGCGTAACGCGTGTGCAGTGCCTTAATAAACGCAGATTTTACCCAAAATCGATTGAAGTATTCTTTTGCTCTTAGCATCACGGTAAAATTGATGCTTGATTGATCGAAGGTATGAAATACCACAAATGTATCATAGTCAGCTACGCCCCATTTGTGACTTTTTAAAACCTGCCTTGCTACATCCAGTGTCACTTGTTCAACTTTTTCTAGATCTGAGCCATAATGAACACCCACTTCAACAGCTACACTGAGCTCTTTTTCGGGGTAAAAGTAATTAATGATGCGTGATTTAGACAGCTGACTGTTGGGGATGATTATCATGTTATTTGGCAACATTTTTACCCAAGTTGAGCGCCAACCAATTTTCTCGACAAAGCCTTGGTCGCCACTTTCAAGCTCTATAAAGTCACCCACCCGAATCGGTTTATCAATCACCAATTGAACGCCAGAGAAGAAGTTTTCAAGTGTAGGCTGCAAAGCGAGTGCAACAGCAAGAGACGTAATACCGAGTGATGCAATTATAGGTGTGATTGATATACCCAAAGTACCCATTAAAACCAGCAGGCCAACACATACAATCACACAGCGTATGAGTCCTTTAATAATGCTATGGCTATTCGATATCATTGCTGAACGCGCACTATAATAATCAACTGTGCCAAATAAAAAATGATCTAGAAACAGTACAAACGCAATAATGCATATTGTTTTAGCAGTGGCTGAAATAGGCAGGGGGTGTTCTGTCATAAATCCGGTGATGCTTAATAACTGCCCAAATATGATCACAAGCACCATCATTGTGCACAAGGTAAGCGGAGTAATAAGTGAGTCAACAAGTAGTGAGTCGAATACAAAGTCTGTTCGTCTAGTCCACTTCTTTAAACAGTAAACAATTAAAAACCTTATTATATACAAGATAATAGCAGCTAGGGTTGTGCCACCAATTATTAGCAACCATGGTTTGTTTACCCATTCGCTCTGCGACAGCTCGCTAAACATAGTTAATCCTATAAGCTAAAGTCTTTGTCGGCGTTGCAATTTATGTACCCAGCTTTAAAGTGCTCAACGGACAGGAGATGAATGGGGAGCTAATTAAACAACGCTAAGAAATAATCAATAAAAAAGGGACTAATGTAGTAAATTTGTTAATGATCTGTAATTATTTTTTTACAATTTCACGCCATTTTTAAGCTTTATCTATCATGCTATTTTCTTAACCTACTAAAAAATAAGCGCTTTAGGAAAATCTCGCCACTTTAAATGTTAATTTATTGTTTAATTTTTGTTTTCTTTTTGATCGCGCTAGGCTGATCAGCAATCGGGAAGGTGTGTAACCCGATTATTAGGAAAATATTAAATAACAATCTAACGGAGCGTAAACGTGAATTTATCAAAACTCACAATAGCTACTCTTGCTGCTTTGGCATTAGCTCAAGCAACAAATGCAGAAGCTGCAAATAAAAAATACCTAAACAAGCAAACAGGTATTAATAAAGCATTACAGACGAATGCTGCATCAGTATTAATGTCTAATCCGAAACATTTAATTGGTTTGGAAGCTGGAAATGAACTAACTGTTTTAAAAGAAATAAAAAGCAATAACGGTACGACAACCCGCCGTTACCAGCAAATGTATAAGAATATTCCAGTTATTGGCGATACGGTTATTCTTACCTTTGATGATGCGGGACAGTTAAAAACAGCACATGGTGCTGCGGTCTATGATATTGCTTCAGATATCGGTTCTGTTTCACCTGCTTTACCAAAGCAAAAAGCGTTAGCGCATGGCCTTGCTAATTCAGCCGCTGCAAAAAAATCGTCAGGCCTAGAGAGACATAATGAGCAGTCTCGTTTAGCTATTTGGCTTGATGAGAATAGCGTTGCGCATTTGGTTTACGAAGTGTCATACGTTACTTATGGTGAAAACCCGTCTCGCCCTTATCAAATAATTGATGCCAATACTGGTGAAGTACTTTTTAGTATGGATAACCTCCAGCATGCAAGTGCAACAGGCCCTGGCGGCAATTTAAAAACGGGTAAGTACATCTATGGCAGTGACTTCAGTAGTCTTGATGTTTCTCAGTCGGGCAACACATGTACGATGAATAACGCCAACGTAAGAACGATTAACCTCAATGGCGGTACGAGTGGTTCTACGGCTTATTCGTTTACTTGCCCTGAAAATACCTTTAAAGAAATTAATGGTGCATATTCGCCACTCAATGATGCACATTATTTTGGTAACGTTATCTTTAATATGTATAACGATTGGTTAGGTACTGCACCTTTAACTTTCCAATTAAAAATGCGTGTTCACTATGGTAACAATTACGAAAATGCATTTTGGGATGGCAGTGCTATGACCTTTGGTGATGGCCAAAATACGTTTTACCCTCTAGTAAGTCTAGACGTATCAGCTCATGAGGTGAGCCACGGCTTTACAGAGCAAAACTCAGGACTTGTTTATTCTGGTAAATCGGGTGGTTTAAACGAAGCTTTCTCTGATATGGCTGGTGAAGCCGCTGAGTTTTACATGAAAGGCTCAAACGACTGGTTAGTTGGTCAGGAAATCTTCAAAGGTAATGGCGCACTTCGCTACATGAATAATCCAACTCAAGATGGTAGCTCAATTGATCATCAAAATGATTACTACTCTGGTATGGATGTTCACTACAGCTCAGGCGTATTCAATAAAGCATTTTATAATCTTGCAACCACATCGGGTTGGGATACGCAAAAGGCATTTGTGGTTATGGCACGCGCTAACCAACTTTATTGGACAGCAAGTACTAACTGGGACCTTGCAGGTAATGGCGTGATGGATGCGGCATGTGACTTAAACTACGATCCTGCCGATGTTCAAGCAGCGCTTGCTGCGGTAGGTGTTAGTTCAAACTTAAGCGCAGGTAGTAGCTGTGGCGGTACAACTGAGCCACCGACTGACGAAGCGTTAACAAATGGTGTTGCGCGCACAGGGATTAGTGGCGCAGCCAAAGAACAGCTGTTCTTCACTTTAGATGTTCCGAGTGGTGCTACAAACCTGCAATTCAATACCACAGGTGGAAGTGGCGATGCCGATCTGTATGTAATGTATGGCTCTAGACCAACACTTAACAACTTTGATTGTAAGAGTACGTCATCTACTAGCACTGAAAGCTGTGCAATCAGTAATGTACAAGCAGGCACATACTATGTGATGGTAGAAGCATGGAACCAAATCTCAGGTGTGTCTTTAACAGGTAGTTTTGATAATGGTTCAGGTGGAGTGACACCCATCAATCGTACAGAATCAAATGTAAGTGTTGCATCAGGTAGCTGGACACGCTTCACACAAGATTTAACGGCGGGTTATTCATCACTGGATGTCACTATTTCAGGTGGCACTGGCGATGCAGATCTTTACGTTAAGTTTGGTTCGCAATCAACAACTTCTAGCTATGATTGCCGTCCGTATAAAAATGGTAACAGCGAAACGTGTACCTTTACCAACCCTCAAGCAGGCACTTGGTATATTGACTTACGTGGTTACAACGCAGCGAGTGGCGTAACACTCTCCATCTCGGCTAATTAGCCAATCATAAAAAGGGAGCATTTGCTCCCTTTACTTTCCCTCACAAAGAAAAGGACCCATTATGACAACCCTTCTTAAGCAGTGCTTAGTCGGTGTAGCCTCACTGTCGTTAAGCCAAATGTGTTTCGCTCAAGATGATGAAACAGTCTGGGTGACAATTGATGCTCTAGCCGCAAAACATTTTCAACAAGATGCGCTAAGTAAACAAAAACAAACACGTAACCTCGCTTTGCAATCGTCAGTTATAAATGATGTAAACTTTATGCGTGTCAATAAACAAGACATAGCAGGGTTAAGCGAATTTATGCACGATAATTACCATCGCTGTGGTGGTTTTGTCGCTCATGAATCTCTAGCCGATGCCGAACTGTATACTCAAAAGCTAAATAGTGTTTCACACCTTGCTTCGACGAGCAGCTTTGCAAGCTACACTATTGATAACGCTACGACAGTCAATGCGTTGCTTTCATCAATTAATGCAAGTGAGCTTACTGATACAGTGAATAGTATGATGAATTTCCATAATCGATACTATTCAGTGCAAAGCGGTGTAGATGCAGCTCAGTGGTTAAAAAATCACTGGCAACAAATAGCAAGTAGCCGTAGTGATATTAGCGTCGAATACTTCAATCATAGCTTTTCACAGTCGTCGGTTGTTGTGACTATTCCAGGTGCCGAAAAAGCCGATGAAATTGTCGTGATTGGGGGTCACCTAGATTCAATAAATCAATCAAATCCAAGTAATGGGCGTGCGCCTGGTGCAGACGATAACGCATCAGGCATTGCTGTGCTTACCCAAGCCTTAAAAGCGATTGTTGATAATAACTATCAACCTCAACGGACTATTCAAATTATGGGCTTTGCTGCAGAAGAAGTCGGCCTTCGGGGCTCTAAAGATATTGCCCAGAGTTATAAATCACAGGCTAAAAATGTGGTTGGTATGGTGCAATTTGATATGACAGGTAATAACGGCAGTAGCACAGACATTGTGATGATGACAGATTACACTAATTCACCACAAAACCAGTATTTATCGCAATTACTTGATGCTTATCAACCAAGTGTTAGCTACGGCTTTGACCAATGTGGTTATGGCTGTTCAGATCATGCATCTTGGTATCAGCAAGGTTTTGCTGCATCAATGCCATTTGAATCAAGAATGAGCGATATTAACCCTCTCATCCATACTTCAAACGATTCACAGTTCGACGCACAACATGCCAGCAAATTCGCCAAACTGGCTGTGAGCTACCTTGCTGAAATGGCAAAAAATGCCGGTGATGTTGTGAGCGAACCAAGTAATGAACTTGAAAATGGTGTAGCAAAAACCGGTTTATCTGCGGCTGCAAAACAGCAACTATTTTTTACCCTTGAAGTGCCAGCAATGAGCAGCAACCTTGAGTTTACGACACAGGGCGGTACAGGTGATGCCGATTTATATGTCAAATTTGGCAGCAAGCCGACTTTACAAGATTTTGATTGTAAAAGTACAACATCTTCAAGTAACGAAAGCTGTGCGATTTCATCAATACAAGCGGGGACTTATCACGTTATGGTTGAAGCATGGAATGAAATTGCCGGTGTTGCATTAACGGGAAGTTATAGCCAAGGCTCTGGCAGTACACCTATAGATCGCACAGAAACGAATGTTAATGTACCCAGTGGTACTTGGCAGAGGTTTACTCAAGCGATCCCAAGCGGTATGAGTAATCTAACAGTGACTATGTCAGGGGGCAGTGGTGATGCTGATTTATATGTTAATTACGGCTCACCTTCGACGAGTTCAAATTATCAATGTCGACCTTATAAAAATGGCAACGAAGAGACATGTCAGATTAGTAATCCACAAGCGGGTACTTGGTATATAGACTTGCAAGGTTACAGTTCTGCATTGGGTGTGACACTCACTATAGAAGCACAATAACCCATGTTTTTAATAATGAGGAAGCCTTGCTTCCTCATTTAGTCTTGCCCTAGGTTAACCAGTTACGTAAAATCTGCCCATCACTTTTAATCTTATTGGCGAAGTTTATCAAACAACTTTTCAGTGCCACGGGTCCGCTTGCACTTTCTCTTGATGGATACACTCCAAGACAGCCACAAATTGACATGGCTGTTGCGGTTGATGATGCCTTGAAAAAACGTCACCAATTAGTGGTTGAGGCGGGAACAGGTACAGGTAAAACTTATGCTTACTTAGCGCCTGCGTTAAAATCAAAAGGCAAAACTATCATCTCAACGGGTTCAAAAGCGCTGCAAGAACAGTTGTTTCATCGTGATTTACCCAACTTAGTAAAAGCACTCAGTGCCACGAAAAAAGTAGCCCTATTAAAAGGCCGTGCAAATTATTTATGTACCTATCGCTTAAGTCAGCACGTTGCGCATGTACCAACAGATGATCCAGATGTCATGCATCAACTGGCGATGGTGGCAAAGTTTGCCAGTGAAACGCGTTCTGGCGATTTAGCAGATTGTGTTGGTATTGAAGAAGACGCCAAAGTACTGCCTTATGTTAGCTCAACCGCTGATAACTGTTTAGGTAAAGAGTGCCCCGATTTCCAAGATTGTTATATTCGTAAAGCGCGCTTAAATGCGATGGAAGCCGATGTGGTGGTGATCAACCATCATTTATTCTTTGCTGATATGGCTGTGAAAGACACGGGTTTTGCTGAATTGATGCCAACTGCTGATGCCTACATTTTTGATGAGGCTCATCAGTTAAGTGAAATAGCCAGTGACTATTTTGGTGAAAGTGTTAGTACTAAAAAGCTGATGGATTTAATCAATGACTTACGCGCGATTTACCGTGCAGATATCCCCGATATGCTGCAATTAGGTAAAACCCTCAATAAGTTAGAAACCAGCGTGGCAGATTTACGTTTGCAGTTTGGCTTAGATGGCAGTCGCGGTGACTGGCGTGAAAAGCTAGCCGATAAAGATATCTGTGCAGCCCTGCACCGCGTGATAAGCGACCTCGACTTTTTATATCAAGTGTTGAAATTATGTTTAGACCGTAGCGAAAAAATAGAGCACCCGTTTGAGCGTACACTCGCCTTTAAAGGCCAGTTAGAGCGGGTATTTGATACTGCACAAACGGGCTATAGCTATTGGTATGAAACAACTCGCCGCTATTTAACGGTAAACATTACACCGCTAAATGTATCGGCTAAATTTGCGCAAATGATGAAAGACACAGGGGCTGGCTTTGTCTTTACTTCGGCCACTCTATCGGTTGATAATGAATTAGCGCATTTTAATGCCAGTCTTGGACTAAAACCCGCGCAAAGCATGATTGTTGAAAGTCCGTTTGATTATCAACAACAAGCGCTACTTTGTTTACCGCGCTATTTACCTGAGTCTCATGCGAATAATATGCCCCATGCTATTATCAAGCTGACCCTTGAGTTGATTAAATCAGCAAAAGGTCGCTGTTTTGTGCTGTTTACAAGTTATCGTATGATGCATTTAGTGGCGGAAGGTTTAACCACACAAATGGATTACCCGGTTTATATGCAAGGGCAAATGTCAAAGCGTATTATCCTTGAAAAGTTTACCCGTCACGGTAATGCCGTTTTACTCGGTACCGCCTCATTTTGGGAAGGCGTGGATGTTAGAGGCAGCACATTAAGTTGTGTTATCATTGACAAATTGCCGTTTGCCGCGCCGGATGACCCATTGTTGCAAGCAAAAATGCAAGATTGTCAGTTGCAAGGTAAAGACCCATTTGCACATATTCAATTACCCCAAGCGGTGATTGCATTAAAGCAAGGGGTAGGGCGACTGATTCGCGATAGTAAAGATAAAGGTGTGCTGGTTATTTGCGATAATCGCTTAGTAACGCGCCATTATGGCCAAGTATTTTTAAAAAGTTTGCCACCCATGCGCCGCACGCGTGATTTAGCAATGGCAAACGCGTTTTTAGAACAGATCAATTAGAGTAACTTAGATGATTAAACACAATATTCTTGCCTTAGATGCATCAACTGAAGCTTTATCGCTGGTGCTACATTATCAAGGGCAAACATTTCATCATTTTGAAGAGTGCCCACAGCAGCACAGCCAAAAGATCTTGCCTTTAATTGATGAGTTACTCGCAAAGGCACAATGTAAATTAACCGACTTAGATGTGATTGGGTTTGGTCAAGGACCAGGAAGCTTCACGGGCGTGCGTATCAGTGTTGCGATTGCACAAGGTTTAGCTTATGCCTCACGCTTGCCTTTGGTTGGCGTATCAACATTACAAATGATGGCGCAACAGGCGTTTGAGCAACACCAATTAAGTGATGTGTTTTCTGCGATTGATGCGCGTATGGGTGAAATTTATTACGCTCACTATAAAGCAAATGAACATGGCTTAATGCTACTTGTTGATGAAGAGCAAGTCATTAAACCTGAGTTGTTAACATTACCTGACACAACTGCAACCGCGGTGGGCACTGGTTGGAAAACCTATCCTGAGCTTGTTACAGACCTTGCAAATGTAAGCTTACATGAAAACATCTTATTGCCTGATGCGAAATACATGCTGGCATCTGTTGCCACAGCTTTCGCTAACAGTGAAACGGTGACAGCTGCGAATGCACAGCCTAAATATGTTCGTGATACAGTGACTTGGAAAAAGTTACCAGGCCGAGAGTAACTGAAAGAGCAACGGGACTTGCGCGCCCGTCAGTTATGGCACATAATTTAGTCATGTTTGATGTAGGAATACTCGTTTGACTTTACCTATTGGCTCAGGCTTTTATACCGGTGACATCCCTGGTCAATATAGCCGTAAAAATACCGTTACTGATACGCCCAAGGCGATATCAGATCGAACGGCTGAGCAAAAATCGTCAACAGAGTATGTTAAATCGAGCCCTCAAGCTGTTGTTATTGCCGATAAGTTTAAAGCTGAGTCGCAAAGCTATCAGCAAACAATTTATGATAAACCTAGCAGTGTGAAAGTTAGCCGTGCTATTTCCACCTACACTGAGTTTGCTAATTTGGATCGCCGTGCCGAAGTGCAAAGTTTAATTGGCGTAGATGTGTACGCATAATTAATAAAATAACTGAATTAAATGAAGAGAGCCTAAACAGTGTTTAGGCTTTTTTATGATCGGAAGATTTACTTTTTAATAAAATCAATCAACTTATTGGCAATCGCAGTATTGTTTTGCGAGCCGTAGAAATCTTCAGCACGTTTACCATAGGCAAAAACTTGCACATCAATAGCGGTGTGGCCACCGGTTGTCCAACCAGTAAAACTTGCATGATTAATGATATCTTTAACGGCGAGTACTAAAGTTTTATCGCCCATTTTCTTCGCTTCGCTGAGCTTAATCGCATTTGCTTCAGTAAACTCGATATCAGAATACTTTTGCCATACCGATTTTAAATCTTCGCTTTCAAGCAAGGCTTTTGTGATGGTACCCGCCGTTGCTTTGACACCCTTAACAACGTCAGTTTCCCACTTATATTGACCATGAGCACCCAGTGTTAAACCGCCTGTTGAGTGATCGGCTGTGATAACAAGGAGAGTATCAGGGTTTTTATCTACATAGGCTTTTGCTTGTTCAATCGATTTAGCAAAGTCGTCCATTTCACCCATCGCACACGCGATGTCGTTGGCATGACCACACCAGTCAATTTGGCTACCTTCGATCATCACAAAGAAGCCTTTATCGTTCTGACCATCAAGTAAATCAAGTGCTTTAGTTGTCATTTGCGTAAGACGAGTCGGATTTTCGTCAAGTGCAAAAGGCAAGCCCACTTCAGCGAATAAACCAAGTGCTGGAACTTGTTTTAAGTCACTCATTGCTGCGAAGTCATCGCTGTACTGATAACCCGCTGCTTTGAATTCTTCAACTAGGTTACGGTCTTCACGAACATAATATTTAGTGCCGCCACCTAGCATTAAATCAACCGGTAACTTACCCGCGATTTTGTTATCGATATAGTCGTTAGCGATCTCGTCGTAGTTACGGCGTGATTCATTGTGTGAAGCAAAGCTTGCTGGTGTTGCGTGGTTGATTTGTGAAGTAGCTACTAATGCTGTTGTCATACCGCGCTCTTTAGCAACTTCAAGCATGGTTTTTACTGGTTTTTTATCAGTATCAACAGCAATTGCGCCATTATAACTTTTATGACCACTGCTCAGTGCTGTTGCACCCGCTGCGCTGTCAGTTACATAAGTATGATCATCAGGGTAAGTATGTGCCATACCACGTAAAATGGTATCGAATACAGTTGGGTCAACGACTTTAGTATTTGGATCATCTTTAAAGTAACGATATGCAGTTGTATATGCTGGGCCCATACCATCACCAATCATGTAAATAATGTTTTTTGGTGCTGATTCAGCCATTACTGAGCCTGCTGAGCATAATAATGCTAAAAGACTTAATTTTAATTTCATTGATGTAACCTTATTATTGTGCCCTTATTTATACTGCGAGGATTATTGTATACTAGCTAGACGATAAATAAACGCCTTTAAGTTGAAACGCTTAATAAATAGGAGTAATTGTGCAACCTTTTTCTTTTCAAACTGGTACTCAGACATTACGTGGCCTAACCTTTGGCCATGGTGAAGAGGCTGTTGTTGCCTTACATGGCTGGCTTGATAATGCACATAGTTACATTCCTATGTTAGAGAATGCCAAGCTCGATAATACTTGGTACTGTATAGACTTCCCAGGCCATGGTTTATCTGATTGGCGAAGTAGCGATGCTCATTATTACTTTATTGACTACATTGATGACGTATATAAGTTTATTGAGTCACTTGAAGTGAATAAAGTGCATTTAGTGGGCCATTCAATGGGCGCTATGGTTGCAGGTGTTTTTGCCAGCTGCTTCCCTGAAAAAGTGGCATCGGTGAATTTTATTGAGGGAATAGGGGGCGTCACAACAAACAGTAATGATGTGAGCAGTCAGCTTCGCAAAGCAATTTTAAATAGAGCAAGAGTCAGTACTAAAGGGCTCAGAGCATTTGAGTCTAAAGCGCACATTATTAGTGCAAGACTTGCCAGTGGTGACCTTGAATACCCACAAGCAGAGTTACTGATGGACAGAAATAGCTACCACAAAGCAGGTAAGTGGTATTTAACAACGGACCCTAAGCTTAAAAATCACTCAGGTTTTCGTTTTGATGAAGCACAATGTATTGCAACCATCAAACAAATTCAGGCACCATGCCAGCTAATCCTTGGCGAGCAAGGGTTCCCGTTCGTTAAGCAAAACTTAGAAGCATATGGCAAATATTACAAGGAGTTAAAAATTCATCAGATACCTGGCGGTCACCATTGCCATATGCAAAATCCTGCATTAACCTTAGAGCACATTCATGCATTTATTAAGCACTATAAAGCAAGTTAATTGTATAATTGCACCAAATGTGGGATTATCTGCACCATTAGAGTATTTACTCCATTGTGAAACAGCCTTAGTTAGATTAAGGTTATTAAAAAATATAATTATAAACAGGAGCTAAGAGTGGAAAAAATCTGGCTTAAGCGCTACCCAGAAGGTATGCCTGAAACAATCGACCCTGAGCATTATCACTCGTTACTCGACTTGTTTGAAAAAAGTTTTGCTGACTATAGTGACCTTCCAGCCTTTACCAACATGGGTAAAGAGTTGACCTACAGTGAGCTAGACAGTGCGACAAAACGTGTGGCATCGTATATTCAAAACGACCTAGGTCTAAAAAAAGGCGATAAAGTTGCGGTGATGATGCCGAACTTGCTTCAAACACCTGTAACAATTTTAGGTATTCTTCGTGCTGGCTGTGTGGTGGTTAACGTAAATCCACTTTATACCGTACGTGAATTAGAGCATCAATTAAATGACTCAGAGTCAGCTGCAATTTTCATTCTTGCTAATTTTGCCGATACGCTAGAAAAAGCCCTTCCAAAAACCAATGTTAAACACATTGTTGTTACCCAAGTGGGTGATATGGTGGGTGGTCTTAAAAAGCACATTGTTAATTTTGTTGTTAAACACATCAAAAAAATGGTGCCAAGTTACTCACTACCAGATGTAATCAAGTTTTCAGATGCATTGGCAGGTGATGAAGCAAACTATAAAAAGCCTGATATTGATTTAAACGATTTAGCGTTTTTACAATACACAGGTGGAACAACAGGCGTATCAAAAGGTGCAATGCTGTCGCATGGCAACATGGTTGGTAACCTTGAACAAGTATCAGGCTGCTTAGATAAAGTGCTAGAGCAGGGTAAAGAAGTCGTTATTACGGCATTACCGCTTTATCACATATTTGCACTGACAGCGAACTGTCTAACCTTTATGAAATATGGCGGTTTGAACGTGCTTATTACTAACCCTCGCGATATGCCTGGTTTTGTAAAAGAGTTAGCACAACACAAATTTACTGCGGTGACGGGGGTAAATACCTTATTTAACGGTTTACTAAATACCCCTGGCTTTGCTGAGCTAGACTTCTCAAGCTTAAAAATGTCACTTGGCGGTGGTATGGCTGTACAGCGTCCCGTTGCTGAAAAATGGCAAGCTGTAACGAAAACCAAATTAATGGAAGGTTATGGTTTAACTGAGTGTGCACCACTTGTAACACTGAGCCCATACGACCTTGAGGGTTATAACGGTTCCATTGGTTTACCTGCACCAAGCACTGATATTAAGCTAATGCTTGAAAATGGTGAAGAAGCAGCGAAAGGTGAGCCTGGTGAGCTTTGGGTTAAAGGCCCACAAGTTATGCAAGGTTACTATAACCGCCCTGATGCAACAGCCGAATGCTTAAAAGATGGTTGGTTTGCAACAGGTGATATTGCAACTTACGATGATGAAGGTTTCTTCTACATTGTTGATCGTAAGAAAGACATGATTATCGTATCTGGCTTTAATGTTTTCCCAAATGAGATTGAAGAAGTTGTTGCAATGCACGATGGCGTGCTTGAAGTGGCAGCGATTGGTGTTCCTCATGAGGTAAGTGGTGAACAAGTTAAAGTTTTTGTTGTGAAAAAAGATCAATCTTTAACTGAAAAAGATATAATAAAGCACTGTCGTGATAATTTAACGAACTATAAGGTGCCTAAACTCGTTGAGTTTAGAGATGAATTACCAAAAACAAACGTTGGTAAGATTCTAAGAAGAGCCTTAAAGGACGAAAAGAAATAATTAAAGCCGGCATCAGCCGGCTTTTTTATATTTCCTATAGGAGTGTAAGTGCAATATCAACTGATCGAAACACAAAACCAATTAAATGATTTTGTAGAAAAAATTACAGGTAAATCGGTACTGGCAATTGATACCGAGTTTATGCGTCGTCGCACACTGTATCCTGAAGTTGCACTTATTCAAGTATATGATGGTGAGCATTTAGCATTAATTGACCCACTGGCTGAGTTGTCGCTTTTTGATTTTTGGCAAGTACTTAAAAACCCAGAAGTGTTAAAAGTACTGCATTCACCATCAGAAGATATTGAAGTGTTTCAAAAGTATGCTGGCTTTGTACCAACACCGCTGTTTGATACCCAATTTGCACTGCAAATTTTAGGTCATGGTAACTGCATGGGCTTTGCGCATATGGTGAGAGAGTTGCTTGATATCGAAATTGATAAAAGCGAATCACGCACTAACTGGTTACAGCGTCCGCTAACTGAAAAACAGTTAGATTACGCCGCTGCCGATACTTTTCATTTACTGCCTTGTTTTGAAATCATTAAAAAACAAATTGATGAAGCCGGCTTTTTTGACATAGTGATCAGCGAAAGCGAGTTAGTTGCGCAAAAACGTGCCTATCAAACCCCTGCCGATCAGCTTTACAAAGACATTAAAAATGCATGGCAATTACGACCGCATGATTTAGCTGTATTACGCGAACTTGCAGCATGGCGCCGTGAAAAAGCAGAGCGCAAAAACCTTGCTCTTAACTTTGTGGTAAAAGAGCATAACATGGTCGAAATTGCCAAACGTAAGCCAACAAGCTTGAATGCACTTCGCCGTGTCCCAGGTGTTGAGTCGATGGAAGTTAACCGCTCAGGCGTCGAAATTTTAAAATGTATTGAACGTGGTAAAGCTGTCCCTGTAAGCGAGCAACCAGCTCAATTAAAACGTTTAATTGATTTTCCGGCATACAAAAAAGCTGCTAAAGATATTAAACAAAAAATTACTAAAGCTGCAAAAGAGCAGGGTATTCCTGAAGATGTATTAGCCTCTAAAAAACAGATTAATCAACTTATCAGCTGGAATTGGAAGCTCGATGATGAAGAACGTAAAGCGGCATCAAGACCAGACCTTTTTAACTCATGGCGCTATGAGTTGGTGAAAGATGTACTCTCTGCTTGGGAAAAATAAGGCTCGTTTAGTTTAAAAGAGCTTTGTTGTGGCTTTGTCTTATATGCGACAGAGCCTGCTCAAGCACTATAAGTCCATTATTATAAAGTGTTTTTGTTAGAAGCTAGCTCTTTACTAAGCGCTTAGTCGCTCATTAAGAAAGCGAATTAACCCATCTTGTTTTTCTTATCCATGCTCGCATAATGGGAAAGCCAGAGTTTGGGCAAGTCATGTCCCACGCTTGCAATAACGGTTGACCAAATAACCCACCATTTTCAAATAAATCGAAAAGGTTTTGTGCAGATCCTTTATAGGATTTATCATGGAAAATGAGCTCCATAGGTAAGCCTAAATGTTTTACAGCAGCAACTGACCAAGCTGTAGCGGCGATTTCTTCACCATGCATTGCTTGAGGCTCTCTCTTAATCGATAGACCGTGTTTGTAAACATCACCCGTTAGCTGATTTCGAAAAATAGGTTCACACACTGCGATATGGCCGGCTTCGTGTAAAATATCTCCTGGATACTTAAGCTTATTTATATCTATTTGAAGAATCCCATTTTGAATAAATAACCCAGGCAAAAGGGTTTTATTCTTAATATCAGTCATTTCATAAGCTATTTTTATTTCGGTTAAAAAACTTAAAATAATCTCAATATAATTTTTCATATTAGAGATCCTGTCTAAAATGAGGGATGAACACTGAAAACTTTTTGGAATGCTATAAACGTGGATCTCGAAAGTTTATTTTCGAGGATGAAATAACACGCTCTTTTCCATCTGAAAAGATATTTTTTCAAATTTGTTCATGGCAAGCTTTTCAGTGATTTTTCTTCAAATATTGGTCGAACCCTAGGCAAATAAATACGGGTAATAATATTTACCACACCCCGATAGTATTTTCATTTTATCAATTTATTTTATGCCATTTTTTCAAAGTAGCACTAGGTAATTGGTAATGCAATGAGCTGTAATAAAGTGTAATAAATAATTTGTTGTTTTAAGTGTACCCTTAAATTGTAAATAACAGTATTAAAACTATACTGATGTAATTCGCTTTGATCTAAAACAGCGTGACATTGTTTAGTTAAAGATAAAATTATCTATAACTATAGGTATTAGCAATTTAACAAATCTGAGTTTTTATTACATGGATAGAATAGACGGTACAAACAGTAAGACTTTATACGATTACGCTAACCCTGAGATAGACGTGTTACTAAAACACTCTGTCAGAACACAGTTGGAATCATTGCTGAAGACTTCTATTAGTGTTGAACAAAGGCTCGTTGTATTGCAACAAAGTTTTGTTGAAGCTATGACGTTGGTACTTTCTGAAATAACTGCCCCTCACACTCAATTAGTGAAAACATTCGAAAATATGTATGACCAAGCAGTGCTGTCTATGGCCGTTGCGGGATTAAGCCAAGAGCAACTTACACATCAGTATATTTCAGCGACGGGTTTGATTATGTCACCCTATAACTGTAAGCACACAATAAAGGATATATACCGGATAAAGGGATATGCACGCGGGCTTGATAAAGCAATTCAAGGTAAGTTAAAAAATAAACCCTCAATTAATGTGTTGTATCCAGCATGTGGCCCTTTCGCCCCTTTATTACTACCTTTACTTAGTTATTACAAAGAGACTCAAACTTATAAGCCGAGTCAAATCCAAGTGACACTTGTGGATATTCAGCCCGGTGCAATATTAACCCTTAAACAGCTCGTGAGTGACTTGCAGCTAGAAGAGTATATATCACTTATTGAAGAGACCGATGCGAGCATATTTGAGCCAGAAAATGCGATTGATCTTTTAGTGTTAGAAGCGATGCAACATGGTTTTACGAAAGAGGGCCAATTAAGTATTGCCAAACATTTAGTAAAGTACTTATCCCTAGACGGTTGGATGATCCCGCAAAATGTGTCGGTAAAAGGCATGATGGTTGTTGGGGAAACTGAGTTTAATCAACAATGGAAAACTCAAGAGTTTAGTCATTCAAGTAATGTAGCTAATGAGGCACAACAAGACCGCGTGGAGCTAGGCGAAATCCTTAAGATCAATAAATCTACTTTGTTAGAGATGCAAGAGCTTGAACTTGAAGGCGGTATAAAAGTGATCCCTGCGAATCAAATTGTACTACCTAAGGGTGTCGAAGATATGAGCAAACGTATTTTTGCGGTCTATGCTCACATAGAAACCTTCGCGCAAGAAGAGGTTGGCCAATATGATTCAGGGATCACACATCCAAGACCAGACAATAGCGTCTACATAGATCTTAAACCTAAAGACATCGAACATACTCACTTTGTTGCTAGTAGCGGGGATACGATTCAGTTTTACTATCAACTGACAGGGTTACCGGGTTTTGTGCCTGTAAAATTATAGGGATATGCTGATGAATAAGTATGCGGTGTTTACGGGGAGTTGCCAGAGTTTATCGGCGATCCAATATCTCCAACAAACCAATAAATTAGCATGTGTGGTTTTGGCGGACGCTGAGCCAAACCCGGATTTAATGCAATTGCAGCAGCTACTGCATCAAGCGCAGATCCCTACTTTACAGTATAACCAGCATGACGATATGGCCCTAATAGCGGATTTGGACAGGCTAGGCGCTAATCGCGGTGTAATTTACCTATTTAGACATATTTTAAAACAAACGTTGATCAGCTACTTTGATGGCAGCTTAGTCAATATTCATCCTAGTCCTCTACCTGAATACCGTGGACCTTTCCCCCTTTATTGGCAAATTAGAAACGGTGAACAAGCCACTAAGCTTACGTTGCACCATGTTACATCAAAAGTGGATAGCGGAGATATAGCTATCGATATTGACCTTACTATTCATCCTTTCGATACGATAAGTATAGTAAATCAAAAAGTCTCGCAAGCTTTACCTCATTTGCTCAATACTTTTTGTCAATTAGAAGAGCAAGAAAATATCTCTTGGCGTGAGCAAGACACATGCTTTGAGCATTTTGCACCCATGCTCGAACCGCAGCAGCTGGCTATTAACTGGTGTAAACAGCCCACTTCGGAAATTGTGAACATGTGCCGTGCTGGCAATGTCGATGTTGGCTGTGCCACCTTTTGTCTAAGACAAGAGATGTTTCAATTGCTACAAGCGAGTGAGGTTGAATGTGATATCAAAGGCGTACAAGCAGGTACTGTTATTCAACTAAGTCGTCGAGAAGGTTTAGTTATTAAAACTCTTGATGGTGCTGTGTGTCTAGATGTTATTGGCACACAGCAAGGGCTCTTTGATGGTTATAGATTTGCTGTACTTTTTGGACTAGATGCAGGATTTTCTTTGATCTAGTGAAGCAGGGTTCGCAGGCAACAAGTTAATAATAGTTTTAAAGATGGTGAGCAAAGTCGCATGAAAGGCAATAGAGGTTGGGCTGTTATCGTAATTCCATGTGCGCGGTGCTCTAGATGACACTTCAGATGCGAGATAACAAATGAAGATAAAAATAGAACTTACCAATAATTATGGCTATGACCTAGCAGCATATCCATATAACGATGGCGCTGTGCCTAGCAATGATTTGGCCCAAACCATCGCCAAACTTGAGGGTAAAGGGGAGTTAATTGTAGAGCGTAGGCAGTCCGCAATTTTAAAAGTGCCAGGAATGGGGAGCTTGTTGGTGCAGTTTTTGGGTGAGCAGCGGCTGTCTGAATACCACGATAAATTTTGTGAACAGCCAGATGAATTTGATCAATGCGAACAAATGGTATTGATACGCTATAAGACTTCTGAGCTTTATTGGCGTTTTACTACACAACCAGAGCATCCTTCCGTTAGCTTAAGTGTTAATGATGTAGGTACTGTTTGTTTAGGAAAAGTATCATCTGGAAGTGTTCGTCAGGTGGCATTACCAGAATTGTTTGTTCCCCCAGTATTTTCTGCCCACCCTGTGGGAAGTAAACCAGAAGATAACAAATAATCTCAATAAACGAGGTGATTTTAGTTGTACAAAATATATCTAATTTAATCGCAAGTAACCTAGTTGGTGAGGCATTTGAAAGCAGTTATTAAGTCAATTTGTCGCCAATTACAACTCGAACATTATTAAGGACCAATTATGTCAGCAGATTCATATATCGGCACCATGAGACCATTTGGTGGCAATTTTACAATTCGTAACTGGACGATTTGTCAGGGCCAGTTAATGGCAATATCTCAAAACTCAGCCTTATTCTCTTTAATTGGAGATTTTTATGGTGGTGATGCAAGAACGACGTTTGGTATACCTGATTTACGTGGTCGTAGCCCATTAGGTATGGGTAATATGCCTGGTGGTGCTACTTATAATCTTGGCCAACGCTTTGGTTCCGAATATAGAACCTTAGCTTTATCGCAACTGCCGCAGCATAATCATGTTGCGATATTTGAGTCTACAGGTGCTTCGCAAGCAACTGGGCGACTACAGGTTGCAACAAACGGCCCCAATACACCGACGCCGGATGCTGAGTCTTACTTGGCAGCGAATACAAGTAGCCAAATGTACTATAAAGAGCAAGGCTTTTCGCCAGCTCCCACATTGACTGATATATCGGGGTTAACTGTCGAGGGTGGTGGTGTGTCAGGTAATGTCGTTGTGGGGAATACTGGCAACTCAGAGCCATTTAGTATTGTTAGTCCATATCAGGTAGTTAACTGGCAAATGGTACTGGAGGGAATATACCCATCTCGTTCATAAATCAGACAGAGCGAGTTTTGCAAAGGCTTATGTAAAACTCGTTCTTTAGATTAGAAGGTTGAAGAGCTTTTTCTTCAATATTACCAAAGAATGCTGTATAAGTATTTGTTTAATATGATAAAAAGTAGAAATTGCTTCATATCATGGGATTTTATGTGTATCAAGCGCAGGTTAGAGGTTGAGTATCATGCGATTAAATAAAATAACTAATTCTATTAGGCTTGTTGGTTTATCAACAACCTTGACTGCATCAATAGCAACCTCGGCTGCAACAATTGATTATACCAATGTAGATACAGGGGGGGCAGTAAACGACTATACCTCAACAGTCAGTCTATCTACTAGCACAAACTTTACAATCGATTGGGGAACCGGTTTACAAGGTAGCAATGTATATACGGATGAAAAAGTATATGCGGCGAATGCTGCAATGCTGCCATTTGATACGGCATCAAATATCGCTTTCGATGCTTCTACAGGCGGTTTTCAGCTATCCGCTACAAATAACTTTTCATTAGACTCTATGTACTTAGGGCGAAGATCTACTGGTAGCACTAGTGATAACGTTTTTACTATTACGGGCTACCGAAGTGGCAGCGCGGTTATTACCGATGATTTAACATGGAGTGTTTTTTCGGGAGGCAGTGCTGAAACATTTACCAGAGGCTCAGGTACTTGGTCGGATGATGTTGAATGGCAAAATATAGATACATTAGTAGTTACTTGGGCTACAACCTCAGATGGTTCTGGCGGTGTGGTTGGCACTACAGACTTTCAGGAGATAGCTGTTCTGAGTTTGGTGGTGACTAACCCTGTAGCCTCCGATTCAACCCCACCAATAATCAGTGAAGTGACACCCGTTACAACCCCAACGAACGATAACACGCCTAACTACACCTTTACTACCGATGAGGCTGGTACCTTGTCTGTAGGAGGTAGCTGTGGTACGTCGACATCTACAACTATCGGTGGTACAGGTAATCAAACTATAACTTTAACTCAAACTGATAATTCAACAGCTTTGGCTGATGGCACCTACAGCAACTGTACTATCACTGTGACCGATGCTGCGAATAATCCTAGTTCAGTTTTGAATATTACCAGTTTCACAGTGGATACTACAGCGCCAGCGGTTGCAGAAGTGACCGCAGTGACCACTCCAGGGAGTGACAGTACTCCGAGCTACACATTTAGTACCACTGAAACGGGCACACTATCAGTAGGAGGGAGTTGTGGCACCTCAAGCTCAACAACGATTAGTTCAACAGGTAACCAAACCATTACTCTGACGCAAACCGATAACAGCACAGCGCTCGTCGATGGTACATACAGTAATTGTACGATTACAATAACGGATGCTGCGGGTAATGCTAATACGCCACTGTCGATAACTGCTTTTACAATTGACAGTATAGGGCCTGCGTTTGATGGGGCAAATTCGACGCCAAATGATGATGCCACAGGTGTTGCAGGAAATGCCAATATCGTTGTTGATTTTAATGAAAATATATCCCTTGGAACGGGGAACATTACTATTCGTGATGTCAGTAGTAATAGTGACTTTGAAGTTTTTAATGTAGCAACCGAGAGCGATGGTACAACGACAAGCCCAAGTGCCGGTCGTATAGGCATTACAAATGATAAAATTTATATAAACCCTAGCAATAATTTAACGGGTAATCGTAACTACGCTATTCGTATTGACGCAACTGCTGTTGATGATTCTGCGGGAAACAGCTTTCCAGGTATTAATGATGATACAAGCTTTAATTTCTCGACAGGTAACACTGCACCTGCAGTTGACTTAGATTCAACGAGCGGCAGTGACGATAGCAGTGTATCATTCTCTGAAGGGGCTGGTGCGGTCAATATTGCAGCGAATGCGGCTGTGACAGAAACAGATGGCGACACGATAACAACCATTACCGTAAGTCTTACAAACGATCAAGATGGTGTATCTGAAGGGTTAAATATTAGTGCATCAGCCCAAGATGCATTGACGGGAGTTTCAGGATCGTCTGATATTACGCTACAAGATACAATATCTATAACGGGTGCAACTGCTTCTGCAGCAGAAGTACAAACATTTCTACAAGCCATCACTTACAACAATACTTCCAGTTCACCGAATCAAACTTCTAGAACTGTAACCGTTGTCATAAATGACGGTACAAATAATAGTACTTCTCGCACAGCGACTATTTCTGTGAGTAATCTCACAGCGGCGAGCAGTACTGCAGCCAGTTTTAATACAACAAACGGCACGAATTTATCTCCAGCAATTACCTTCACCAGTGACGATGAAACACTGACTATTGCTGATCCCAGCCATATTGTCGGTTCAATTGCAGATGGGGGCGCGGGGACAGATACCTTGTCTGTAGCAACAGGCTCTAATCTAGCTAATTTTACGACATTAACTAATTTCGAAACATTAACGCCAGAAACTGATGGATCTTTGACACTTACAGAAACGCAGCATGATGCGTTTACAACGATCAATGGCTCAGGTACTAACCAATTTACAATATCGAGTGCTGATGGAGATCAAACCCTTATCGGTGATAGCGATATCGAGTCTTATGTGCTGGGTGCGGCAATGAGCTTTACACTGGCTAGTTCTGCGCAGAGTGTTACGGGAAGCACTGGAGCTGATACTATAGATGTTGCAGGTTTTACGACAACAGGTACGCTTGCAGGTGGTGCGGGTACAGATACGTTACGAGCGGATACTGGCGCAAACATCAGTGGTGCAACGCTTAGCAGCTTTGAGTCATTGACCTTGAGTGATAATGCATCAGTGACGATGACCGAAGCACAGCATGATAACTTCACAACAATCACTGCTGCTGGCACTGAGAGTATCACTATCAGTGATTCAAGTGATGGTTTAACGGGTAATAGTGCAGTTGAAACTTACATACTTTCAGCAGTTAACACTTTTACTTTGGGTCATGCAGCGCAGAACCTAACAGGGAGCAGTGGTGACGATACAGTAAATGTAGGCACATTGAATGCAACGGGAACGCTGGCTGGAGGAAGTGGAACAGATACACTCATACTCAGCAATAGTGGGAATATTGCTGGCGCAACGGTTAGTGGTTTTGAAAATTTATCAGTAGCAGAAAATGGTTCAGCTACAATTTCGGTAGCGCAATTATCGTCGTTTACCGGAACAGTTTCTGGTAGTGGAAGTGAGTCTTTAACACTGTCAGGTGACGGTGATATTACCACTATTTCTGCAATTGAAAGTTATACACTGTCTGATGATTCTACAAACGCACGAACAGTGACAGTAAGCAACACTAACCACTCTGTTACAGCTACTTCAACTTCAGATGCAGTGACCTTCGATTTAGGTTCACTTACTTACACAGGCACAATCACGGGTGACAATACGACTGCGGACACATTATCTTTGGGTTCTGGTGCTGATATTACTGCTGCAACTATCAATGGAGTCAGTAATTTAACGATAGAATCGGGTGCCAATGTTGCAATGACAGTCAGCCAGCACCAAAACTTTAACGGTACATTGACTGCCAGTGGTTCGGAAACTATTACGCTAAGTGGTGACGGGGATATAACAGCACTAACAGGTATCGAAAACTATCTGATTGGTGATGATAGTTCTAATACTCGAACCATCACAATTTTAAGCGGTACGACATCTGTCACAGCTAATTCAACTTCAGATGCCATCACGTTTGCTATCGGCGGAAGTGCTTACAGTGGCATATTAACTGGCGATAGTAGTGTTGCTGATAATCTATTAGTAACTGATGGTGCAGACGTCAGTGGTGGTGTATTTAATAGTATAGGAACGCTCAGCTTAGCGAGTGGTGCAAGTGTTGCTGTTGATGCTGAAAATTTAAATGATTTTACAACTGGCATTACTGGCAGTACAGGCATTGAAACACTAAACCTTATGGATGGGGGAACCTTTGACTTTGCTACAACTAATGTTACGGGAATCGAAGGGATCTCAATTGGCACTAATAATGTAGCAACGATTAATTTAACTGATAACTTCAATGCAGATACACAAACAGTGTCTGTTACTAATACCACTGGCAGTGCAATAACTGCTGATCTAGTAATTGATGCTTCAGCGTTTGTTGGCGATGTTCTTGAAATTACCGCTGCTGACTTAGATGGATCAGACACGATGATTGGTGGTAGTGGTGCAGATACTATCCGCCCAGGTGGGGGAGCAGATACCATCACAGGTAATGGTGGAAGTGATAACTTCATTGGTGAATCAAGTGATTTGAATGGCGATACACTAACAGATCTGAGTATTGGTGACGTAATAACGATTACTGGTATGACTGGGTTATCAACCAGTAATGTGCGTTTTAATGGCAGCAGTATCCTAGAGATTGATACCAATGCTACTGACTTCTCAAGTCCTGAAATATCACTCTCACTTACAAATGCTCCAGCGAGTGATCTTGTGTATACAGTCGCTGACTCGGGCAGTGATACTGTGATTACTTTTGGATCTTCAAATAGTGGCCCTGTTTTTAGTGGCTTGAATGGAGGAAGTACGTTTACTGAGGGCGGTTCAGCGATCGTAATTGATGCCAATGTCACAGTCGCAGATAGTGAACTAGACGCACTTAATAGCGGCAATGGTAATTATGATGGTGCATCTGTAACTATCGCGCGAGCGGGTGGAGCCAACGGTAACGATCTCTTTACTAACACAGGGTTGCTGGGAGTGTTAACTCAAGGCGGTGCGCTAAGCTATAATAGCAATGTGGTGGGAACGGTAACCACTAATTCAGCAGGAACATTACAACTTACTTTCAACAGTAATGCGACTTCAGTTCTCGTTGATAGTGTGTTGCAAGCAATTGGCTACATTAATAATGCTAATAACCCTGCCTCAACAGTCACGCTTAACTATACTTTTAATGATGGGCTGATAGATAGTACGGGCACCAATCAGGCTATTGTAACAATTGTCCCTCCAAGTGTTCCGTCGAATAATGCACCGGTTATTTCAGGTCAACCTATTACTTCAATAGATGAAGACACGCTTTATAGCTTTACTCCTTCTGCGACAGATTCAGACGGCGATAGCTTGGAGTTCAGTATTACGAACTTACCATTATGGGCTCGTTTTGATAATACGACGGGAACAATCTCAGGTACACCAATTGAGGGACAAAGTGGTAGTTACGATAATATTGTTATTACTGTCTCTGACGGTGAACTTGAATCAGCTCTACCAGCATTTAACATTATTGTGAATCCAGTGAATGATGCACCTGTTATTTTCGGTGTACCGCCTATCGAGGTGAAGCAAGGTGAAAACTATAGTTTCACGCCTACCGTTGAAGATGTGGATTCAGATACATTCAGCTTTTCTGTCTCTAATCTACCTGCATGGCTGAGTTTTGATACTTCTACGGGCAGACTGTCAGGCACGCCTGATATTACTGACGTAGGTAATTATGAAAATATTGTCATTAGTGTCAGTGATGGTTCATTACAAGCAAGTTTAGAAGGGTTCTCTATCCTTGTTACTGCGACTAACGCAGCGCCAGTAGCCAATGACATGCAGAGAAATGTCCAAGAAGATGGGACAACGAGCTTTGTGGCAGATGTTCAAGACGCCAATGATGATTCATTAGTTATCGAACTTATCTCGCAACCTGAAAATGGTAACGTACAAGTACAAGGGACGATTTTTACTTATACACCGAGCCCAAATTTTAATGGCAATGATACATTTACTTATCGTGTTTCTGATGGACAATTATCATCTAATGACGCTTCAGTGGTGATAAATGTAAGTGCGGTAAATGATGTCCCTGTGGCGAATGACGATAACTTTAATTTTGCAGCCGTATCTGATAATCAATATACATTATCAGTACTTGAAAATGACACCGATGCTGATGGCGATGCATTGCGTATCATTGGTGCAAAAGCGTCGATAGGCACAGTATCTATCAACAATAACACGTTGAGTTATCAAGCAATTGAGAATACTCAAGGCCCAATTCTTGTTAATTATATTATCGAAGACGAGAATAAAGCTCGAGCTAAAGCGACTGCAACGATTGCTATTAATAGTGATGATTCTTCAAAAGTGCCAGTCATCACGGCACCTGCAGATTTAACTGTCAATGCAACAGGTTTGTTCACCAAAGTTGATTTGGGGATAGCAATGGCGTTTGATAACTTAGGTAATCCTCTACCTGTTTCGCTCGTGCGTGGAGCCCCCATTTTTGCACCGGGTAAACACTTAGTGTACTGGCAAACCGAGGATAATGAAGGTCAACAAGTAACGACAACTCAGCAATTAAACGTCAATCCTCTTGTATCATTACAAAAAGATAGTCGAGTTGCTGAAGATAAAGAGCATGCCGTTAAAGTGTATTTAAACGGACCTGCTCCAAGTTATCCTGTGGTAATTCCTTACACTGTATCTGGTACAGCGGACAGCGCTGATCATGATTTACAATCTGGCGAATTGGTTATAAGCGCTGGCGTGTCGGCGAGTATTCCACTAATGATTTTTGCCGACAGTAGTGATGAAGGTAACGAAACTATTGTTATAACCCTTGGTGACTCTGTAAATAAGGGCGCAAAATCTACTTCAACGGTGACAATTGTCGAAGACAATGTCGCGCCAAACATTGAGACCTTAGTTTTACAGAATAATCAACAACGCAGCATTATTACTGCTTCAGATGAATTGGTGACAATTACCGCAAACGTATCAGATCCAAATCCAACGGATGAAGTAACTGTTGAGTGGGATGCTGCGCCAGAGTTTGTGAACACCTCAAATGATCCGTTCATTTTTGAGTTTAATCCAGCCGCTGTAGCTTCTGGCATTTACAAGGTACGTGTTACTGCAAAAGATAATGCAGTACCAAGTTTGTCGACTATGAAAGATGTTTATATTGAAGTAATACCGTCACTACCTGAACTGACTGCGGTTGATAGCGATGGCGATTTAATACCTGATGATCAAGAAGGGTATGTAGACTCTGACAGTGACGGTATTCCTGATTTTATGGATGCAATCTCTGATTGTAACGTAATGCAAGAGCAAGCATTAGAGTCGTCACAATTTTTAGTAGAAGGTGACCCTGGAGTATGTCTGCGCAAAGGGGCTACAGTGCCGCAAAATAATACGGGCGGTTTGCAGTTGCTAGAAACAGAATTACCGGAAGATCCAACTGCAAGCAATACTGGAGGGCTATTCGACTTTATAGCAACGGGTTTACCAGAAGTTGGTGATACCTACAGTATTGTTTTACCGCAGAGACAACCTATTCCTGTAAATGCTGTTTATCGGAAATTAATTAATGGAGATTGGCAGAACTTTGTAATTGTTGACGGCAATGAAGTACTGTCAACACAAGGTGAACCTGGTTTCTGTCCTCCGCCAGGTAGTAATGAGTGGACAACAGGGCTATCTGAAGGGGACTGGTGTGTACAACTACGTATTGTTGACGGTGGTCCAAATGATGATGATGGTGTTGCCAATGGAAGTATTGTAGACCCAGGTGGTGTTGCTGTGCCAACCACAGAAAATAACGCCCCAATTGCGAATGCAGATGCTGTGACAATTGTAGCTGAGGAATCTGTCGTTATTGATGTGATAGCCAATGATGAAGACATCGATAATGATACCCTTACCATTACCGGTGCAACGGTTGATTTCGGTACTGTTGTTATCGAGAATAATCAGCTTGTTTACACGCCTATAGTCGGGTATATCGGGGATGCGACTATTCAATACAGTATCACTGATGGGATGGGAGGAACGGCTAATAGTACTGCAATTGTGACTATTAAAGTTAATCAAGCTCCCGTGACACAAAATGATAGCGCATCTAGCAATGGAGAAACCATCACGATTGATGTTTTAGCTAATGACAGCGACCCAGAACAAGGTGAACTGTTCTTAGTTTCGGCTACCACAGAATTTGGCACTTCCGTTGTTAACAGCGATGGTACGTTGAGCTACACACCCGCGGCTGGTTTTGAAGGGATGGATACGATCAACTATATTGTGAAAGATGCACAAGGTGCGCAATCACAGGGAAGCGTTTCAGTAACCGTTGAGTTAAAACAAACTGTTAATGTGAGCAATAAATCATCAGGTGGTGGCCTTGGCATGATCACCTTACTCGTCGTTTCTGCTTTTGTAGTAAGACGTAGAGTGTCTCGGTTACCGAGTTTTGCTCTCCTATCCACTAGTTGTGTGTTAGCAAGTTCAGCAGCCGCGGAAGATTGGCAAGTGTCTGCAACCCTAGGTCAAGCGACAGCTCAAAGTTCATATTCATCTGAGCAATGGGTACAAACGGCGATTGATGATGAAAGCGTTAGTTGGTCCGTTGGTGCTTTTTATAATTTAAAACCTAATTGGAAGTTGGGTATTAGATATATTGATTTAGGCGAAGCGAGTGTTAATTTTTCTAAAGAAACGAGCAACCCTGAGCAAGCGCACTCAGAACTTTCAGACAAAGCACCTGCTTTACCTACTGGCTTGGCAATTCAAGCTAACTATTTAGTTGATTTAGCCTCATCGCTCAAAGGGGAGCTGTTTCTAGGTGCGTATCATTGGAAATATAAAATAAACAGTCGCAGAGATAATTCAAATACTATTGTCAAACGGGATGAAGGAACTGACCTTTTTCTTGGCGCAGGTATAAATTATCAACTACTTGACTCAGTTAGTATAGGTGTTGACTATACGCGATATTTTGTCTCTGAGAATGATATAAATGAAATTGCTCTTTCAATGAGCTATCAATTTTAATTATTTAAAAGCCAGCACTTTTGTGCTGGCTTTTTTATTAGAGTTAGCCGACAGAGCAAAAACACTTGGAGTTGAATTAGCAAGGTCATACTTATTTTTACAAAAATTGTGGACCTATAATGCTGAACTCTTTAGCGATGCTGTAAAATCTTATCTAAGTTCTGTTTTGATTTAGCAACGCTTTGTAGTGGGGTTAGTCCGTTTGGGTATTCTTCCTGTTCCATCACTAGCCACTCGGTGTCGCCGTGCGATTCTAACGTATCGATGATGGCAGACCAATCAATGTTGTTTTCACCTATTATCGGGCTCATGTTGCTGCCCTCAATAGTGCGTACTTTAATGTGCGTAGCAAGTGTACGGTTAGGGTACTGTTTAATGAAGTAAATTGGGTCTTTAGCTGCGTAATTGACCCAGCCTATATCTAACTGCAATGGCATGGTCTTGGGTGTATTAGTGGCAATGTAATCCCAAAACGTGGCGTTATTAAATGCATTAAACTCTTTATTATGATTGTGAAAACCGATCTTCATATCAAAGCGGGTTGCATAATCACTGACTTTAGTGAGCTCTTTAACCAGAGATTTAACACCCTCTGGGTGCCATGCTCGCTCATCCCAAGGAATATAGAGTGTTGTAACGCCAAGGGTTTTATAAAACAGTAGGGTGCTATCAATAGTGCTTTCGCTCAGCGTATCAAAGCCGATGTGGGCACTACTGGCAACTAAGCCTAATTCACTGAGCTTTGCTTTTAAAGCGGCTGGGTTATTAGAGTAGGGGCCAAAGTCCCCTGCAAACTCAACACCGTCAAACCCCATTTCGGCAAGAGACTTGAGCGTACCATGGAAGTCATTTTTTAAGGTGTCTTTGACTGACCATAACTGCACACTTACTGGCAGTTTTGCGAATAATTGACCACTAAATACAAGGCTAAAAATGATCAATAAAATGCGGGTTTTAAACATACTTAAATCCTAAAAAAGCAGGGGAGAGTTCCCCTGCATTAAACTGTGTTATAAAACAACACAAGGGGGAAAGTTAATCGGTATAGGCGTACTCGCTTAAACCAAGCTCAGCTAAAACCTGATCTAAATGAGCTTTTGCTTCATCAGAAGGGCCAGGGTAATCACCAGCAATTGGTACATTACCAAGGTAACCTATGTCTTTACAGCCTTCAGGTGTACAGAAAAAGGCAGCAAGCACTAACTCTTTAAAGCGTAAAAAGGCTTTACCAATACGCTGAAATTGCAGAGGTGTTTGCTCGTTTAAAAACGCAATATCGTCTAAAATCGCGCGATGTTGCTTTTCGTTAAGCGCAACAAATTGCTTTTTAAAACGAAGCTGTGCTTCATCGTTAAGCCACGCGAGTGAATTTAAAATTTTAATTCTATCGCGTTGTTGGCCTTCATAAGGCGCGCTTACCCACTCATTAATAACTGCCGGTACTTGTAGCTCACTGGCTGAAGGAATTTCTCCTTCGCGCGGTACAATGTAATCAGATAAAAGCGCTACTAACGTAAGCTCGTCCGCTGTTAAGGTCAGCGGCCAAGGTGATTCTGGTGGCATCACCAAATTAGGATCTTGGCCATAGCCTTTAGCGGTGACAGGCTTAATATCTAAATCAGGCCAATGCTCTTTTGCAGAGACAGCTCCGTCGTCTTCAAGTGCTTTTGTGCAGCCAGCAGTTAAACCAACCGCCGAGCCCGCAGCTAATAGGCCAAGCCATTTTAAAGACTCACGGCGGCTCATGTTAGAAACATAGTTATATGAGTCATGTTCGTTACGATGATGCATAATTAAAGTACCCCGTTATCAATTTGTTGAGCAAGCCAAGTTGAATTACGCATTGCCAGTGTCATGATGGTGAGCGTACAGTTTTTATGGGGGTTAGAAGCAAATACACCGGCATCCATTACAAATAGGTTATTACAATCCCATGTTTGACCCCATTGATTGGTGACCGAATCTTTCTTTGAGCTCCCCATTCGAGTCGTGCCCACTTCGTGAATGATTTCGCCACCTTTTGAAATGGCTTTTTCTGCAGGCGGGAGCTCGCCAACGGTCGCCCCCATGTTTTCTAAGATTTGCTTCGCGGTTTTTAAACCATGTTCTATTTGCTTTAACTCTCTATCTGACCACTTAAAGTGGAACTTTGATACCGGAATACCCCATTTGTCTTTCACGTTTTCGTCAATTTCCATATAGGTATCTTTGTTCGGCAACATCTCGCCACGTAGAGCAAAACCAACGTAAGAGCCATATGCATCACGAATTTGCTGTTTGAGGGCAGGGCCGTAGCCTTGTTTATCACCCGATACACCCGAGCCTGGTTGCCTAAAGCCACCGCCAATTTCAAAGTGATAACCACGTGGGAAATCTAATTCATTGTTAGCTTGTGCTTGATGACCCCACCAAGGAATAAATAAGTGATTAGCGGTATGGCCATCTTCGTTATAGCGTGGGCGGCCTTTAAGTGCTGGAATTTGTGCACCTAACCATGCACCCGTCGAATCCATTAAGTTTCTACCTACTTGGCCACTTGAATTAGCAAGGCCTTTAGGGTGCTTTTTATTTTTTGAGTTTAATAAGATACGCGCTGATTCACAGGCACTGGCTGCTAAGATAACCACATCAGCATCAATGGCATGCTCAGTGACCGTATGTTTATCAACATAGGTTACGCCAGTTACTTTACCTTGCTCATCAACCTTGACTGATTTAACCATGGCATCGGTAATGACTTTTAAGTTACCGGTAGCTTTTGCCATAGGTAATAGCGATGTCGTAGTTTGAAAAGCGGCGCCAATCGAGCAACCCGAGCCACAAGGCGTTGCATAAAAACACGCCATGCGATCATCTTTCGGGCGAGTTAATACCGCACGGTGCATCGGTACTGCTTGAATACCCATTTTCTTTGCAGAAGCGGCAATTAAAAGCTCAGGAACACGCGGCTTTGGTGGCGGCTGTAAAATACCCGGTGACGAATCTGGCATATCTTCATGGCCTGTATTGGTGCCACATACACCAACAAGTTCTTCAGTTTTATCGTACCAAGGTGCTAAATCAGCGTATTCAAAAGGCCAGTCAGCACCGTGACCATCACGGCTTTTGCCTTTAAAATCGTGCTCGCTAAAGCGTAATGAATAGCGGCCCCAGTGGTTTGTTCGACCACCTAGCATACGTGCGCGCCACCAATAAAAGTCGCTCCCTTTTGCGCTAGTGTATGGCTCATCAGGCACTTGCCAGCCGCCATCAACAGTTGCGTCGTAAAAGCCAAAGTTTTTGTCTTTATTACCTGCACCCATAAGTGGGGCTTCGTTGTTACGGCGAAACATCGGGCTTTCTGTTTTCGGGTCATAATTACGACCGGCTTCAAGTAATAACACTTTGTGGCCAAGTTTGGTCAGCGTGTAAGCAGCCATGGCACCGCCAGCACCAGAGCCAACTACTAATACCTTGTGTTTAAAATCAGACATCTTATAGCTCCTTGATTTTTATATTTTTAAACCACACTTTGTCGCCGTGGTCTTGAAGCCCAATATGACCTTGTTCAGCCGTTGCAAAGTTTTGCCAGGTTGCAAACTTACTGCCTTTAACAAGGGTATTCCAGGTTGTACTACCAATCACAATGCTGGTGGTGCTAATACCGTTTTGCCAAACTTGTAAATGGTTGTCTTGCATCTTAATACGTACATGGTTCCAGCTATTTGCTGGTTTGTGCGCTGCAACTGGCGCAGCAAATAAATCGTAAATTGACCCCGCTAAATGCGAGTCAATTTCAGTATCTGGGTGTTCTTCGTTATCAATAATTTGAATTTCAGGCGCATGAGAGTAAATCATCTGCCCAGTTTCATCAGCCAGTACGAAAATGCCACTATTGCCTTTGGTAGAGATTTTCCAATCAATCTTTAATTCAAAGTTTTGGTACTGCTTTTTAGTGAGCAGGTCGCCACCACCTTTGGTTAGTGTCATAGCGCCATCTTCAACGACCCATGCAGGGTTTAAATATTCGCTTTTAAAGTTACGCCACTGCGACATATCTTTACCATCAAACAATAACTGCCAGCCAGCTTGCTTTTCTTGTTGTGTAAGCTGATTGTCAGCCGCATTAGCGAGTGCACAGCTACTAACGGTGAGAATTAAAGTCAGTGCTTTAAGAGATTTAAACATAGTGTTCCTCGACGATTTACTTGCTTAAGACGCACATTTTTCGGTGCGTTTGTTGTTATTAATTACTAAATGCAACCCAATGAATGCGACGATTAAAATAATTGGGAAGATCAGTAGGTTTTGTAATACAGCTTGTCCGGCTAAAATTTCAATTTGTTCAGCACTAGCGCCACTTGCCTCTGCCGATGAACGGGCAGAATCTATCCAGCTACCAATTACAGGGTTCCAGATACTCATAGCAAACATACCAGCACCGCCCATTAACGACATACCCAGCGCGCCTGACTTTGGAATGTATTCAGCAACGCAACCAAGCATGGTCGGCCAAAAGTAGGTAACGCCAAGTGCAAATAGCATCGCTGCCAGATAAATCATGCTGCCCTGGGCTTGACTCATCATGAAGATACCTAAGCTTGCACAAATGGCTGAACCAAGTAATACACCGGTAGGGTTGAGCTTGTGCACAATGGGGCCAGCAAAGAAGCGACCAACAGCCATTAAGCCAGTGATTAAGGCTAATACCACCATAGGAGAGGCACCCGATGAACCTAGAATACGCTCAATCCATTGCTGTGTGCCAAACTCAGTGGTTGCTGTGAGTGTCATACAGGCAATTAAAAAGAGGTATAACGGCGTGAATAAGTGGCGAATATTGCTACTAGTTGAGTGAGTGCGGGTATCAAAGCTAGGAAACTGCGCTTTAATTAGCATAGCGCCATAAATAACCGTAGGCACTAAAATTAAAGCCACTTGCCATTGCCAGTTTAAACCCGCTCCCGACATAAAGTTAGAGGCAAGTGCGCCAATCACAATGCCACCTGGGAACCAAACATGAAAACGGTTTAGCATGGTAGTGGTATTTTTAGGATACATTTCTGCAATCAGCGGATTACAGCCCGCTTCAACAGAGCCGTTAGCAAAACCAATCAAAAAGGTAGAAACCAGTAAGCCCCAAAAACCATCAGCAGTAATGGTCAAAACCAGACCAAGTAAATGGCAGATAAAGGCTAACGCCACTAATTTCTTCGCGCCAATGGCATTATAAATAATGCCGCCGATCATAGTCGCAACCGGAAAACCTAAAAATGCCATGGCATTAACCCAACCTAATTCTGTGTCGGTTAGGCCAAACTCACTGCCAAGTTGACCTAAAATACCAGCACGAATGGCAAAGGTCATTGAGGTCACAATCAGTGCTATACAGCAAAGCCGAAAGACAATGCGGTTATAATTATTGTTGTCCATATTGTGTGTCCTGTGTGTTCTATTGTTGTCGGTTTTATAAACC
>Ga0213832_1000359_pt1 | contig 40066 bp, 38 predicted proteins | sample SWATP13_FD_161660 | JGI IMG/M metagenome (GOLD analysis project Ga0213832, IMG submission 161660) | Coastal seawater microbial communities from Marineland, Florida, United States - SWA TP1 #3 | ecosystem: Environmental > Aquatic > Marine > Coastal | place: USA: Florida | collected 2016-08-06 | reverse complement strand
TTTGCGTCATATCTGTTTTGCTCTTACTTTTGATAGAGGTTTACTTCAGGGCGCGATATACTACACGGCTCGGGCCTAAATAACAATTTTTGCGCGTGTTTTTGGTTTTTTGATGGTATATATTTTATACCGTTGCGTCGTAAGTGAGATGTCTTTTGTACAAAATTAACGAAGTGTTTGAAACAATTCAAGGTGAAGCAAGTTTTACAGGCACACCTTCAATCTTTTTACGTTTACAAGGCTGCCCAGTGGGTTGTGCTTGGTGTGATACAAAGCAAACATGGGATGTTGATAATGTATATAAAGTGTCCTTAGATGACACGGTTGAGAAAAAAGCCGACTCAGATCATTGGGCAGAAGCAACGGCTGAGCAAGTTTTCGCATTATTTAAAGAGCGTGGTTATAACGCAAAACATGTGGTGATCACAGGTGGTGAGCCTTGCATGTACGACTTAAACCCAGTGTGTGAATTATTACACGCAAATGGCTATTCGACTCAAATTGAAACCAGCGGTACATTTGAAGTGCTAGCACCCGAGCAAACATGGGTTACTGTATCACCAAAAATTAATATGCGCGGCGGTTACACAGTACTGCGCAGCGCCATGCAACGTGCAGACGAAATTAAACACCCAGTTGCGATGCAAAAGCACGTTGAAGAACTTGAAGACTTATTCTTGAAAACAGGTGTGAACCCACGTTTAGTGTACCTGCAACCAATTAGCCAAAAAACCTCAGCGACCAAACTGGCTATTGAGACCTGTATCGCTAAAAACTGGCGCCTGTCAGTGCAAGTGCACAAGTATTTGGGAATTAGTTAGTTTATTACTCTGTAGAACAAAAAAGCGTTGCCCATTGGCAACGCTTTTATATTTCATACTCAGTTCAATTATTAGTTCTGAGCTAAATAATCAAGCACGACTTGATGATGGTCTTTAGTTTTAAACTTATCAAATACGTGTTTGATTTTACCGTCTTGGCCTACAAGGAAGCTAATTCGGTGAATACCCTCATACTCTTTACCCATAAACTTCTTGTAACCCCAAATACCAAATGCATCAGCAATTGCGTGATCTTCGTCGGCTAATAAATCAAAGTTAAGCTCTTTTTTGGTTTCAAAGTTCTTTAAACGTTTAATAGGGTCGGGGCTAATACCAACAACACGTGTATTGAATTTAGCAAGCTCAGCTTTTTCATCACGTAAGTTTTCAGCTTGTACTGTACATCCTGGGGTTGATGCCTTTGGATAGAAGTAAACAAGCACTTGCTGCTCTTTTAATAGCTCAGCGAGTACGACTGTTTCATCGTTTTGGTTTTGTAAACTAAAAGCTGGGGCTGTATCACCTGCTTGAAGAGGATTAATTTTGTTCATGCTTAGCTCCTTAGCGAATGCGTCTGAAAATATAGTCTACGTTCAAACTACGAGAAAGATCTTCAAAACTAACTTTAAATTTATCAATATCAACTTCTACTGGAATATTAAACTCTAGCTCACAACGCATTTTCACATCTTCATCTTCATCAAATGTATCTGATTTTAATGAGCAAATACTGATATTGTTATCAGCAAAAAAGCGTGTCACTTTACTGAGTGTTCCTGGTGTGTCGATACCTGTGTATTCGAGTGTATAACCTGCACAAAACTCGCTTGCTACATGGCTTGCTGTGCGCTTCATCATGGTTAATAAGCCTAGCTCCATCCCTTTAGTTGGCAGTGTATGTTCAATTCGGCTAATGGCTGACATGTCACCAGCTAATAACATGATGAAGGTAAATTCGTTGCCTAAAATAGCAATTCGACTGTCGATTATATTGCAATGACAATCACTCACTAATTGAGTTAGTTCGCTAACGATACCGGGTCTATCTTCACCGATCGCAGTGAGCACTATCTGATGATTCGTAAAAGCAGTCATGGAATTTTAAGTACCTAGTAATTAATAAATACCAACGGATATAAGCCAGAATAAGCTTTGATCTCACGTGAGTTTAATACCGCACGGCGGCGAAGTTTAACATAATTAACCTAATAGAGGATAGCGGTGATTAATTAAGCCATTAATAAAGTGCGCTCTTTCTTGTTTTTAGGGGCATCTGAAAGTACCATAGTTAAAATTTTGCAAGGCGATAAGCAAACATAGTGGTTACGCGCTAACCCATATTATTAGGGTTTTTTGCATAAAAACAAAAAATGTAAAGTCAAAAGTGATTTTACAGTGAACCAAATCGGCATTACCCACTCATACATTTGTTAAAAAAATTAAGGGTTTGCTAAGGAGAAATATCTGTGCAGTATTGGATCTCAAAGGCGCTTGCAGTAAGCGTAATGGTTAGTTTAACAGGGTGCGGTGTTTTTACCGACGAGGCACATCATAAACGTAATTATCGTGCTAACGAACCGGTTAAAGCGCCTGAAGGACTTGCGCAGCCAGCTCAAGATCTGACTTATAAAATGGATGTTGCTCAATATGACAACGATCCTGAAGCAAAAAATTATCGTCCACCCGCACAAGTTATCACTATTGCTCAAGGTAGCTGGGTAGAAGAAGGTGATAAAGATGCACGCGTTTACTTTGATAAAAACGATGGCATTGTTGATTTAGACGAGTTTATTTGGGACTCAATTAACGCTGTATTACATGAAGAAAATGCCAGCGCAACAAAGGAAGATAAGTTGCTTGGCAAGATAGAAACGGATTGGTATAGCATTATAAAACCAGAAGATGTTTGGTTTTGGGAAGACGAAGCGGATGTTTCACAACAGCGATTCTTGTTTACAATTGAAGAAAAGTCTCACCAGCGCACGGCATCATTAAGCAGCAAATTGATTGATTTTAAAAGTGATTCGCAAGAACTGACACCACTTTTAAAGCAACAGCTTGAAGTGCGAGCTCTTAATCAAGTGATTGCTGAGTTTGATTACCGTTATCGCCAGCTTGAAGTCGAAATGCGTAAGCAACAAGGTATTATTTCTCTTGAGATGGGTTTTGATAACAAAGGCAATGCTGCATTAGTGACTGAACAAGATTACTTTGTGGTGTTCGACCGTTTTTCTGGCTTCTTAGAGCGTTTATCTTTCACTATAGTTGAAATTGACCAAGAAAGAGGTTTGATTACGGCTGATTATAAGAAGCCTGAGTCAAGCGTTTGGGATTCAATTTGGGGTGAAGAATTAGCAGAGCTACCAATCGAGGATGGCCAATACCAAATACTTGTAAGCCGCACAAATGAAGGTGGTACGAGTTTGACATGGATGGACTCTGAAGGGACTACATTAGAGCCAGGTACAATGAATGACCTACAACAAGCACTAGAAAATGCGCTGCGCCAGCGCGGTATCAATATTTAATAATTATAAAAGTTAAAACCACCACAGAAAGAGCCTTACCGCTCTTTTTGTGGTTTTTACAGGTTGAAAATATGTCTAACTTAAACACTGCAAATCGCAGTAACTTGCGAACTTTGTTTACCTTTTTCGTTCCTTCACTTATCGGTGTCTTTTTGTTTATGACGCCAGTGCCTATAGGTGAAGCAATGACTATTCCTATTGCTGTAATGGCAAAGGGAGTTCAGCAATGGATAGCACCATTCGCATTAGGTTTAATAACCACCATTGTATGTATAACGGGTGTGCTTTCTTTAACTATTAAACTATTTCAGCCTAAAGTGCTTTTAAAGGTGTTTTTAATCAAGCATTTGTTTGATGTGAGTTGGCTATGGCTCAGTGTGCGTCTATTCGGAATGGTGTTCATTCTACTGACCTATACCCAGTATGGGCCCGAAATGATTACTTCTAAAAATACAGGGGCTTTAGTTTTAAATGATCTACTTCCTGTGTTGTTTTCTGTGTTCATATTGGCAGGATTGTTACTTCCTTTGTTATTAAATTTTGGTCTGTTAGAGCTTGTCGGCACGTTATTGACTAAAGTGATGCGACCATTATTTGGCGTGCCAGGACGCAGTGCGGTTAATTGTGTAGCATCTTGGCTAGGCGATGGTAGCGTGGGGATTTTGATGACCGCACGCCAATATGAAGATAAACATTACACTCAACGTGAAGCGGCGATTATCGGCACCACCTTTTCTGCCGTATCAATCACTTTTTGTTTAGTTGTTATTGGCCAAGTTAAATTAGAGCATTTATTTGCCCCGTTCTATTTGACTGTGTGTTTAGCAGGTTTTGTTGCTGCACTTATCGTGCCTCGCTTGCCGCCTTTGCGTTTTAAGAAAGATTTATATGTTGATGGTACTCAACCTGATGAGCATGCAGAAGCAGTGCCAGAAGGAAAAACACTGATAACTCACTCGCTTGATGTTGCACTTGCAAAGGCAAGAACAGCACCTGGTTTCGTTGGTACTTTAAAAGAGGGGATTCATAATGCTCTTGATATGGTGTTTGCTGTGTTACCTGTGGTGATGGCAGTAGGTACATTTGCGCTTATTATTGCGGAATATACGCCAATTTTTGAGTATATGGGTAAACCATTTGTGCCATTTTTAGAGTTATTGCAAGTGCCAGAGGCAGAAGCCGCTGCACAGACTATCATGGTGGGGTTTGCTGATATGTTTATTCCGTCTATTTTAGCCGCGGGTAGTATTGAAAGTGATGTAACGCGTTTCATTATTGCGGCAATGAGTGTGACACAATTAATCTATATGTCTGAAGTAGGTGCCTTACTACTAGGTAGCAAAATTCCTGTGAATATCGTTGAGCTGTTCTTAATATTTATTTTAAGAACCTTAGTGACACTGCCTGTTATCGTTTTAATGGCTCATTGGTTAGTCTGATTGAGTCTTTAGGTATTATTATAAAGCCCTGATAGTTAATCAGGGCTTTTTTGATCTGTATCATTATCGTTTTGTGGTTTTTTAAAGTCCATTTTTGCAGCGCGTCTTAGTAACGCTAGATTACCAATTACAACGCCGAAAACCGCAACAACAATTGCAATTTTTTGCCATGTTTCCATACTCAAACTCAACTAGTCAATTTTGATCAATATTAGCACTTAAAAGCGTCGAGCATAAGATAGAGATATAAAATCAAGGCCAGGGTTCGGGCTTTTGAATCCTGCATTAGAATAATGTAAGTACCTTAATGCTAAACTAGTATCATTACCTAAGTCTGCGACGAGTCCTAATCTATCTTCAAATTGATAGTGAGTGCTAACGTTCTTACCTGCAAAATGGGTGTCATCTAATATAGAGACGCCAATCCCGAACTCCACTGAAACAGGAATATTTTTAACACTAAAAATAGGGTATTGAATAACAGGAGACATGGCTAAAACAAGGTTGGTTTGATGATTGTTTTCTTTGCCATACTGCCAAATATTAAAGCTCGATTCGAAGTATACACGAGCATGTTGAAAAGGAAGTTTCTCTTGGGGAATATGATATTGATAGGCGAGTTTAACCCCTTTAACATCCCCTTCACCTTGAATATAGTCAATGGCATAACCATGACTTGAACTTGCAAAAGCAGGCGTTGTTAAAGTAGCGGCAATAGCAAATGTTAGCGCTTTTAAAATGTGTGTAGTTTTCATATAGGGACTTCTCATAGTGACGATGAGCAAGTAGATAAGGGTGACTATGGGCCCTTTTCAATGTGCAAAAATACACAGTACTTGTGCATTTGCTTAATTTTTTCAGCAATTAACTGAAAACTAAAATAAAAATCTATTGGTGCGATTTTGGCATTAAAACGTTGTCGGATTGTTTCTTTTTATTTGGGGCTAATATCGGTATATTGGCTCAAATTTTCAACGGTAAATGCATATGATGACTAAATTAATGAACGCCTTTTTACTTGTTACCGCGCTATTTGCTTCAAACGTATTTGCTAGCCAACTGAATTCTCCAAAACAATTGTTAGAGTCAGTGACAGCAGATTTATTTGTAGACATTGCAAGTGTAAATGCTAAAGGTGATGCAAGCTCACAAGCGATGGCTGACATTGTTGAGAAACGTTTATTACCGCATATGGATATTAAGTTTGTCTCATATAAGTTACTAGGAAAGCACATTAAAGGCTTACGCCGTGAACAAGCGGTTAGCTTTATTTCAGCGGTTGAGCACTACTTAACAATTACTTATGCTGGCGCGTTAATGAAATATACAGGCCAAAAAGTTATCTTTGATCAAGCCCAATTAGTAGATGGTGACTACGCGACCGTTAAAACACAAATTGTGGATGAAAATGCGCCAACAATAGACCTTCATTTTAAGCTACGCCAAGGTAAAAATAAGCAATGGAAGGTGTACGATATCGTTGCTGAAGGGATTTCTTTACTGAGTGCTAAGCAAAAAGAGGTTTTGCAACGTATTAGCCAAGTTGGCATTGACGAAGTTACTCAAGAATTAGCCAGTAAATAGGCTTAGACCTAGACTTACATTCAAGGCATATGTTAGTAAGTCTAGGTTTATTTAGTCTCCAACCAAGCAGTCAGTATATCCATGTGCTGCTGCTTTTCTATTTTCTTTAAAAATCACTGACTTTACGCTAGCACCTGTTAACCTCTGTGGTAGAATTAAGACACTTTTCTTCTTACCTTAGTATCATTAGATACTGTTTTTATTGGTCGTGATATTAAGCGCAGTGTCAGTTAAATTTTGGCATAATTTGCAGCTTAATAAGACATCTAATAATGTGCAGCGGAGTTGTGTTTTTTTAATGGAAAATGTACTGATTTGGCCAAAGGAATACCCGTTACTGATCAAAGGATTAGTTGAACAAAATGGGGCCTATATTTTAGATGCTTTAGAAGCTTGGCCTGCATGCCATTCTACCAATGAAGACGATGGTGTATGCACCACTGTATTACCTCCTATTTATTATCTCTCTTGGCTTACACCTCTTGAGCCATTTGAGGAGTGTTATTTTCAGCATATTTCTGAGTTTGATGAAGCTGCGCAGCATTATATTAATGCGATGAAGTCGCACTTTTATGAAAATGATTACACCCCTGAAACGCTTGTATTGATGCTTTGCCAACGTTTAGAGCAGTATGCGAGTGCATTTGCGCAATCTGCGGTTAAAACCCCAATTACACTCATTCGCCAATTATTTAACCGCCGCTATTTTACTGTTATTGAACATGTTTTAAGTCAAGGTGCGAAAATGTCCGCGGACGATGTACTAGTTCTGTGGACGGAAGTTGATTTCAGAGAGCGTTTCAGTGGTTTTATACCTGATTCAGTCACTGATCTTGAACAGTTAACAGAGCTTGCCGCAGAAAAAGTCGCCCTAGGTGAAGATTATTTCACGTTATTAAAATTAGTCTCGCCGGATGTTGATTCAGCTTCGCTTCTTGAACAAGCATTGTTAGCTCACTTAAGCCATGAGAATGCTAAGCAAACAATGGCGAAACGCTTTATTGAGCAAGGAGCAACGGGCACTTTAGCAGATGACAACGGCAAAACAGCATTTATGTGGGCTACAGAGAAGGGCTATGTCAATGTTGTTGAGACTTTACTGGAGCATCAAGATAAAACGATTCAAGATATAAAAGGTAATACAGCATTACACTATGCCGTGTTTGCTGAAAATGAACCATTATTGGTCTTACTCCTCAAACAAGGCTTTGATTATCGCGTACGCAATAACGATGGTTTAAGCTGTTATCGTCTCGCGGTGAGTATAAAAGCAGATAGTCTTGTAAAATGTCTTGAGCGTGAATTTGGCATTAAAGAACTATCACCTGAGGGGCAATTTGATCGTGTTAAGAAAGTGCACTTACTCCACGCAATTGTTACCTTGTTGCTGCCAATGCAGTTATTCTTCTTTTTTGACGACAGTATTGCAATAAAAAGTGAATTAACACTGAGCTTTACTTTGGTGGCTATTTTGTGTTTCTTTTTTGCAACTAGCTTAAAGCGTTGTGCGCTTTATCCACATTTACGTCACCCTTGGGGCTTATTCTTACTGAGGTTATTCTCATTGTTTAGCTTGATTGCTCAAGTGGGCTTAGCCAGTATCGTTGCGTTAGCAACTTTATCCGAACTGGTTTAAATAAAAACGGCAACTTACAGTTGCCGTTTTTATTTGTAACTGTGTTAAACACATAGTGTGATTATTTGTCGTGCTCGTGGGCTGCTTTTTCCTCAGCAAGCTCTTCTTTGAGTTTACGTATTTTTAACCCTAACTCCTGCCCACGATGGCGCGCATAATACGTGCAACCAATAAACATGAGGCTAGCAAAAGTTAACTCTAACAGCACCCAAATGAGCTGATCTTGGGCGACCCACAGTAGTGTAAAGCCATGAATAAAATAGAACATGACAATAAAATTAGCCCACGCATATGTGTAGGGTTTGTCTTGAATAATCCCTTTTAATGGTAGGAGTAATGGCACTATATAAACAACAAATATAAAGGCATTACTATGGCCTTCCCTAGGAGCAATTAGAAATAACCAAATAGGCATTAAAATTAATAAGCCAATGTAACCTGTTAATGCAAATCGCTGAAAACGTTTTGTAATCGGTTTTTTGGCAATAGGGGGATTTACTTCTGAGTTTGTGCTCATTGTAGTTTACTCGCAATCTGCGCCAAACGTTTTCCAACACTGTGGCAAATTTTCATTTCATCTTTACTGAGAACATTACTATTGTTAGTGCCAGCAACATGTGTTGCACCGTATGGGGTTCCGCCTGTCTCTGTGCTCAGTAATTCGGGCACATCATATGGAACGCCTAGTAACATCATGCCATGGTGTAATAAAGGTAATGATAAGTTAAGTAAGGTTGCTTCGTTACCACCATGCATACTGCTTGATGACGAAAAAACGCAGGCTGGTTTATCGATCAGCTGTCCTTTTAGCCACAGATCACTGGTGGTTTCCCAGAAGCTTTTCGCTTGCGATGCCATCATACCAAAACGGGTAGGGGTGCCAAAGGCGAGACCATCACAATGAATAAGGTCGTCTTTGCTTATGACAATATCGTGAGCTTGGCGTTTAACAAAGGTGCGCAGTAAGGCTGTTACACCTTGCTGTTCAATTGACTCTGCAATTTCGTGGGCCATGGCTTCTACAGAGCCATGACTTGAGTGGTATAACACAACAATGTTAAGTGACATTAAAGTACGCTTAATACGTTTTCAGGTGGACGACCAAGCGCAGCTTTATTATTTTGCTCTACAATAGGACGCTCGATTAATTTAGGGTTTGCCGCCATCGCCGCAATTAGCTTGCCTTCGTCTTGTTCGTTTTTAAGCTCAAGCTCTTTGTAGATGTCTTCTTTTGTGCGCATTAATTCACGTGCAGAGGTGAAGCCAAGTTGCGTTACTAACGTGGCAATCTGTTGCTCATCAAGAGGTGTTTTTAAATACTCAACCACATTAGGTTGGACGTTATTACTTTCTAAAAGGGCAAGCGTTTCACGTGATTTTGAACAACGCGGATTATGATAAATAGTCACAGACATGGAGTGTTCTCTAATTTAATAATTTAGCTTATTTTAGGGTAAGCAAGGCGAGACTTAAAGTCTCGCTAGCTCTTTTTGTAGTTGACGATATTGTGTAAGCAATGCTTTTAAACGTTGCTGCTTCACTAGCTCTTCTGGCTCGACGAAATTTAATGCTTTTTGAATTTCGTCAGCTGCTTTTAAGTAGGCACCGTATTGCGCTAAAACATCAGCATGTGCTTCATGATACGCCGCTAAGTTTTTTTGCTTTTTATAAACGTTAGCAATCAATTCTTTACCTAAATTATGGTCAGGCTTAGCAAGTAAAAAAGTCTTTAAAACTTGCTCCGCAACATCGTATTGCTCAGCCTCAATAGCCGCATTTGCATAGTTGAGGGTTATAACTTGATTATTTGGTCTATCAATATTTAATTTTGCTAAATAGTCTACGGCTTCATCAGCTTTGCCTTGCGCAATAAGCAGATCAGTGTGGGTATCGATATAAAATAAGTTTTTAGGATCTTTTTTGCGTAATGGCTCAAGTACACTGGCAGCTTCGTCGAGTTTTTTCTGATCTAATAAGCTAATCCCTAAACCATATTTTAGAGCAGTATCGCCATACGCGGTGTTTTCACGCATTAATTTTCGAAAGAGGTCCTCAGCAGCTTCAGACTTTTGATAATAGCGAGCAATAACACGACTTTTTGCTAAATTGAATTCTAAGCTATCTGAGAAATGCTTTTTAGGGTATTGCTCAGCTCTTAAGCGTACATCAGAGACACGGCTTTCGGGTAATGGGTGAGTAAGCAAAAAAGCAGGGGGCTTGTATTTGTAACGGATTTGCGCAGCTAGTTTAGTTAAAAACTCGCTTGATTGGCGTGGATCAAAGCCGGCATTGTTAAGGGTCTGCATGCCAATGCGGTCAGCTTCTTGCTCTGCAGCACGACTGTGAGTGAGTTGGCTAAATGCGGCTTGTGTTTGGTTTGCCGAAATAATCGCAATACCTGCATCAGGTGAGACAACCGTTGCCAGAATACCAGCAATCATACCTGCAATTGTTAAAGCGCTATTGTCTTGTTGTTGTTGGAGTCGACGCGCTAAATGACGTTGTGTTACGTGCGCTATCTCATGGCCCAACACTGACGCAAATTGGCTTTCGTTATCAGCTTGCGCAATAAGTCCAGTGTGAACACCAACATGGCCACCATAGAATGCAAATGCATTAATCTCAGAGTTATTAATCCAGAAAAAAGAAAACGGAAAACGTACATCGTTGGCATTTGCAACTAAGCGACGACCTAAAGTTGTGAGATACTCGTCAAGTACAGGATCATTAACAACAGGTGATGATCCTCGAATTTGCATCATCATTACTTCACCAATTGCTTGCTCTTTTTCAATCGGAAGTGCTTGCAGTGCCGAGGTGCCTAAATCGGGAAGTTTAAAATTTGTTTGTGCCTTTAACGGCTCACTGTGCAAAACCACGAGTGTGAGTAACGCACTGCACAGTGTTATAAAGGCTGATTTAAATCGCATTTTATTCCTTTTTGATCTGCTCACCAAGCATGATTTTAGCAAGGTCTATTTCGTCGCTACATGCACGGCTATCTTTTTCACATAATTGATAGAAATCTTTTATTGTGACTCCACCTAGCTTAACAACGTTCAACTCTCGTTGTAAAAAAGTTATGATTTTATGCACAACCTTATGCGCGTGAAGAATAAGGGCTTTGTCGGCTTTATCGCCACGCTCAAAATAAAAGGCAATAAATTTGTGTAGCTGATTTATGCGAATAAGGTTTTTCATTGTGATCGGGTCCCATACCTTAAACTCCATAAAGCGGTTACCTTTGACATATTGATCAACAAGTGAATCTTTGGCATATGGCGAAGCCCATAACTCAAAACCACGCTCAGTAAAGCTTTGATGTAACGCTATTCTAGGTTTGTTTTCGCAAACAATTTCACCTAAATTGGTTACGTGCCCATCAAGTGTATCAAGATTCCAATTGCTTGTATCAATAAGGCGCTTCACTGCATTATCAAAACCATGGTTTAAAATCCCCTCAGATTCACTCACAGAGGATGCAACCATGTGATAAAACGGAGGTAGCTCCCCCCAGTTAATCTGCTTTTTATACCAATTTATTTCTTTAAGAGTTGGATTAGCAGGTAATTGCGCTTTATTATGCGTGCCAGGCATTAGGTTTCCTTTACTACCAGTTATTAAATAAGGATAAACTATTGTTTTGCGTGTTTTAAGAAAAAAATGAATTTAGATTCATTCTATTGATCTGATTTTGGTATATGCATAGGGCTTATACCAATTGTTCATAGTTATTACGGGATAGTCTCGTTATGTTGAGATGTGATTTGAGGCCGTTTAAGTGCCCGCAACAATTTGTTCAGTTTAAATTAGGACTAAAAAAGGCACAATTAGCGAAACAAACAGTCATTTTTGCATTTGATGTTGCCCATTCAAATCATGATATGCTGCGTTTTTTAGATAAACATCATTATCAATATAGACTTGACCTAAATTTAGGCGAATTAACAGTGGAGCCTGTTTGTGTTTGAATACGTTAAAGCTTGGTACGAAAATAAGTTTTCTGATCCTCACTCAGTGACGCTGTTATTACTTTTAATAGCAACAGTTGCACTGTTTTATTTCTTTGGTTCATTAATTGTTCCTGTACTCGTAGCATTGGTGATTGCATATTTGCTTGATTGGCCTGTTGTGCATTTAGAAAAGTTCGGCTTAAAACGTTTTACGGCCACTGTGCTGGTGATGCTGGTGTTTAGTGGTTTAATGTTGATGATCATTATTGGTATGGGCCCTGTTTTATGGCAGCAAACAAGTAATTTAGTGCAAGAAGCCCCGTACATGGTCGAGCAAGGAAAGGCCTTCTTAATGCATTTACCTGATGACTACCCCAATTTGATTACAACAGATCAAGTTAAGTCTATTGTCAGTAGTGTAGAGACCAAGGTGATTGAATTTGGCCAAGTTGTTTTATCTGCCTCGCTTACTTCTTTAAAAGATGTGGCGGCATGGTTGATCTATCTTATTTTAGTACCACTGCTAGTTTTCTTTATGCTTAAAGATAAACAAGATCTTATCAAAAGTGCTGAGCGTTTAATCCCTAAGCAACGTCGTTTAATCCTGCAAGTATGGCAAGAGATGAATCAGCAGATTATGAATTATATTCGTGGAAAAGTGTTCGAAATTCTAATTGTAGGTACGGCCTCCTTTATTGCTTTTGCTGTGCTTGATTTACGCTACGCGGCATTACTCAGTGTATTAGTTGGTCTATCGGTGCTTATTCCGTTTGTGGGCGCTGCATTGGTAACCATTCCTGTGGCGGCTGTGGCCTTGTTTCAATTTGGATTAGAGACCCAATTTTGGACCATATTGATAATCTACGGCATTATTCAAGCGCTCGATGGCAATGTGCTGGTCCCTTTATTGTTCTCTGAAGCCGTTGACTTAAACCCTGTGTTTATCATTGTTGCAGTGCTGTTCTTTGGTGGGCTTTGGGGGTTTTGGGGAGTATTCTTTGCTATTCCTTTAGCATCACTTGTTAAAGCTCTGATAAATGCTTGGTCGAGCAAGCAAGAGAATTTGATCGAAAGCCAATAGCTCAGCCAATTCTTTAGCATTAAAAAGTATAGAAAACGCACTTTACTGCTTAATTGATTATTACTCTTATACACGGTAAAAATGTAAAATACGTTATAAGATATATCTTTTAGTAATATGGTGCGTTTAATGGCTAACTTTTTTTTCTCCGATGATATAAATCAGCAAATCTATTTAGATGCAAATGCAACGACACCTGTACTTCCTGAAATTGCTGATGTTGTCTCTCATACAATGCAAGTTTGCTTTGGAAATCCGTCAAGTTCTCACATTACTGGTATTCAAGCTAAGCATTTGTTGGAACAGACTCGCCGTAAAGCCCGTGATGTAATTGGGGCGACTGATGGCGACATTTTGTTTACTTCAGGTGCAACAGAAGGTATTCAGACGGCTGTCGTATCGACTTTAATTGCCGCAAAACATCATAAAATAGATAACCCTGTATTGCTCTATGGTGCAACAGAGCATAAAGCAGTTCCTAATACGCTTAAGCACTGGAATACAGTGCTAGATATCAATGCTGAAGTTCTTGCTATCCCCGTTGATAAAAATGGCATTTTAGATCATGAGTTTATTGCTAGTCATGCCTCGCGCGCGTTAATGATTTGCACTATGGCAGTGAATAATGAAACCGGTGTGTTCCAAGACCTAACAGCAATTGAAAAAGTGATCCGCAGTAAAAATACGGATGTTGCTTGGATGGTAGATTGTGTACAAGCACTAGGAAAAACGGATTTATCACTCAGTAAAACGACAATTGATTACGCACCATTCTCAGGTCACAAGCTATATGCACCAAAAGGGATAGGTGTTTTGTATATTCGCAAGGGCAGTGCATATACGCCATTTATTGCTGGAGGTGGCCAAGAAAGTGGCATGCGCTCAGGCACAGAAAACTTACCAGGTATTGCAGGATTAAATAAACTTTTTTCATTGTTGTTAGATAAAGAAGACGATGTTTTTAAACCTATTGAGCTGCTAGATGCTTATCGTAAGCAGTTACATGCAGCATTAGTGGATACTTTTGGTGACATTACATTTAACCATCGCTTTTCATGCTCAGTACCCACAACACTAAACTTTGCAGTTAATGAGTTAACAAGCAAAGAGGTGATGGATTTATTTGATGCCGCGGGTATTCGTGTCAGTGGTGGGTCTGCATGTAGCTCGGGAGCGAATCGTAGTTTTGTTCTTGATGCTATGGGTGCATCTGATTGGCAAAGTGAGAATGCCATTCGTATGTCGTTTGGTCCAGCAGCAAGCCAGCAAGAAATTGATTATGCATGCGAGAAAATTCGTTCATTAAAACCGATTCTTGAAGCAAACTGTTTAGTTGTTTCAGACAGTACAACACCCCAACATGAGGTGTGTGCGATTGGTCTAACTCAATTAAGACATCAAGCTGCGTGCTGCTGGTTATATGTTGATAGTAACAAGCATGCGGTGATTATCGATCCTATTATTGAACTTATTCCGCGTTTAGCAAAAATGGTTGCGACACAAGGATTAACAGTTCTCGCTATTTTAGACACCCATCAACATCAAGAACGACTTTCTGCACGATGTTTATTAAGTAAAGAATTGGCTGAACACTGTATTGCTGGTGAAGTCGATGAACTAGGCTGGCCGATTAAGGCGGAACAGATTGAACTAACCGATATGTGTTTGAGCAAAGTTGCAACACCAGGGCACAGCCAAGACAGTGTTAGTTATTTGCTCAAAGATAACAAAACTAAGGCCATTAGTTATTGTTTTTGTGGAGACTTAATTTTACCCGGTGGGTTAGGTAATACTTCACTTGAAGGTGGTGATGCCGCTCAGATGGCTCAGTCATTAAAGTATATTGCAAATACCATAGATGATAAAACAGTGATTTGCTCTGGCCATGATTATCAGCAGTGCTTTGCAATGGATTGGCATGCACAGCAGGCGACAAATCCGCTATTAAGCCGGTTGCTCAATGAGCAGATTTCTGACGCCGAGTTTATTGAACTAAAGCAACAAAACGATCAGCAAAAACAAGCTGTAAATCATAGCTTGTGCGGCTATGTAGATACATTAGAAAGCCCGCCCACGAAGCAGTTAACATCAACAGAAGCAAAAGCAATGCTTTGCCAAAAGGACACCTATCTAATCGATACGCGCGAGCCTTATGAGCATAGTGTGGTTGATATCGCAGAGCAGTTTAAGATTGATGATTCCCACGTTATTAATATTCCACTTAGCCGCATGGCTAATGAGATTATGCAGGGGCACTTGAACAAGCATAATTGTTATATCTTAATATGTCGTAGTGGGAATCGCTCAAAACAAGCTGCTAAGAACCTATCTCAGTTAGGTTTTGAGAATGTCTATAACCTTGATGGTGGGTTAGCTTTATTGTAGCGAACAATACCAACTTCCAATAATACTTAACCATTTAATTAAGCAAGTTGGTATAAGAAAGCCGCATATTAATGCGGCTTTTTCGTAACAGTATTGAATCGTTAGGTTTTTGGCCCTGAACTTTCACGAACAACTAATGACGGGGTAAATGTCGTGATGATCTCTTTATCTTGGTTCCGTGCTCCTCGTGTCTTTCTAAATAATAGGCGAGCAGCGTGCTGAGATATAACATCATTGGCTTGATGAGCTGTTGTCAGCTTTGGCCATGTTTGACGCGAGAAAGGCGAGTCTTCGAATCCTGTAATAGACAATTGCTCAGGGATTTCAATTCCCATTAAACGTGACGCAAATAAAGCACCAGCTGCCATTTCATCGTTTCCGCCTAAAAGAGCCGTTATTTGTAGCGGATTATCGGTTCCCAAGAGTGCTTTCGCACCTTCAACACCTGACTCGAACGAATATTGGCCTTCGTAGATTAACTCATCATTTAGGGCAATATTGTGATCTTTTAATGCTGCTTGATACCCTTCTAAACGTTCAGTTGTTGATTTATGCTCTTTATCACCACATAAAAAGCCAATATGAGTATGGCCTAGTGATAGTAGGTGAGAGGTAATTTCGTAAGCGGCCTCGTAGTCATTAACAAAGATGCAGGTATCTTGCTCTTCATCAGTAGGACGGCCAGATAACACACGAACATAATGAATCCCCATTTCATCGAGCATATCAATAATACTACTTTGTTCAGATAAAGGAGGGGTCAAGACTAAACCAGCCAAGCGAGAACGCTTAATCATGGTTTTAAAATCATCTTCCATGTTGCTGTCTAGGTAATTACATGGATGGATAACCAGCTCATAACCTTCTTCCTTGCAGCGTGATAAAACACCATTTTGCATATCGATAACATAATATGCATTTGGGTTGTCATAAACTAAGCCAACAGTGAAAGAGGATGTTCCGGCAAGGTTACGAGCTGCTAAGTTTGGTTGGTAGTTAAGCGTATTAACAGCGTCCATGACGATATCGTAGGTTTTTTTTCTAACCGATGGCTCTTTATTTATGACTCGCGACACGGTTTTCATGGAAACCCCCGCAAGCTTAGCTACATCATTTATTGTTACTTTCATACTGTTACTTTATAGTTAGTTTAAATTGTATTATAATAATACTGAAAGATGGTTAGCCCATGCACTTTAATTTTTAATAAATACATTAATATTTAATATAAGTTGTTTAGTGTATCGAATGTTCAAACAAATTAGCAGTAAAATAATTGAGATAATTTTTATGATACCGGTGTCAAAAGAGAAAAATTGCGCTATTATCTCGACTATAAAATGTAAAAGTAGGACATTGACAGCGTTGTCATTTTAACTTAGTGTTAACCAACTTCGTGTTTTTAATTGCTGTCTTTATTCATTTTTAATTAAAAAGATAGTTACATATCAAATTGTTGCAAGTTTTTTAGGGGATTTCATTTATGAGCAACCGTTCGCAGTTAGCTAGTTGGCAAGCATTGAGTGACAGTGCAAAAAAGATGAAACAAATTCATCTTAAAGATTTATTCGCCAATGACAGCTCGCGCTTCGAGCAGTTTTCCGCTCAAATCCCAGGCGTTTTATTTGATTATTCAAAGCAACATATAGATAAAACAGTATTTGAGCAGCTAATTGCACTAGCGAATGAATGTGATATCAGCTCATGGCGTGAAAAAATGTTCATCGGTGAAAAAATTAATATCACCGAAGATCGCGCCGTACTTCACACTGCACTTCGTAACCGCGCTAATTCGCCCGTTATAGTTGATGGCGACAATGTAACGAATGACGTGAACAACGAACTTGCTAAAATGAAGCAGTTCGTTAATAAGGTTCGCAGTGGCGAGTGGTTAGGTTATACCGGTAAGGCCGTAAAAGATGTTGTGGCGATTGGTGTTGGTGGCTCAAACTTAGGCCCACAAATGGCCACAGAGGCACTTGCAGCCTATGCCGATGACACATTGAAAGTGCATTATGTTTCAAATGTTGATGGCGTACAGATTGCCTCTGTATTAAAAGAGTTAAATGCTGAAACAACGCTTTTTGTTATTTCATCAAAAACATTTACAACATCTGAAACCATGACCAATGCAAAGTCAGCGGTTGAATGGTTTTTACAATCGGCGCAAGCACAAGAGCACATTGCCAAACATTTTGTAGCTGTGAGCACTAATTTAGAAAAAACAGCTGCGTTTGGAATTGCAGATGAAAACGTATTCACAATGTGGGATTGGGTCGGTGGTCGCTTTTCGCTATGGAGTGCGATAGGATTACCAATCGCATTGTATTTAGGCTTCGAAGCGTTTGAAGAGATCCTTGAAGGTGCGTTTGAAGTTGATGAACATTTCAAGACGGCTAAATTTGAACAAAACGTACCGCTATTAATGGCGCTATTAAGTGTCTGGAATACAAGCTTTTTAGGTCATACATCGCAAGCAATATTGCCGTACGACCAAGCATTGCATATGTTACCTGCATACTTACAGCAAGGTGAAATGGAAAGCAACGGTAAACATGTAAACTTTGCTGGCGAAACAGTGCCTTATACGACAGTACCTATTATTTGGGGTATGACTGGTATAAATGGTCAGCACGCATTTTATCAATGCTTGCACCAAGGCAATGTAATTGTGCCCGCTGATTTTATTGCGTCTATTGAGCCGCAAGTGAATGTTGGCAAGCATCATGATATTTTATTATCAAACTTTTTTGCTCAAACAGAAGCCATGATGGCAGGCGTTGATGCAGAGCAAGTAACGGCTGATTTAACCGCGAAAGGTAAATCGGAAGCCGAAATTGCAGAATTACTGAATCATAAGATTCACCAAGGCAACCGCCCAACCACGTCAATGCTACTGGACAAAGTGGATGCAAAAACAGTGGGTCGTTTAATTGCACTTTATGAGCACAAGATTTTCTGCCAAGGGATTATCTTAGAGATTTGTTCATTCGACCAATGGGGTGTTGAACTAGGTAAAGGACTTGCCTCTAAAATTGAAGCTGAACTATTTGATGACGCAGTGAGTCACCCACACGATAGCTCAACCAATGGACTGATCGCTTACTATAAAGCACATCGTAAGCAGTAAAAGATTCGCAGCATTAGCTGTAAACCAAATACCTTTGAACGGGTAGCGCTGGAGTTCTTAGGGCCTGTATTTTTGTGAGAGGATTTACAGAGCCCCTAAGACTCATTTACTTCAGCCAAAATAAGAACAATGAGTAAGCTACTTACATAAATTCAATAGGCTTTGTTAAATGTTTTAAACATCGCCAATCATCCAAATAACAATTCGCATTGCCACACTGCACAAAGTGAAAACATGGCATTGCCAATGTAGAGAGTGATATATGCTAAATCCATTTGATATCGTAATTTTTGGGGGCGGTGGCGATCTTGCGTTACGCAAATTACTACCTGCAATGTATCGCGCTTATCAAGAGGGCAACCTGCCTCAAGGTTCTCGCATTCTCCCTACGGTACGTGACCAAAGTAAACAACAAGAATACATCGAAACAGCGCATAAAGCGTTACAAGAGTTTCTTGCCAAGGGTGAATATAACGCCAAAGACTGGAAAGCATTTTCAGCTTATTTAGTGCCAGTTGTGACTAATGTTACAGAAGCGGATGCTGATTGGGATAAGTTAAAAGATATCTTAGATGAGCACGAAGCTGATAAATCTCGTGTATTTTATCTGTCACTACCGCCAGCTGTGTACGGTAGCTGCTGTGAGATTTTATCATCAAAAGGTCTAATCACAGACACATCCCGTGTAGTTGTTGAAAAGCCGATTGGTTACTGTGGAAAATCCGCAGAAGAAATTAATGCAAAAATTGCCGAGTATTTTACTGAGGAACAGATTTTCCGAATCGACCATTACCTTGGTAAAGAGACGGTACAAAACTTAATGGCACTGCGTTTTTCAAACTCATTGTTTGAAAATCTTTGGGATGCTAAGTCGATTGATAATATCCAAATCAGTCTATCAGAGACAGTGGGCCTTGAAAGCCGTGCTGGCTTTTACGATAAAGCGGGTGCACTTCGTGATATGGTGCAAAACCACTTATTACAGCTGCTTTGTCTTGTTGCAATGGAGTCGCCAAACAAATTAACAGCCAATAGTATTCGCACAGAAAAACTAAAAGTGCTTGAATCACTGCGTCCGCTTGTTGCGGAAGACGTTGATGCAAATATTGTTCGAGGCCAATATGTACCTGGTAATTTAGATGGCAAAATCGTGCCAGGCTACTTAGAAGAATTAAACGAGGGCGCAAGTAAAACAGAAACATTTGTTGCTATTCGTGCACACATTGATAACTGGCGTTGGGCAGGTGTTCCTTTCTATCTTCGTACTGGTAAACGTATGAAAAAGCGTTGTGCTGAAATTGTTGTTGAGTATAAAAAAGTTTCTCACAATGTATACAGCGATAACGTTGGCAATATTGAGCCAAACCGCTTAGTGATCCGCCTGCAACCAGAAGAAACAATTCAATTAACGCTTATGTCAAAGCGTCTTGATAATTTAGAAATGCAGTTAGAGCCTGTGACAATGAATATTGAGTTGTCTCAAGCATACAGTAATGGTTTCCATTCTGATGCATACAAACGTTTAATGCTTGATGCGGCTGCTAATAACCCATCACTATTTATCCACCGCGATGAAGTTCGCCAAGCTTGGAAGTGGATTGATCCAATTATCGAACGTTGGCAAGAAAAAGGCGCTCCCTCGTTATACCGTGCAGGTAGCTGGGGTCCCGAAGATGCTGATGAATTACTAGATGAAAATAACCATGTATGGTTTAACACTGGCGATAAGGCGTAAATACGATGGCAACAATTGTTGAAAAATTCTTTGCGACTAAAGATGAGTTAACAGCTGAGCTTTCTTCAAGTTTAGAGCAAAGTTTAGTATCAGGCATTAAACAAGATGGCCGTGCAGTATTAATGGTATCTGGTGGTTCGTCACCGGCGCCTGCGTACAAACACTTATCTAACCTTGAGCTTGATTGGGCAAATATTGATGTTGCTATGGTAGATGAGCGTTGGGTTGATGCGTCACATGAAAAAAGTAATGAAGCATTTATTAAAAGCACGTTATTACAAAACCAAGGCGCAGCAGCTAACTTCATTACGATGAAAAATAGCGCAGCGACTGCAAAAAAGGGCGTTGCTGAATGTGAAGCAGCATACCAATCTTTAAAGCGTCCTTTTGATGTAACAATTTTAGGTATGGGGCCAGATGGTCATACTGCTTCTCTTTTCCCACATGCTGAAGGTTTAGAGCATGGTTTAGCTACAAATGATTTAGTTTGCGCTATTAATGCTATTGAAAGTGATGTTACAGGTAAGATAACTGAGCGTATGACATTAACACTTGCTGCCATTGCTGATTCTAAAGTGGTCAAGTTATTAATCAGTGGCGAAGAAAAGCTTGAAGTGTATAAACAAGCAAAGCAGGGCGGGGCTGTTGCAGACATGCCTTTACGCGCTGTTTTGAATCACCCAACAATTAATATTGAAGTTTATTGGGCTCCATAATTACTTGTTTTAAAAACATTAAACGAAAGCGAGCTTGAGGCTCGCTTTTTTATTTAAATAAGGAACAAAAAGCATTAGACATTAAATAGTATGCTCGTTATAATTTAAAAATGACAACGCTGTCATTGGTATTGATTTTTATTCTCAATCCCCTTAACGCTTTCTGCCCAGAAAAAGTTAAATAAAATTTATCAATGTTGGCGTGGTTATAAAAATACACCCCAATTTAAAACTAATTGATTGTTAGTTAAGTCTTTTTTTATAACTTTTGGTTATGGCTAATAATTAACCTCTGGAAAGTAAAGCTTACAAAAATTGCTTAAAATAGGTGCTTTGTACCTAAAAACTCTCAACTATGCTTTTTATATACTTTAAATCTCATGTTATATTTGCGCCGTTTAAATGTAACAATTCTTAAATGCTCAATATTAAATTTCATTAATTTCAATATCTTAATTATTTTGTTGTAAATTTTTTGCACAAAACAGCCAAAAAGATGTAGCACAAATGTAATTTAGAGTGTATGGTTTGTTACTAGATGACAGCGTTGTCATCATCACTGGGCAGAAGTGATATAAAACCAACAAAATGATTCAAGGGGAATCCTGTGTTAGCTAAAAATTTTAAGAAAAGCTTATTAGCAGTTAATATCGGTCTTGTAATGAGTGCCGGATTCACTGGTGCTGCCTATGCAGCAGATGAAACAAAAGTTCAAGAGGACGTTGAAGTTATTGAAGTTCGCGGTATTCGCCGTTCACTTGAAGCGTCAATGAATACTAAACGCTTTGCTGACAGCGTTGTCGATGCTGTTTCTGCAGAAGATGTAGGTAAGTTTCCTGATGGTGACGTAGGTGAAGCGCTTGGCCGTATTTCGGGCGTTGCAGTTAACCGTCAGTTTGGTCAAGGCCAGCAAGTATCGATCCGTGGTGCATCTAGCCAACTTACACGTACTCTTTTAAACGGTCAAACAGTGGCATCAACTGGTTGGTACGACCAACAGTCTATCGACCGTAGCTTTAACTACACTCTATTACCACCTGAGCTTGTAGGTGAAATCCAGGTTTATAAATCGTCACAAGCTGACATCGTTGAAGGTGGTGTAGGTGGTACTGTTATTGTTAATACACGCAAACCACTAGACCTTGATGCTGGTACGACTTTCTTAAGTGCTAAAGCAGATTACGGTACGATTTCTGAAGAAACTGACCCGCAAATTTCAGGTTTATTTAGCTGGAAAAATGACGAAGAAACATTTGGTGTTCTAGGTTCAGTTTCATGGGCAGAAACGAACTATCAACGTAATGGTATTGAGTCACTAATTGGTTGGGGTGACATTGTTCCTACCACTTTCCAACAAGAGCGTGAGCGTACAGCATTAAATGCTACATTCCAGTATCGTCCAACTGAAAATCTAGAATTAGGCTTGAATATCATGAGCCTAGAGTTAGATGCAAACAACGCAAATACCTCAAACTTCGTGATGTTCCCTGATGATAAAGATGCAGCGTGTGAGCAAACGAATGCATCAGGAACGTGTACTTTCTACCGTCGTACTGGCGAAGGTGCAAATCCAGGTTGGGTACAAACATGGGCGCGTATTGCGAGCATGACATCAGATACAGCTGATTTTAGCCTTAAATATGAAGGTGAAAACTTCACATTAAAAGGTCGTTTCGGTACTACTGAATCAGAAGGTGGTACAGACTTAACAGCGAACTACGGTAACTTCATTGGTTTACCCTCTGATTATGCGGGTACGTATGATGCAACTGGCGAAGTAATTAAAATTGATATCAATAATAAATACTTTGAACCATCAGATTTTACAGGTCCACTTTCTCCAGCTGGTTGGTCACTTAAGAAACAGCCTAATACAGATGAAGAAACATACGCACAGTTAGATCTTACCTTCCCAGTAGATTTTGGTGCGATTACAGCTATTAAAACAGGTTTCCGCTGGGCTGATCACGAAGTTAAACAAGAAACTTACTCAACGACACTAACTGATGTATTACCTACGGGTGATGGTGAAACATACTTCTCAGGTACTATGTCTTCAGGTGCAGGTTTTACTCTACCTGAGCCAGACTTTGATAGAATGATTACAGATGCTCGTGCCGCAATTGTAAGCTTTGATAACGACTCAGATGTGTATCGTTCAGGCTATGGTACAATTGAAGAAGAAAACTTTGCTGTGTATGCAATGGCAGAATTCTCTGCAGAATCTATTCGTGGTAACTTTGGCTTACGCTATATTTCTACAGATGCTGAATCTGACTACTATGGCTTTGCCAACGGTACTTATGAAAGCACATTAAGCACAGATAAAGCGAGCTACAACGATATTTTACCAAGCATTAACATTGCTTTTGATATCGCTGAAGATGTGATTCTACGTACTTCTGCAGCACAGGTTATTGCACGTCCTAACTATACCGATATGTTCTCTGCGTCTTCATTTGCAGGTTATTCAGATGGCACAGCAGGTAACGAAGTATTAACAAAAGGTAATGTGGGTCTTAACCCATTCAAAGCAACTCAGGCCGATTTAGGCATCGAGTGGTACTTTGATGGTGATGGCATGGTAAGTGCGACGTACTTCTTTAAAGACATCACTTCATTTGTTACATCTAGTCAAATCTTAAACCAACAGATTGGTGTCTTTGACCCTGATACGCAAGGTGATAACTGGACTCTTTCAACTAAGTTGAATGCAACAGGCGGTCAAATTGAAGGTATCGAGCTACAAATTCAAGATGGTTTTGACAGCGGTTTTGGTTACTCAGTTAACTATACGTTTGTAGATGCACCGTCTGAGGCTGAAAATTACCCAGATCAAATTCCTCTATTCTCTGATTCATCTGAGCATACAGTAAACTTAGTTGGTTACTATGAAACAGATACTTACTCAGCGCGTTTAGCTTATAACTGGCGTTCAGAGTATATGATTCGTGAGCTTCCTGGTTTCTATGGTAACCGTGAGCACCAATCATACGGTACATTAGATTTCAGCGCGAACTACAGTGTAACTGAGAATATTGATGTAACATTTGAAGCTGTTAACTTAACTGAAGAAGACAGCATTCAAATTGGTGTTGCACCAAGCGATGCTGAAGTGGTTCCAGAACTTCGTAATGGCTACCCAGCATGGAGCTTTGAAGGTGAAGCACGCTACAAGCTAGGTGTTACGCTTCGTTTCTAATTTTAATTAGATAACGAATCTATTAAAGCCCAGTTTGTACTGGGCTTTTTTGTGAGTAAATGAAAGCGAGTTAATAATGATAAAGAAAATCGCAATTGTTGGTGGCGGAACCGCAGGCTGGTTAGCTGCTAACCATTTAGGGCAGTCTCTGCAAGGAAGTAACATTGAGATTACTTTAATAGAATCACCGACGATTCCTACAATCGGTGTTGGCGAAGGTACAGTGCCTTCAATGCGTAACTCATTACAAAAGTTTGGTATTAGCGAAAGCGATTTTATTAATGAATGTGATGTGACATTTAAGCAATCAATTAAGTTTGTTAATTGGTTGGATAAAACAAAACATGGCAGTAATTTTTATCATCATTTGTTTGATCATCCTCATATTTTCGGTGAGCAACTAACAGATGCTTGGCTTGCTGCAAATGAGTCGTCTGACTATGCTTCGTTTGTTTCAAAGCAGCACTTATGTTGTGAAAAAAACTTAGCACCCAAGACGATTACTACCCCAGAATTTATGGGTGTTAATGGCTATGCTTATCATTTTGATGCCAAAAAATTTGCTGCATTTTTAAGTCGTCATGCAGAGCAATCTTTTTCTGTAAAACATCATTTTGCAGATATAAAAGATGTTGTAGTAGATGATGCAGGCTACATAACACACTTAGTTGATGAACATGATGTGGCAATGGCATTTGACTTTGTTATTGATTGCACCGGTTTTTCTGCAGCAATTCTTGGCAACAAGCTGGGAGTTGAGTTCTTAGATAAGTCAGATTGCCTACTAACAGACACTGCGATCACTCTACAAGTTCCTACCTCGCCAGATGATGAAATTCCTCCCTATACAATTGCAACCGCGCACCAAGCAGGCTGGATTTGGGATATTGCCCTCACACAGCGAAGAGGTGTTGGTTTTGTGTATTCATCTAAATATATGACTGAACAACAAGCGTTAGACAAATTACACACATATTTAGGTGAAAAGTTTAACCATCTAACTCCCAGAAAAATCCCCATGAAAGTAGGGCGAAGGGAAAAAATGTGGCATAAAAACTGTGTCGCCATTGGTCTATCGCAAGGATTTGTAGAACCACTCGAAGCCACTGCAATTTTAATCGCTGACTTTTCTGCAAACCTACTAGCAAAGCGTTTTCCTCGCTGTAAAGCGGATATTGCATTAGTGATTGATGACTACAATCGCCATGTTAATTACGTGTGGGAGCAGACGTTTGACTTTATAAAAATGCATTACTGTATTTCAGACAGAACTGATTCTGAGTTCTGGATTGATAACCGTAAAGATGAGCAACTATCTCCGCAATTGAAAAATAACTTAGCGCGTTGGCAAAGATTTGCGCCAAATAGAGAAGACTTTGCAAGTAAATTTGATTTGTTCGACCTTGAGAATTACTTGTATGTATTGTTTGGCATGCGTTACCTTCCTGCATCAGACACACTAAATACTGTGCGCGGTTTTGAGCAATTAACATCGTTAAAGCAACAGCGAGTTAATCAGTTGTTAGGTGAGCTTCCAACACACAGAGCGCTGCTCGAGAAAATTAAAAAGTTTGGAATGCAAAAACAGTAAACAGCAAATAAGTGGCTTTTAATTAACAAGCCACTTATTCAATTCTAAAAAACGATGAAATAGAGAGTCGACTATTTTTAATATCTTGGCTATATGGTAGGTTGTTTTTTAAGGCCGCACTATGAAGCAGGTTGCTTTTATAAAGTACCACACGGTTTGGTTTTGCCTCTATATCAATAACCTTTTCAAATAGCTCCGTACTTTCATCTAAATAGCCTTGATGTGTACTTTCATGTTGTTGTACGTTTTTGATTATATCGTGGACGATATTTTGATTTTCAGCGGTAATTTTAATTGTATTTGTTGGTTTGTATTTATAAATACCTGTACCACCCCATTCTTTACTTGATAAATAATGTACAGCAGCATAGGTTTTATCATCTGTTGAATCAATATGTGGCATGCGCTGCATGACATGTAATTCATTAGCAGATTGCGTTACAACCGAGAGCTTACATTTATGCAAATAGAGATTGTTATTTCCAGAATCTATAACGCCTTCCGTTATTAAGCTTTGCAGTAGTTGTTCAAACACTCGGTAATAAGGGGCTGGCATTTCGTCGCGTTTACCAGGGTACAAGGTGCCATCTGTGCCGATAGGTTGAAAGTATGCGACGTTTGATGCGAAATGATAAACACCTTGAAGATGGCTTAAAAAATCATCAATAATAATGATGTTTTCATCAATACTTTCAATATTGATTACCTGCACTTTATAGTTTTTATTTAATTGATAACTTTCCATTTAAATGCTCAGTAAATTCCTCATCATTAATGAATATACTAACAAAAATAATTAGTTAGAAGCGAGGGGATTTTGCCTTAATTTACCGCTTTTCTAGGCTGTTTTTTAACCGTTGTTGAGTAATTATTTGTGTTAAAAAATAATGTACAATCTGCCACAAAATTTTCACTTCCTTTTTGTGTCTAAAACCGATAGGCTTTGGGCACTAACAGCAAAACATATATAAAATTATAATGGAGCAGTATCATGGCGGAGCAACAAGTACAGCCTTTACATAACGAAAAACATGCCAACACTAAAATTCAAAACGGCATCCATGTCGAGTTCATGAAATCTCAGCATTTAGTTCCTGTGGTTGCCCACGAATTTGCACGTATCGCAAATGAATTTCCAATGGCTTTTGTTAAAAACAATGAATCAGGTCAATTCCAAGCTGTTGCGATCTTTGGTCTAGAGCCAGGCGAAAACTTATTTATCGAAGATGACAAGTGGACAGCCGCTTTCGCACCTATGGCAATGACACGTTATCCTCTTGGTCTAGTAAAACACCCTGAGGGTGACCAATTTGGTATCGTTATTGACGAAGCAAGCCCACTTGTAAGTGAAGAAACGGGTAATGCACTTTTCGAAAATGGTGAAGAGACTGAATACCTTAAACGTCGTAAAGAAGCACTTGTTTCTTTCATCGAGTTTTCTCAAGTAACAGACGCATTCACTAAGTTCTTAGCTGATAAAGAGCTTTTAGTTGCGCAAACATTAACTGTAGATATCAAAGGTGAGAAAAAGGACATCAGTGGTATTTACCTTGTAGATGAGAAAAAGCTAAACGCATTAAGCGATGAAGAGTTCCTTGAGCTTCGTAAGCGTGGCTATTTAGCGCCTATCTACTCATTCTTAACGTCTACTCATCAAGTAGCACGTCTAGCACGTTTAAAAGCTGCTAAAGCATAATTTTAAACAGCTAAAGAAAAGCGCCATTTGGCGCTTTTTTTATTTCTTTCATCGGGTAATACTTGAAAATTGCCGATGAATTATTCACATTGGGCTTATCACCAAAATAAATATAAGTGCCCATTATGTTAAAAACATTACTCACCTCAGCCATTGCGCTTAGCGCATTGTCACTCAGTGTTCCAACTTACAGCGCAGAGCAGCCGTTTGCTATTGCCATTCATGGTGGTGCTGGCACCATAGAAAAAAGCCGCTTTACAGCAGAACAAGAAAAAGCCTATCGGGCAAAATTAAAAGAGGCAGTAGAAACTGGCTACACAGTGCTAGAGAAGGGCGGTGAGAGCTTAGATGCAATTACAGCAGCTATCAATGTACTTGAAAACTCGCCATTTTTTAATGCTGGTCGTGGTGCTGTGTATACCTATGATGGCGCGCATGAATTAGATGCTTCGATAATGGATGGCCGTAATCGACAAGCTGGCGCAGTTGCAGGCATTAAACACATTGAAAACCCAATCAACCTTGCTCGTTTAGTGATGGAAAAGTCAGTGCACGTGATGCTGAGCGGTCAAGGGGCTGAAGACTTTGCAAAAACGCAAGGTGTTCCTTTGGTTGAAAATAATCTGTTTGATACAGAAAGTCGCTATGAAGCACTTTTAAAAGCTAAAGAAAAACTAGATAAGCAACAAGTAACCAGTAAAGATTATCAAGCAGCACATCAAGCCTTGCCAGTTAATTATAAAATGGGCACCGTCGGTGCCGTTGCGCTTGATAAAAACGGCAATATCGCCGCAGGCACTTCAACCGGTGGCATGACGGCGAAACGCTTTGGCCGCGTTGGTGATGCACCAGTAATTGGTGCAGGTACCTTTGCTGAAAACGAGTCATGTGCAGTATCGGCGACAGGGCATGGTGAGTACTTTATTCGTTACAATGTGGCTGCTGACATTTGCGCGCGTGTAAAATACCAAGGTAAAACGATAGTTGAAGCGGGTAACGAGGTAATCCACGATGTTTTAATGCCTGTTGGCGGTACTGGTGGCGTGATCATCATTGATGCTAAAGGCAATATCAGCTTACCGTTTAATACTGCGGGTATGTATCGTGCGAGTAAATCAAATACATCACCAACGTATGTGGGTATTTTTAAAGACGAATAATTAATCTTCAGACAATAAAAAACCGAGTTCAACTCGGTTTTTTATTGTCATCAAAGTTATTGGCGATTAATTTTCACTTGAAAGGGTGTTTCATCTTGATTCGTTGAGCGATAAGGGTTGATGTCTAAACCACCTCGGCGCGTATAGCGGGCATACACTTCAAGCTCTTCAAGGTTTAATTGCTGCATTAAATCACAGTAAATACGCTCTACACACTGCTCATGGAACTCGTTATGAGTACGAAACGAAATCAAATATTTTAATAAGGCTTCATGGCAGATTGTTTGACCTTTGTAGCGAATAATCACGCTTGCCCAATCTGGCTGTGAGGTAATTAAACAGTTCGATTTTAGCAAGTGGCTGTGTAGTGTTTCTGAGATAACGTCATCGCCACTGTGACGAAGCGAGCTTGCGTCGATATCATAACTGGTGATTTCGATATCAAGATCATCAATACACTCGCCTGGTAACGCCGTAAATGGCAAGCAGTTATAATCGTCAGCTTTATATAAAGTGACGACGACAGGCGCATTCACGGCGGCAGATAAATCGCTAGTAAGAGCTTGCTGTACGTCTTCAATAGCTGCAAAGCGTGTCTGGTTAAAACTATTCAGATACAGCTTGAATGATTTTGACTCAATGATGTGACTGCTTTGACAAGGAAACACAAATGTCGCTACAGCAACCATTGGTTTACCCTTATTATTGAGCCACGATAACTCATAGCCAGTCCAAATATCTTGCCCTTTGAATGGTAAGTTATTTTCGCTAACACCTAACGCGTCACGATTAAGTTTACGGGCAATAGGAAACAATAAGTTAGGTGTGTAGGTGTCTATATACTCAGTTGATTTACCAAGCACACTGTCTTTTAATTCGGGGGAGTTGCTGTAATCTGTCATCTTTACACTTTTGTGGTTACAATGGCGACATTATACCCAAAGCTAATGAGTTTCGCAGTATGTCCGTTTCTTTAAAACTAGAAAAACTACACCAAGCATTTAGTGAAAAATGCCTAGAGCGCACGGGAAGGTTACCTGTTATTGAGCATGATGAAGCATGGCCTAGCCCGTGTGAGCAAGGTGATGTTGATGAGCAAGGCCTTATTCAATGGCGAGCAGCACCGCAACAGCCCAAGGGATCTTTAAATGATTTAGCAAATGCTTTAGCGCTTAATTTTCCTGAAGAGCTGAGTGTGTTATTTGGCCACCTGTATGCAGGAAACTTGCTAGTTCGCATCGACGATCATCATATTGAGTTGCTGCAAGCATGGAATGAAGACGATTTTAGCCGTTTGCAGCAGAATATTACTGGCCATGTACTCATGAAACGTAAGTTAAAGCAGCCAGAAACGGTGTTTATGGGTCTTACAGAGCAAGATGACTTACTTATTACTGTACTGGTTGAAAGCGGGGAGGTTTGCTTAGAGTATGTGGGTAAAAAGCCACATCATGTACTAGCAAACAGCATCAGTGAGTTTTTAGATAAAGTAACGGTGTAAACTTAATAAGTAAAAAGGGGCGATTGCCCCTTTCATGTATCTGGTTATTGCCTTTATTAAGTTATTGAAAGTCCCAAGAGATATTCGAAACAATGCCACAAGGCTCGCAACGAAAATCAAATAAGCCAAACCATGGTTCGGGCAGCTTCCAATCTCCATTACAGCTAGGGCAACGACGTTCAAGCTCTGATTCTTTATCGACGCCGCCAACGCGATACAAATAGTAATAAACTGGCTTCTTTGTTAGATAGCTAATACGCTTAGTGATATCTCGCCCACGGCGGTATAAATCACTGTTGATACTGGTTAGTTCCTCAAGAGCAGGAAACTCACAACGGGTTGCACCATTGATCTGAATTTGATCGCATGCTTGCCAGTCTTCTTGCCATTTTATCAGTGTTTTGTAATCACCATTGGCAATCGCAGGAATACGAAATAACGGCACAGGTAAAAAGTCATCACCACAATAAACAGGACTACAGGTATGGACGTAGGTGGTGTATAAAATATAGCACGACGGATCATCACACATATCTGCGCCATTTGAGTGAATGTCTTGGCCAATCACTTTAACTTTTGGAGCAAGTAAGCCCGCAGTGTGCAATTGCTCAATACTGTGTTTTACAAATGGGCTGTTATTAAGAGGATGCATTGCATCTTCGGTTGGGCACATCACGCGGGTGATAAAAAATCCATCTTTTAGAACAGTAGGAAATTCATCACCAATAATCTGGCCGTTAAAACGAAGCGCATTGACTAAGCGGTTTATTGCCTGCTCGGCAAGCTCTAAGGTGGTATCTTGGTAGCAATCAAAAGTCAGATCGACAACAAACATTATTTTTTCTCAAGCAGTGCTAATAACCTATCTAATTTTGCTTCAATACGATCCAATTGACTTTCTTTTGGTGTACTTAGTTTCTCATTTGATGGGTTATTAATGAAATTTTTTATTGAATCCGGATTGTTTTTATATTGGCTTACAGCTGCAATGATCACTGGCATCGGCATAGGTTCTGCTAGCTTACTTTTTGTTAGGGCAACTGTTGGGGTTTTACCTTCATCAAGAAGGGTTTTAATTGCATCAAATACAACGGCATTCATTTTTGTATAAACTCTTTAATAAAGACTAAAAAGCACCGTAGCATATGGGCCACAGTGCGCGTGTATGGTAGCAATAATAGAGGTGGAGTGAAATTAATTTCCTTATTTACACGCTAAAACTAGGTATATTAGTGTGTAAATAAGGAGCGAAAGCTACTGGCGTAACCTTGCGTCTAATTCGTCAATCACCTCGCTCCATGCACCATCTTCAGCTAATGACTCGGCTAGAAAATGTTGCTGTGCTTCATCCCAAAACGGAGCTTCCTGTAACAAAGTTGTATCTGACAATTGATGTGAGGCTATAAAAGCGTCTATTTCGCTCTCTTTACATGGTAAACCAAGTTGTGCAAAGAGGGTTGAAATATCATGTTTTGTCGTATCCATAGTTCTGCTCCTTGTGTATGGTGATAATTTATTACTGCTTAAAATTAATAATGGAGAATGTCAGTTTAACTTACGCTGAATTTGTTTTTAGCTTTGCTTAGGTATATATATAGTCTAGTGGTAAAAATAATAAAGCCAAATAAAGGATGAGTATGACAACGATAGCCGAACACGACACATTCAGTGTGCAATACCTCAGTGCTGAAGATATCAGTATAGCTGCAAGTCTTATTTACCAAGCTTATTATGATGACCCTGTGTTAAAGAATGTACTTGGATACCAACCAGATAACCCCACTAAATACGAAAGTAAGCTCAGAGCCCTTGTGCGTGAAGAACTAGCCAGCTTTTGGCAAGAAAAGCAGCCGTTAATTGGATTGTACTCTCAAAAAAGATTGAAAGCCGTTGCGTGTGTTTTTGACTCAAACAGTGAACTTCAAGCCGAACGTTACTGGCACTGGCGCTTGAAATTAATGCTTAGTGCAGGGTATTTGCAAACCAATCAATTGATTGAAAAAGAGCGCACAATACGAGAAGCATTATCGCAAAAAGCACCTTATTTATTTTTAGCCTTTATTGCCGTGGACCCGCACTTTCAGGGGCAGGGCCTTGGGCGATATTTACTAAGAGGGCTTGATGATTTATTACAAAGCAGTCCTAATACATCGGGTCTTGCTGTATTTGTGACACGCCCAGAACAGCGCGAGTTTTTTACCTCAGAGAGCTTTGAAGTATTTAAGTCACTAAGCTTTAATCAGGTTAATGGTGACCTTATGTTTAAGAGCGCAAAATAACCAACGGACGTTTTGGAAATTGCAATGTGAGATTTATCTCACATTGCTGTAAGTATTATCAGAATAAACACTCAAATTTTGTACCCAATTTTACTTATCTTAATGTTTTTAAAAGAATTCTCTTTTCTTACTTTAATATGAACGCAAAAAAATTGCTTTTTGTACCTATCCTGATTTCCTTATTCCTCTAAACTTAATCATGTCAAGACGACACAGGTTCAATGAGTGAACTGATGCCAAGGATTAGGACGCTGGCAATTTGGCAAAGATGCTTAGCAGGAAGCAAAAGGACAATTTAAAAGGGAAGCAAGGACGAATAAGGAAACTGCTAGGATGCAGTACAATCGCGGAGCGGTTGAAAAGGATTGAACAAAGGATTATTTAGCAGGAAGCTAAAGGAGCGTTTGGAAAACGAAGTGGATAGCCATTGATGGCAAGAGGACGGCACTGGGATGTGTTAAATGCGACATGATGTTGCATGGTGGGTGTATCTGGATGTATACCCGTTCAGGGGATAGAAAAAAACGGCAGCTTCGGCAAGAGTAGGGACACTTTATCATGGAAGTAGCAAGATTGGGGCGTGGCTAGTAGCTACGCCTTAGTTCTTTCTGGGCTTTGCATTTTTCGCAATCAAAATTACTGCGTTTAGACGCAGCTTAAATTTTGTGCGGTGGTATCACTACACTCTTAAGCAATTCATTTTCCATGATCAAAACGCCTTGATACACGCTTTGCCCATCACTTGAAAACTCAAAAATAAACTCACTTTTAATACCCGGTTTACCACTTTTTAAAATGCCAAGTCGGCGTTTATTGCAAGCAACACTCATCAATTGCACATTTAACTGCTCAATTTGTCTTTGTGCATGAAGGTTAGCTGCTTCGGCTACTTTTCTGTTTAACCAAAAAAAGTAGATTATGCTGCCAATGATGATGAGTGTCCACAAGCCTGCCATTTACGAAAATAACCTTCCAATTGCTCGAGCGAGTGTTTCGCTGCGATTTTCCTGTCTTAATAAACCTAGTAAGTGAGGGCGAATACTCGGAATTGCAACTAAATCGGTGAAAATACTCACAAACAGTTGTTCAATTTCAGTGTGGTGTGCACAGCAATCCATAAATACATGTAAGCGTTCAGGGTCTTCTAATGTGCTAAAGCAACGCCCTGCAATTGTTAATAGTACATCTGACTGGGTGTTCATATCAGAGCGCAATACAGCATCAACAAGTTGCGCTGTTAAACCTTGCGCTGGTGTTTTTGATAAACTTCTAAGAGCTGCCACAAGGGCGATGTCGTCTTTATGCTCTATGGCGTTTAACCCATAGGCTAACAATTGCTCTGCAAATACGGGTTCGATTGCAACATGTTCAAGCATAGCACTGAGCGGCTGTAATACTTCGACAGGTAATTGCCCCCAAGCGGCTTGTAGGTTCGCTAAGTTGTTGTCGTTATCTAAACGCATCGCAAAATCAGCAATGCCCTGTACTGCAACACTTTGCCAATTATCAAACCTCAGTTTGCCTGAAAAATAAAGCTGAGCATATTCGTAGTACTGTGAAGCACTTTGTTTAAGTAAACACTTAACCTGTGCATTAAATGCCGCTAGCTTGTTGGCGTTTGGCGTAAATACATACGGGTTGTTATCAAGTTTGCCTTCAGCATTTTCACCGGTAATTTCTGTACCAAGTGCTTCAATTACCATATTTGCGAAGTGGTCACGGCTTGCGCTTACTAGGCGGCTTTGCTCATCGAGTGGGAATTTTAAAAACCATACATAAGGTTCTTTAGACGCTTTTACATCCCAAAATTGAATAGCAAGCCAAGCATGACCAGCAAGCGGGTATGGGTAAGGGATTTTTGTCTCTTCAATGGCGAGAAATTGTTTTTTGTCTAATTTCGTGATGTGTCTGCCAATATCGAAGGCACGCCAAGTGGTACCTGCTGCATCCAGAAGTTGCCCTAAAGTGGCGATCTGCTCAGTCATAAAATCTCAATTACCGTAATTAATCTATATCAGGGGCGAATTATACGCCATACCATGGCGCCTTGGAACAGGGTATACTAAGCACAAAGGTATTAAGAGTTTTACAATGCATCAACAGACTTTGGCGCTGCTGCGCGAATTAGAATCAACATTACAACGCCATTCACTTTGGCAAACAACACCAATTGACCCAAGCGCACTCAATTCTAGAGTACCGTTTTGTCATGACACTATGGCCTTTGAGCAATGGCTGCAATTTGTTTTTCTTGAAAAAATGCATACCTTAATTGCACATGCTCAGCCTTTACCCCGTAATTTTGCAATTGCGCCTATGGCTGAAATGATGCTGGCACAACACAGTGGCGGAAATGATGTGATTAGCGTTTTACAAAAACTCGATCAACTTTTGAGTGATGACTAAGATGCAAGAGATTGATAAGCCACAATTTGATGAGTTAACTATTCTGTACCGCGATGAAAATTACATTGCGATTGATAAACCGTCCGGTTTATTGGTTCACCGTTCGTTTTTAGACAAACACGAAACTCAATTTGCGATGCAAATGCTGCGTGACCAAATTGGTCAACACGTATTTCCTGTACATCGGTTAGATAGACCAACGTCAGGTGTGTTACTGTTTGCGTTAAGTTCAGAAGCAGCCCGTGACATGAATCAGTTATTTATTGATGGGCAAATTGAAAAACGTTATTTAGCGTTAGTAAGGGGCTTTTTAAACGAATCAATCTTCTTAGATAAACCTTTAAAAGAAGAGCTAGATAAAATTGCCGATAAGTTTGCAGATCAAGATAAAGCGCCGCAAGAAGCACAAACGCAATTTCATTGCCTGCACCAAGCAAGCTTGCCTATTCCAATTGGTAAGTACCCAACAGTCCGTTACTCGCTGGTGGAATGTTTTCCTAAAACTGGCCGCAAACATCAAATTCGTCGTCATTTAAAACATTTATCATTGCCAATTATTGGCGATGTAAATCATGGTGATAATCAGCATAATCAATTTTTTAGAGAGCATTTTCAGCTTCGTCGTTTAATGTTATTTGCCTCTGAACTAAAGTTTGTGCACCCTTATAGCAAGCAACCAATAACAATTAGAGCGCCATTAGGCGATGCAATGTTAACGATTTGCCTGCAACTTGGCTGGCCAACAGAAGAAAAGGATTATTATGGCAACCATTAGTATTTTTGTCGGCAGTGTCTACGGCGGTGCCGAGCGTTTAAGCGAACAAGTTATTGAAGTTATCGAAAAGTCAGAGCATCAAGCGCAATTAGTTGAAAATGGCACGGTTGATGACATGCTGGCTGCGTCACATATTTTAGTGATCACTTCGACAACTGGCCAGGGTGATATTCCTGATAATTTAGTGGATTTATATAGCCAATTAAATGATCAATTCCCACTGTTAACAGGCAAGCAATACGGCATTATTGCTATGGGCGACCGTAGCTATGGCGATACTTTTTGTGGTGCAGGGCGCAGCTTTGATGAGCTATTTCGTGATTTGCAGGCTAAACCTGTTGGTCATCGTTTAGAAATTGATGCCTGTGAAGATTTTGAACCTTGGCCTGTTACTGAGCCATGGTTAAATGAGTGGCTGACAAAAATTAGTTAGTGCCTCTTATTAGCGAGTGTCTCTTATAAGTGCTGATTGAATAAGCAATTGGCACTTTTCCCTTGGTTTTTCGAGTACAGAATCTGTGACCTTGGTGATATACTAGCGCATCATTTTATGAGGCTGTTATGATTTCAAAAAACCAACTGAAACTAATTCGTGCATTAGGTCAAAAGAAATACCGTAAGCAATATAACCAGTACCTTGTTCAAGGCGAAAAAAATGTACTTGAATTACTAAACAGTGGTTTAAGTATTGCTCATATTTTTGCGACTCCTGCATTTATAACAGCGCACCAATCTGCGCTTGCAGCCCATCAAGTCATTGAAGCAGACGAAGACAGCCTAACTAAAGCCAGTACGCTCGTTAGTAACAACGCAGCAATTGCTGTTGTTGATATGCCAAGTCAGCAAGCATTACCAACATCGGGACTTATTTTAGCCCTAGATGGCGTGTCGGATCCGGGTAATTTAGGCACGATTATTCGTGTTGCTGATTGGTATGGTATTAAGCATATTGTTACCAGCACAGACAGTGCGGATGCTTATAACCCGAAAACTATCAGCGCAACCATGGGTTCATTTGCTCGTGTGAGTGTCTCTCAAACTGACTTAACTAATTACTTACCTAGCTTAAACCTTCCTGTGTATGGTGCATTTTTAGAAGGTGAAAACATTCACAAAACCGCTCTCAAGCAAGATGCCGTATTACTAATGGGCAGTGAATCGCATGGTATACGTACTGATTGCGAAAGCTTAGTTACTGATAAAATCACTATTCCGGCTTATGGCCAAGCAGAATCGCTTAATGTAGCAATGGCAACGGGTATAATTTTAGATAATTTTAAGCGCCACGCTTAACCTTTTACCCTAAAATGGGTTAAATTGAAGAATAACAATAAAAATCGGTAAAACAATTAGATGCGTTTAAGCACCATAAAATTAGCGGGTTTCAAATCGTTTGTTGAACCCACTAAGATCCCATTCCCTGATCAGATGACATGTGTTGTCGGCCCGAACGGCTGTGGCAAATCAAATGTCATTGATGCAGTGCGTTGGGTGCTAGGTGAAAGCTCAGCTAAAAACTTACGTGGCGATGCCATGACCGATGTTATTTTTAACGGCTCAACTAATCGAAAACCTATTTCACAAGCCTCTGTTGAGTTGGTGTTTGATAACACCAGTGGCCATTTACCGAATACCTTTGCTGATCGAAACCAAGTGGCGATCAAGCGCTTAGTGACCCGAGATGGTCAATCAATTTATTTTCTAAATGGCAGTAAATGCCGTAAGCGTGATATTACCGATATCTTTTTAGGCACAGGTCTTGGCCCGCGCAGCTATGCGATTATTGAGCAGGGCATGATCTCGCGTTTAATTGAGAGTAAACCGGCGGATTTACGTGTGTTTTTAGAAGAAGCTGCGGGGGTTTCGAAATACAAAGAGCGTCGTCGTGAAACGCAAACCCGCATTAAAAGCACCCGCGAAAACCTTGAGCGATTGCTTGATGTAAGGCAAGAGTTGCAAACACAGCTCGATAAGCTTGCAGTGCAATCAGTCGATGCAAAAAAATACCGAGAATTAAAAGCCACTGAGCGCACCTTAAAAGGGCAAATTGCGGTTTTAAAGTGGCAGAAGTTACACCAACAACAAATCGATAAAGCTGAGCAAATCAACAAACTTAAAGAGCAAATTCAGTTCTTTAGAGAAGCGCATTCTGGCCATGATGATGTTTTAGCAAGCCTTGAAAATCAGGTGCAACTTGAGCAGCAAAAACTGCAAGACGCTCAGCAGGCTCAGCATCAAACTCATACTGAGTTAACCCGCAAAGAGCAGCAACAGATCAGTTTAAAGCAGCAACAGCAAACACTTAGCCAAAACCTTATCAAACAGCAACAATTGCAGTTACAAAATAAAGAGCTGCAAGAAGAGCAACACGCTTCTGCCGCCATTTTACAAGAGCAGCTACAAGAAGCGATTGAGCAAAGTTTGTTGTGCGCTGAGCAAGTTACAGAGGTTGAAGAACAAGTCGCTTTTAGGCAGCAACAAACACAAAGTGCTAATGAGCAATATCAAAGCACCTTACAGAAAAACCAAGCTCATAGCAGTGATATTACTATCGCCAAGAGTCAACAGGCTCACTTTGCGCAGACTGTTGCGCAACTTGAATCTCAACAAGCACAACTCACTGCTGAAATTAGTGAGCTTGAAGCCACCCCAGTTGCAGCGCAAATTGCTGAGCAACAACAGCAAATTCAAACACTGACGAAGGAGCTTGCGCAGCAACAAAGTGCGCTAAATAAGCTCACTCAAAATCTAGAACACGCGGATAAAGAGCAACAGCACTTAGAGCAGGATTTAAAGCGGGTTCAACAGCACAGTAATGAAAATAGAGCCAGCATTGCGGCACTTAATTCTTTGTTATCAGAGCAAACCAACAGCGAGAGTGTCTCTTTATTAGCACAGTTAAAAGTGGCTTCTGGCTTTGAGCCGCTAGTTGAGCAAGCCCTACTTGGCCTTGAGCACTTAAAGGTTAGTCAGCATAAAGAGCCTAACAGTGTTTGGCCTGTAACTAATAGTGCTGAGTTACCAAAAGAGTCATTAGCAAATTACATCGAATCGGGTGCTTTCCCTGATTTATTAGCACGGTTTGCATTTCAGTCCCGTTTTGATGACGCTATTTTATCGGATCCATATTGGCTGGCAGTGATTGATGAACAAGGCTGTATGCATGGTCGTAACTTTCATACTGATGCCAATAAAGACGCTGACAATTCTTTGCTTTTAAAGCATGCTCAGCTCAGTGATGCACAGCAGTTAGATGAAGAGCTCAACGAGCAATTAGAAACTAAGCAGCAATTGCTAAATGAGCATTTGGAACGTAAGAAAACACTTATCGCCGACAAAGAGCAATACAGAGAACGAATTCACCAAGCGGCTCAGCAGATTGCATCGGCCAGTACTCGACGAGATATGTTGCTAGAGCAGCAAACGCAGTGGCAAAACCAGCTTGTTAAGTTACAACAGCGTCAAACGTTACTGGCTGAGCAAAAGCAAAATGCCGACGAACAGCAACAAACTCAGCAGTGTTTACTTGAACAATTGTTAGAACAGCAATTAGAACTTGAAACACAGTTAGAGCAAGCAAAACACCAACAAGCTGAGGCAAATAACCGCTATCGCCAAGTGGCTTCTCTGCTAGAGCAATATAAAACGCAGGCACATCAAGCAAATTTGGCCGAACAAAAAGCTCGCAGTGAGTGTCAACTGAGTGAAACTAAATTACAACACGCTAATGCAGCGCAAAATGCTGCCAGTGAAGCCGTATTAGAACTCAACGAGCAGCTAGAAGAGTTAGTGATACCGCTTGAAGAGGTAGCAGAGCAAATTATGCTATTGCTTGAAAAGCATCAACAAAGTGACGTTGAGCTGAAAAACTTGCAAGCGGCATTGAGTCAAGCTAAAAAGGAGCTTGCTGATAAGCAAACAGCGCTGAAATCATCGCAATCTGAGTTGGTAACGTTACAAGAGCAGCTGCAAGCATTGGCACTGGATGAACAAAGTTTAATCGTTAAAGCGCAAGCGGCTTTAGAGCCACTTGAAGAACTGCAACAAAATTTAAAAACAGTACTTGAAGAACTGCCTGACAAAGCCAATTTAAATAGCATGCAAACTTTGCTTACAAAAACCACGCAAGCGTTAAATGAGCTTGGCGCGGTGAACTTAGCGGCAATTGATGAGTTTGAGCAGGCTAAACAGCGCAGCGATTATTTAAATCAGCAACTTGATGATTTAACGCAAGCATTAAATACCCTTGAAGGGGCGATTCAAAAAATCGACCGAGAAACAAAAAATCGTTTCAAGGCGACCTTTGAACAAGTAAATACAGACTTTGGGGAGTTGTTCCCGAAAGTGTTTGGTGGCGGTAGTGCTTACCTTGAATTGACCAGTGATGATCTACTTGAAAGTGGGGTAAGCATCATGGCAAGGCCTCCAGGCAAGAAAAATTCGACAAT
>Ga0213832_1000355_pt1 | contig 40906 bp, 37 predicted proteins | sample SWATP13_FD_161660 | JGI IMG/M metagenome (GOLD analysis project Ga0213832, IMG submission 161660) | Coastal seawater microbial communities from Marineland, Florida, United States - SWA TP1 #3 | ecosystem: Environmental > Aquatic > Marine > Coastal | place: USA: Florida | collected 2016-08-06 | reverse complement strand
CTGTTGATGGTACGCTGAGCAAAATGATCTACGTACCGGGTGATTTATTTTCGGTAAACCCGTTAACAGCACAAAATGTACCTAACCTATTTGCTCGTAACGAGCGTGTTGTGGCTATCTTTGAAACCGAAATTGGCCCACTAGCTATGGTGCTGGTTGGTGCGACAATTGTTGCTAGCATCGAGACTATCTGGGCAGGCACTGTAACGCCACCAGCGGGTAAAGATGTATTTAGTTGGAATTACCCAACTGAAGGTGACAATGCGATTACCCTTAAGAAGGGTGAAGAAATGGGCCGCTTTAAGTTAGGCTCTACCGTTATTTTAGCTTGGGGTGCAAATCAAGCTGAGTTCTTATCAGATCAACACCCAGAAACAGTGACGCGTATGGGCACACCCTTTGCGAAAATTAACGACTAATAAGTTCAATTAAGCAAACCACTTTAGCAAAAGTGGTTTGCTTAAAATTCACTATAAATCGCGCCTACCCTCACGATTACACTCTGAGCATTCACTATCTTTTTGAATATTAAAGCGCTGCTGTTTTAGTGTTAGCCCATCAAATTGAATAAACTCACTGCCCGCTTTATGGCCAAGTAATATATTGATAGCCAATAAACTTTGCATGCTCCCCATAACACCGAGCAACGGGCTCAATACCCCAGCATTGTCACAATTAAGCGCTGTCTGTTCATCCGTTTGCGGGAACACACAACCATAGCAAGGGCTATGTTTATGACGAAAATCAAAACTCATCACCTGCCCCTGTGTTGCAATAGCAGCAGCTGATACAAGTGGGATAGATTTAGCTAAACAATAGCGATTAACCAAATAACGGGTAGCAAAGTTATCACTGCAATCAAGGATGATGTCAGCACCCTCAAGAAGCTCAGCACAGTTAGTTTCATTAAGCTTTTGGCATAAAGGTTTAACCGTTATTTGATTATTTAAACTGCTTAACACCTTGGCAGCCGCCTGTGTTTTTGCCTGCCCCATATGGTTTATTTTATACAGTACTTGTCGCTGTAGGTTTGAAAGCTCAACCTTATCATCGTCTATTAAAGTGAGCGTTCCGATTCCAGCCGCCGCTAAATAAAACAGTGCTGGAGAGCCAAGCCCACCAGCTCCGACAACCACAATATGTGCAGACTTTAACTTTTGCTGGCCCGCATGCCCCACCTCTTTTAATAGTAAATGGCGGCTATAACGAATTTGCTCTTTGTCGCTTAACGCGCTCATATTAAGACTGACCTTCGACCAGCAGTTTTAACTTGGCAATGGCTGTTTGGTAGTCTTCGGCTTCAGTAATCGCACGTACTACTGCAACACTGCCAACCCCCGTACTCGCAACTTGCTCGGCACGTGATAAATCAATCCCACCAATTGCGACTGTTGGATAGTCAGCCATTAGCGGCACAAATTTTTCGAGCTTTTCTAAGCCTTGAATTTGCCCCGTCATGTCTTTAGTGGTGGTTGGGTAAATAGCGCCAAATGCCATATAACTTGGTCTGTAATTGTGCGCGCGTAGCATCTCATAAAAACCATGGGTCGAAACACCTAAACGTAACCCAGCCTCTTTTATGGCAATTAAATTAGCGGTTTGTAAGTCTTCTTGTCCTAAATGCACACCATAAGCGCCGTGCTTAATCGCCAATTGCCAATAATCATTAATATACACCTGCGCATCGTACTTCTGCCCCAGCATAACCGCACTTGCAATCGACTCTTCAAGTGCTGCATCGTCTGCATTTTTCATTCTTAATTGAACCGTTTTAACCCCTTCGGCTAAACACTTCTCTAACCAATCAAGGGTATCAACAACGGCATATAACCCAAGCTGTTTCGAGTCACATTCTGCAAAGCCTGCTGCCATGGTAAAATTAACTGGGCAATCAAAGTCGAGCTCATCACCTAACCAACTCCCCGCTTCGATGACTTGTGGGTAATCCGCCAGCGTTGTTGGAAAGCAAGTGTGTGCAACAGGACCAATCCCTTCACCATATCGAACGGCTGCTTTTAAACCTTGGTTTATATAGGCTTTCGCTAAAATAAAGGCATCTTTGAGTGGATACTGTTTGGCTAAACACGCAGCAATAACAGAAGCCATACTACATCCAGTGCCATGACTATGCGGAGTTTGAATTTTTTCGTTGCCAAGCCAATATGCTTGTTCGCCTTGCACGCAGTAATCAATGCAATAGCCACTTGGGTAATCCCAATGACCCCCTTTAATAATCACCGCTTTTGCACCATAGCTTGTTAACTTTTCAGCGGCTTCTTTCACTGCGCTTGGGCCAATCAAATAAACACCGGTTAATAACTGCGTTTCGTGGGTGTTCGGTGTTACTACATCAACTAATGGTAATAAGCACTCTTTGATGGCACTAACGGTATCTTCTTCTGTTAATAAATCACCACTCGAGGCAATGGCAACCGGATCATAAACAACCAAAGGCGGTTCTGCCCAAGTTGCTTTATAATGTTTTAAATGCTCACTAATAAGCTGTATTTGCTGCACATTGGCAAGCATGCCAATTTTAATCACACTGGCAGGCATATCACTGGCTAAGGCTAATAGTTGCGACTCAATCACTTCTGTTGAAATCGGGTTTAGCGCTTCTACACCTAAACTATTTTGTGCCGTTAAAGCAGTAATAACTGTACAGCCATGTACATTAAAACTTTGCATTGCCTTAATGTCGGCTTGAATTCCTGCACCGCCGCCCGAATCTGAGCCTGCTATGGTCCATACAACCTGATTCATGTTATTCCTCACATTTTATTCTTGATGCCAAAATGGCATACCGAGCGTCGGCGTTGATGGGCTTGCTACGTCTTTCTCTGGCATCGCTTTGGCCACATAGCTATACCGCCCCGCCTCTACAGCACTCTTAAACGCTTTACTCATCGTCACTGGGCAACCTGCACCTGCAATTGCCGAATTTAATAATACGGCATCATACCCTAATTCAAGCGCTTGGCAGGCATGAGATGGTAAACCTAAGCCTGCATCAACAATTAACGTATGGTTTGGCAAGCGCTCACGGATCATTTTTAAGTTGTAAGGATTCAGCAAACCTTTACCCGTGCCAATCGGTGCGCCCCAAGGCATAAGTACTTCGCAGCCTAAATCTGCGAGGCGCTGACACAGCACTAAATCATCGGTGCAATAAGGTAAAACTTTAAAGCCATCAGCCAATAAAATTTTAGTGGCTTCGAGCAGTGCAATTGGATCAGGCTGTAAATTATATTCATCACCAATCAGTTCTAACTTAATCCAGTCAGTGGTAAACACTTCTCGGCACATTTGCGCCAAAGTCACCGCTTCTTTCACACTATGGCAACCCGCCGTATTTGGCAGCACTTTTAACCCGGTATTTTTTATCAATTGCCAAAAATCATCACCCGCAGCAACGCTTTGCTGGCGTCTTAGTGAAACGGTTACAATCTCAGCCTGTGAGGCCACTATCGAATCCTGCATAACACTCGGTGAAGGATACAATGCTGAGCCAATCAGTAAACGACTCGTGAATTGTTCACCATAAACCGAAAAACTATCCATCCTAGCCTCCTTGAATTGGCGACAATAGCTCAATGCTGTCACCTTCGTTGAGGGTTTTAGCGTCGCACTGGCTGCGCGGCACAAAGTCACCATTAACGGCAACGGCAAATGGCGGTCTTGCGCCAAATTGACTTAACGCCTGAGTCAGCGATGTATTATCATTCACTGTAACTGACTGACCATTAATTAAAATATTCATTTTTATCCTTAAGCAATTAAGCTCACTGCATCATCGACCACCTGAGGCGCAAGTAAATAGCCATGACGGTATAAGCCATTAATACTGATCACTTGACCTTGTTTTGTGACTTTCGGGCGGTTATCTGCAAACGCTGGACGAAGCCCCGATTGCAAGCTCTCGATACGCCCTTCAGCAAAGCCGCTATGCACCGTATAAGCAGCAGACAATAACTCCAGCGCCGAGCGTACGGTGACTTTACCTCGGTCTTGCGATTCGATTTCAGTCGCACCAATCACAAATTGATGATTTGGCTTAGGAGCAATATAAATTGGATAGCGCGGATGCATCAGTCGTATCGGTCTGGTTAGGTTCACCTCTGGTGCATATAAACGCGCCACTTCCCCTCTTACTCCACGCAGTAAAGGTTCAGATTGTTTAGCACCTAAGCCGCGGCAATCAAACACATAATCATAGCTTTGCCCATTCACTTGATGAGCGTTCAAAGCAATTTTACAGCCAAAGTTAAATTGCACTCTTTGCGAGGTAAGCTTTTTAAAACTAGCGCTATAAAATGCCTGATTATCGAGTTGCCCTTCACAAGGTAAATACACACCTTGATGGAACCGCCCAGCTAGCTCTGGCTCAAGGTCAGCGATTTGAGTGCCAACCAATGTCTGTGCTTGATAGCTTTCAAGCGGTTTTAAGCGACTCACAAAACTGTGTAAATCGCCCTTATCTTGCTGATGAGCAACCACCAAGCTGCCTGTTTGTTGAAAATACACAGCGTCATCAAGTTCACTTAAAATTTGCTGCCAACGAGTGATGCTATTAAGCCCTTGTAGGGCTAAATCCTGTTCACACAGGACTGATTCAGCAAGGGGGGCTAACATCGCTGCAGCAACGCTACCAGCACTGTTGCTAGCATGTTCATCATCTTGCTCAAACACCGTAACTTGATGCTGCTTACTTAACGCCAATGCCGCTAAGCGCCCCGTTAAGCCAAAACCAATCACTGCAATGTTGTAAGACATATTAACCTCAGCCTTAAACGATAAGATTTAAGCAAATAGCGCGATATAAAATCGCGCCTACAACTAGCCTAAACTGCTTTGTGGTATATCTCAGAGCCTGTTTTTTTGAACTCATCTGATTTCGCTTTCATCTCGGCTTCGACATCAACCATTTTGATTTCGATGCCCTCACCTAAGGTATTAAAATCAATCCCTCTTTGCTCAAGATCTTTGGCATAATCACGTACTTCTTGAGTGATCTTCATTGAGCAGAATTTAGGACCACACATAGAGCAAAAATGAGCTATCTTGCCCGATTCTTGCGGCAGCGTTTCGTCATGATATTCGCGAGCGCGTTCAGGGTCTAAACCGATGTTAAATTGGTCGTGCCAACGAAACTCAAAGCGCGCTTTTGATAGTGCGTTATCGCGCTCTTGCGCCCCAGGGTGGCCTTTTGCTAAATCGGCGGCATGGGCAGCAATCTTGTAGGTGATCAAACCTTCTTTAACGTCTTCTTTGTTCGGTAAGCCTAAATGCTCTTTAGGGGTTACATAACACAGCATGGCGCAGCCGTACCACGCAATTTGCGCAGCGCCAATACCTGATGTGAAATGATCATAGCCAGGGGCAATATCCGTGGTTAATGGGCCAAGAGTGTAAAACGGTGCTTCTTCGCAGTGTTTTAGCTGCTCTTCCATGTTCTCTTTGATCATATGCATTGGCACATGGCCTGGGCCTTCGATGAACACTTGCACATCATGTTTCCAAGCAAGTTTGGTCAGCTCACCTAAAGTACGTAATTCGCTGAACTGGGCTTCGTCATTGGCATCGGCAATAGAGCCCGGACGCAAGCCATCCCCTAATGAGAAACACACATCATACTGTTTTAAAATTTCACAAATATCTTCAAAGTGAGTATATAAAAAGTTTTCTTTATGATGCGCTAAACACCATTTCGCCATGATTGAACCACCACGCGAAACAATACCGGTCACACGCTTTGCGGTCATTGGCACGTAACGCAGTAATACCCCAGCATGAATAGTAAAGTAATCAACACCTTGTTCTGCTTGTTCAATCAAGGTATCGCGGAAAATTTCCCACGTTAGGTCTTCGGCAACACCGTTTACTTTTTCAAGGGCTTGATAAATCGGCACGGTACCAATTGGTACTGGTGAGTTACGTACCACCCACTCACGGGTTTCGTGAATATAGCGACCCGTTGATAAGTCCATTACCGTGTCAGCGCCCCAACGAGTAGACCACACCATTTTTTCTACTTCTTCTTCGATTGATGAAGTGACCGACGAATTACCAATATTCGCGTTCACTTTAACTAAGAAGTTTCGGCCAATAATCATCGGCTCAGTTTCTGGGTGATTGATGTTGTTAGGAAGCACGGCACGACCACGGGCAATTTCATCACGCACAAATTCAGGGGTAATAAAATCAGGAATGCTGGCGCCAAACGATTCGCCTTTGTGCTGGGCTGCGAGTAACTCTTCACGAATTTTTTCGCGTCCCATGTTTTCACGGATCGCCACATATTCCATTTCAGGCGTCACGATACCTTGTCGCGCATAATGCATTTGGGTAACGTTTCTACCCGCTTTGGCACGGCGGATCTTTGGTAGATGTTCAAAGCGGATATGATCTAACCCTTCATCTGCCATACGCTGCTGAGAAAATTGCGACGTCACTGAGTCTAAAATTTCAGTGTCACCACGCTTTTCAATCCACTTTTCACGATACTTTTCAAGACCTTTACGTACATCAAGTTGAAAATCAGGGTCAGTGTATGGGCCCGAAGTATCGTAAACACGAATTGGCGCATTGGGTTCAAATACGGGGTTCTCTTCAGTACCACCGATAAAGGTATCGCTAAGGGTGATTTCACGCATTCCCACACGTACGTTTTCTTGTGTGCCTTCAACATAGACTTTATGTGAGTTAGGAAAAGGTTGACCGGTTAGGTTGTAAATATAATCTGATGCAGCCGCACGTGTTTCGCGGCGAGACGGTTTAGTTGGTGTGTTTGACATGACTTACCTCATTGCTTTAAGGGTTGTCTTGTCAGATATTGCAAGTGCAATAGAGAGTGGCAAACGCCATTGGATCGTTAGTAAGATAAACACTTACTGTTGCAGCCTATATGCCGCTTATGCCCCTATATTTGGCGCACAAGCGCCCGGTGAGGCAGCTTGTTCCCTACGCAGGTGTTAGCCTGATCAGGTTCACGGATCCCGCTTTCGCGATCTCAGCCTTATTAAAGGCACTCCGACAAGTTTAAATTCGTTGTTTTATAAAAACACAATGAGTGTACGTGAGTTAAAAAATAGCTGCAAGCTAAGCGTTTTAGTTTTTAACGATAAAAGTGAAGTGATGCTCGCCTTGTAACACCAACTTTTCATCATTCAGTGAAATTGCTGCGCCTTGCTTTAAAGTCATTAATAATTTCTGTTCTAGCTCATCCACTTTTTCACCGCATGACTTACGAGTCATACCTAGCTTATTTACTTTCAATGTGTCTTCGACGAGCTGCCCTTCACCAAAAAATTTATTACAGCCCGCAAAGCCATTGATTTGCATGGCTTCAATAAAACGCATTGATGCACTTTGTGACACAGGGATAGATAAACCATTTATTTTTGATAGCTGCCATTGTGTGTATTTTAAGTGTTCGCTTGACACGCTCCCAGTTGATGAGCATCCCACACAAAATAATACAAAAAGAATTGGCAAGGCGACTAGCTTCATATGTTTTTCGACTTTATTTTCAATTTAGTAATGATAACAATATTTAACGTGTTTGATCGTTAAAAAAACATGTTTTATCTGTAAAAAAATGTTCTAAGCTAGCTCTTTATAGAACAACACGGGTTATTTGAATAACTTATCGATTTCTTCTGGTAAAAAAGGACGACCTTTTTCATTAACTGACGTGCCAATTACAAATGCTTGCAACATAACTTTATCATCATATTTACGATAAATAGTTTGTCTAAAAGCAAACTTTAGTCGACTAACTCGCTCAGGTTCTACCACAACATAAAATTCATCGCCAGGTACTAAAGAGGCTTTGTAATCCATTTCACTGCGAAGCACCACAAGATTCACTTTTTCTTTGGCTAATTTTGCAAAATCGATATCTTTAGCATGTAAAAACTCATGACGTGCGTGCTCAAGATAATTAAAATACACACTGTTGTTAACAATGCCTTGTAAATCGCACTCATAATCTCGCACTTTAAAGTCAACTTTAAAGGTCATAGTCGTATTCCTAATCAATTTACGTATAATTGCCTGCGTTTATATCATAAATACCTAAACAACCTAAAGATTCACTTTGTTTGGGTAGCAATAGCCATTTGGCCAGCAGGCTTGCTAGAATAGCAGTCCCTAAAATGGAGTTAAGAACCGCATGAAACGACGTTTATCATTATTATCTGCTGCTATTTTGCCATTATTTGCAGCATCAACAATCGCTTATGCTGAAGACGGTGAGCTAGAAAAAATTTTAGTCACTGGTGATTTCCAAAAAGAAAGTATTCAAACACTTAGCGCCAGCGCCAGCTTATTTTCTGATCATGAGATCAATCAGCGAGGCGCTAAGTTTTTAGATGAGATGCTAGCAAGTGCCGCGAATGTGAACTTTACGTCTGGCGCATCACGTGGTCGTTATGTGCAAATTCGTGGTGTTGGTTTGCGCTCACAGTTTGTTGACCCAATTAACCCATCCGTAGGTTTGGTGATCGACGGTATTAACTACTCTGGCCTTGGTGGTAGTTCATTATTATTTGATGTTGACCAAGTTGAAATTTACCGTGGACCACAAGGTACACGCTTTGGTGCTGATGCACTTGCCGGTATGATTCAAATGGAATCAGCGGCACCAACCCTTGATCCAAGTGTAAAAGTGCAGCTTGGCGCAGGTAATTACAACAGCTATGAGGCAGGTATTGCTGCCGGCACGGGTATTACCGACGACACCGCAGTGCGCGCCAGCATTTATCAACGTGAGTCTGATGGTTATGTTGAAAACCGTTATTTAAATAAAGATACCCAGCAACAAGACGAGCTCGTTTCTCGCTTTAAATTACACAGCCAGCTAACAAACAACTTACGCACAGAACTGAGTGTTCACTATATTGATATTAATAATGGCTACGATGCATTCACACTCGATAATAGCCGTTACAGTGTTGCTGATGAGCCTGGCGAAGATAACCAAGAAAGCATTGCAGTTGGCCTTGCCAATACGTACACCGGCTTCGATTTATTTGATGTAAGCCTTAATGTGTCAGGTATCGACAGTGAGCTACTTTACAGTTTTGACGAAGATTGGGTGTGTAATGATGAAGCTCAGCCAGAGCTTTGCGCCGCAGGTTTACATGAGTGGGGCTATAGCTCAACAGATACTTACTTGCGCGATCGTAAAGATCAAGCGGCCGAACTACAATTTAATAGCAAGTCTGGCGAATGGGTAGCGGGCATTTATTATCAAGGTCGTGAAGTTGATTTAGAACGCCAATACACATGGCTGACACAACCATTTACCTCAAATTATGAAACCAGCAACATCGCTGCATATGGTCAAGTAGCAACCCCTATAGGACCAAAAACAACCTTAATTACGGGTCTGCGCGTTGAGCAATACCAAGGCGACTACATTGATAACAATGGCTTTATTGAAGAAACCGATGATGTCATGGTAGGTGGTAAGCTTGCACTTGAATACCAAGTGATTGATCGCACCATGATCTACACCAGTATTACTCGTGGCTACAAAGCGGGCGGTATTAACTCTGAAGCACTGGCAAAAGCAAAAGATGAAGGCTTAAATCTAGATGCTGATTTCTTTGCGAATCACACATCATTTGCCCCTGAATATTTATGGAGCGGTGAGTTTGGTGTGAAAGGCAGCTCACTTGACGATAGATTTGTATTACGCCTCGCCGCTTTTTACATGTATCGCGAAGATATGCAGCTAAAATCGTGGCAAGTTGAAGGTCAAAAGTTCACAGGCTATATCGATAACGCAAGCTCTGGCGAAAACTACGGTTTAGAAATTGAAGGCAGCTTCCAAGCCACCGATAATCTGCTACTCACTGGTAGTGCGGGTTATCTACACACTGAAATTAATGACTTTGTTGCACAATCAGGCCTTGATCAAGATGGTCGTGACCAAGCACAAGCACCTAAATACCAATATGCATTCACTGCGCGCTATAACTTTACGCCAGCACTTTACGCATCAATTGGTGTAGAAGGCAAAGACGATTACTACTTCTCTGATAGCCATAACTCAAAAGCGCCAAGCACTAACTTAGTGAATGCTTCGTTTGGTTATGAAAGTGATAATTGGAGCATTAATGCATGGGCACGTAACTTATTTGACGAAGACGTACCAACCCGTGGCTTTGAGTTTGGTAACGACCCATTAGATGGTTACGCGACTCACACTTACACACAACTAGGCGAACCTATGGTTGCCGGCGTGACATTTATTTACGAGCTATAAATCGTAGGCGCGACTTTATGTCGCGCTTTTAAAATCAACGAAAATCGCGGGGTAAACCCGCTCTACAATTAAGCCCTTTCAACATCAAAGGCGAGTACGTCTTTAATCTTTTGCTTATTCGTTGCCAGCATAATGAGTCGATCAATTCCCAGTGCCACACCCGCACATTGCGGTAGCCCATTTTCAAGTGCTGCTATTAAACGCTCATCCATTGGCACTTGTTTTAAGCCATTCGCTTCACGGTATTGGTTATCTTCTTTAAAGCGAGCAGCCTGCTCTTTAGCATCCGTTAATTCATTAAAGCCATTTGCCAGTTCCATATTTTTAAAATACAACTCAAAGCGCCCTGCTACCCGCTCATCATGCTGGCAAATTTGTGCAAGCGCTGCTTGCGAAGCCGGAAAATGATAGATAAAACAAGGCTTTTCTTGGCCAATCGTTGGCTCTACCTTCATACAAAATAATAGCTGCAACAAGGTATCGCGATGTGTTTCATGCGCAGCAATATCGGCAAAACCCTGCTCTGTTGCTAGTTGCTGTAATGTGCTGATATCAGCCGTTAAAGGGTCTACAGCTAAAGCATTAATAAAGGCTTGCTGATAAGTTAGTCGCTCTGCGGGTTCTACGCCGAGCACTAATTGCATAAGCTCATCCATTTCATCCATAAGCGCAAATTCATCAAAACCAGGGCGATACCACTCAAGCATTGTAAATTCAGGGTTATGATGGCTTCCTGCTTCTTCATTTCGAAATGCTTTACAAAGCTGAAAAATAGCACCAGAGCCCGCAGCAAGTAAACGCTTCATGGCAAACTCAGGTGACGTTTGTAAATACAATGGCAAGCCACCAGCATGGCCTGGGCCAACAAACTTTGTGCTAAATGTGGCTAAATGCACATCGGTTACACTGGCAGCACTAAGGCTGGGCGTTTCAACCTCCATCACATCACGAGTGTAAAAAAACTCACGAATGCAGCGAATGATTGCAGCGCGCTCGCGTAATGTTTCAATATCGGCGCTTGGTTGCCAAAGGACATTAGACATAAAGTGATTCCCAAAAAAATCCCAGCAGAAGCTGGGATTTTATAATAAATTGCTTAATTAAGCCTATTACTTAACACGGCTCACGTATTCACCGCTACGTGTATCAACTTTGATCACTTCGCCGATTTGAACGAATAGAGGAACACGAACAACAGCACCTGTGCTTAATGTTGCTGGTTTACCGCCAGTACCCGCTGTATCACCTTTTAGACCTGGATCTGTTTCAGTAATTTCTAATTCAACAAAGTTTGGTGGCGTCACAGCGATTGGGCTACCGTTCCAAAGTGTGATTGTACACACGTCATTTTCAACTAACCATTTTGCATTGTCGCCAAGCGCTTTTTCATCAGCAGCGATTTGCTCAAATGTTTCGTTGTTCATAAAGTGCCAGAACTCACCGTCAGTGTATAGATACGCTAAATCTGTATCCATTACGTCTGCACCTTCAACTGTTTCACCTGACTTGAATGTTTTTTCTAGTACTTTACCTGTGATAAGTTTACGAATACGAACACGGTTAAACGCTTGGCCTTTACCTGGTTTTACCATTTCATTTTCTAAGATGCTGCAAGGTTCGCCGTCTAACATAATTTTTAGGCCGCCCTTGAACTCATTGGTGCTATAATTCGCCATCGTTTCCTCTGTCTAAATAATTTCGAGTAGTCTACGTGTCAATGATACAAAGAAATGAAGTAAATTTGCATAAAAACTGGCAAAAAGAATTGGCAAATGTTGTCACTTGCCCTGAACGCTTGCTAGAAATGCTAGGATTATCAAGCAAAGTAGACGAAAAAGACCTCAAAGCACGCAGTCTTTTTCCTGTCCGCGTGCCGCAGCCTTTTATCAAAAAAATGCGTTATGGCGACATCAACGACCCACTTTTGCTGCAAGTAATGCCAAGGCACCAAGAATTTTTAGCACAAACAGGATACAACAAAGATCCATTAAAAGAGCAAGATAACGACCAACCTGGTTTATTACACAAGTATCGCTCTCGTGTTTTGGTTATGTTTAAAACAGGCTGTGCGGTCAATTGTCGTTATTGTTTTAGACGCCACTTTCCGTATCAAGAAAATCAATTGAATAAGCGCAGCTTAATTGAAGCCCTCGCCTATATAAAAGCAGATACCAACATTAACGAAGTTATTTTAAGTGGTGGCGACCCATTAATGGCTAAAGATGATGCTGTTAGTTGGTTTATGGATGAGTTAGAACAGCTTCCACAAATTAAACGCCTACGTATTCATAGCCGCTTGCCTGTGGTGATCCCAGCAAGAATTACCGATGAGCTGTGTGCCCGTTTTGCAGCATCACCTTTAAAAGTGGTGTTTATCAACCATATTAATCATGCAAACGAAATTGATGATGACTTTAAAGCGGCTATGCAAAAGCTAAAAGTAGTGGGGGTCACTTTGTTAAATCAAGCGGTGTTATTAAAAGATATAAATGATACAGCAAGCGCGCAAATAGCCCTCAGTGAGGCTCTATTCGATGCTGACATACTGCCTTATTACTTGCACCTACTCGATAAAGTGGAAGGGGCGAGTCATTTTGATATACCTGAGCAACTAGCAAAAAAAATAATGTCAGACATGCTAGCAGCATTACCTGGGTTTTTAGTACCCAAACTAGTTAGAGAGATCGGTGGCGAAAAAAGTAAAACCCCTATCGACCTCAATCTAGTTTAGTTACACGTATACGTTTATATTATTACCCAGCGTTGCGGTTACAGACTTTGCAGGTGTTTGTGCGGCGCTCGTATTTACTGCAGCACCTTCAATAAGCGCAAGTGCAGCAGCACCTTCAGCTTTTTGCTGTTTTTTTGCAAGAGCAGCACTATAAAGCTCCGCACTTTCGCCACCGCCACTCATTGCCGGTAAATTTGATCCTGATATATTCATAGTTCACTACCTGACTTTTTATAACAATCCACGTACTATATCGGCATTGCAGTCTAAAGCTTTAGGAAAAAAATGGATTCGATCATTGAACAGCTCAATGCTAATTTAAAAATTGTTTATCGTCAGGCACTTGATGCCGATAAAAAATTAGATGACCTACAACAACAAGGCCATGGTAAGTTTAAAGCCTTATTTGCACAAGACGCTGGTTTTGAATTTGAAGCCAAACGCTTTAAACCTTATGTTCTCGATGTTGCTGCTGATGTAGAAAGCTTAAGCAACGACGGGATGGACGAAGAAAAACTGAAAAAAACAGTTATTAAGCTTCAACAGTTATTACAACTATTAGCGACGTTCAAGTAACGTAGAAGCCTCTATTTCATTTATTGTAAATAGAGGCTATCGCGCGGAATAAATTTCACGCCTACATCAAACGTAGACGTCAAGCCTGCTTGGCCGTGCCTAACTGATGGCTGACGGCTTACAGCTCATAGTGATTACTCGCCAAGGTTTAACGATGGTAATAGCTCATCTTCAAACCAATCCGTGATTAAACGTTTATCGTAATAATAAGCTTCATCACGGCCCATTTTCATACGATCCATAAAGCCCATGTCCTTGAGTTTTACATCGTTGACCTCGCTTAATACCTTGCCACTTTTGTCTGTCACTGAATAATTTAAATCGATTCTAGGAAAATAAATTGGCTTAATAATGCGCAGTTCGTTCATCGAACCAAAACGAACATCACCAGCAAGATCAAGATCCGTCACCTCAACATTAAGCGTATACCCTTCTGGTAGTTTTTCAGCAAGCTTGCTAAAGTGTTTTTCAAGGTTGTTCGCTACGCTTTTATGAAATGATCCTTTAGTTGAGTTATTCCCTGGGCGTACATCCCGATAATCATCAAAGTCGTGCCATTTTACCTTTGCCTCTCCCGCATAGGTGAAGGCTGGCAATACAAATATCATAGCGAGAGTTATTTTCTTTAATGTATTCATCTTTCTCTCCATCGAAATACGATTATATAAACTAAACAGTCACCTTTAACTATAGCTTAACCACATCGTTCACTTGTAACCAATATGGTATAAAATGTAACCCAAAGCAAGACAATAGACACCCCTTACTATTGTAAATTTAGAATATAATTTTGCTACAAAGTATGATGAAATAGAGGCTATTCAACCACGTATTAATCTTAGAGCTTTTATGGCCATTTTAGTCACCGGCGGAGCTGGATACATCGGTTCTCATACAGTGTTAGAGCTACTCCAACAAGGCAGTGAAGTTATTGTTCTTGATAACTTAAGTAACTCATCCAACGAATCGCTTAAACGCGTTAAGCAAATCACTGAAAAAGAAATTACTTTTTATCAAGGTGATGTACAAGATAGAGAATGCCTTGATGAGATTTTCAAGCATCATAACATTGATAGCGTCATCCACTTTGCTGGTTTAAAAGCTGTAGGCGAATCTGTTGCTAAACCTATTGAGTACTATCAAAACAATGTACAAGGTACCCTTACATTAGTGGATGCCATGCGTGATGCAGGTGTATTCAAATTAGTTTTTAGTTCATCTGCAACGGTTTATGGTAACCCTGCGAGTTTACCTATTCGTGAAGATTTTCCTGTGGGTGGCACAACCAACCCATATGGCACATCTAAGCTTATGGTTGAAATGATACTGCAAGACATTGTTAAATCAGATGACCGTTTTGCCCTAGCATTACTACGCTACTTCAATCCTGTAGGGGCGCACAAATCAGGCCTCATTGGTGAAGACCCTAATGATATTCCAAATAATTTGTTGCCGTATATTTCACAAGTTGCTGTAGGAAGGCTCGAAAAACTCAGCGTATTTGGCGATGACTACAATACAAAAGATGGTACCGGTGTTCGTGATTATATCCATGTGGTTGATTTGGCGTTAGGTCACTTAAAAGCACTAGAACGCATTGCCGATAATACAGGCGCCCATATTTATAATCTTGGCACAGGAAACGGCTATTCAGTACTAGAGATGGTCAACGCTTTCGAGAAAGCCAGTGGTCAAGCCGTACCTTACCAAATATCACCACGTCGCTCTGGCGATATAGCCGCCTGTTATGCTGCAACTGAAAAGGCATTCAATGAACTAGGTTGGCAAGCTGAGCGAGGTATTGATGAAATGATGCAAGATACGTGGCGTTGGCAAAGCAATAACCCTAATGGTTATAAGTAATCAGCCAGTATTAGCGCTTTAAATATGTTTTTAAGCCGGTGTTTGTACCGGCTTTTTAAGCGGCGAATAATTTTTAATCTACACTAAACCTCAAGCTGTATGAGTGAGGTTTACTTAAATGGTTATTCAATATTGAATTAGTTTTCGGATGAATCATATTCCTCACGAGGTCTATTTGATACTAACTTTTGCAACCAGTAGCCATCATGCTTTTCAAAAATATTTAGCCCTTCTCTTGTGTTCACTAAAATATTATTACCAACAGTCGTGTAATAAAGCGGGTTTGGATCAATCAATATCAATGCATGTACCCTACCTATCATGTCATCCGAAAGGTGTTTTTCTAAAGCATTTACATCTTCGATGCCCGTTGTGATGTAATCATAAAGCTGTTCTACTGTTATGTCAGACTTTAACTTTTGTACAGAGGCATCTGCCACACCCACACACTTATCATAAAAATCCACCCCTAGCATAGTTTGCTTATCCTCACACAAAGATAAATCTGAAAACTGTGCAAAGCATGTACTTGGTAATAATAAAACTAAAAACTTTTTCATTGTGCCACCTGATAACGCTCTTCGATGTTACAGCTTCTCCAATCGGCGAATAACTTTTAATCTGCGTTAAACCTCAAGCTGTATAAGTGAGGTTTACTTAAATGGTTATTCAATATTGAATTAGTTTTCGGATGAATCATATTCCTCATGAGGTCTATTTGATACTAACTTTTGCAACCAGTAGCCATCATGCTTTTCAAAAATATTTAGCCCTTCTCTTGTGTTCACTAAAATATTATTACCAACAGTCGTGTAATAAAGCGGGTTTGGGTCAATCGATATTAATGCGTGCACTATACCAATCAAGTCATCAGAAAGGTGTTTTTCCAAAGCGTTCACATCTTTGATGCCCATTGTGATGTAATCATAAAGTTGCTTCGCTGTTATATCAGACTTTAACTTTTGTACAGAGGCGTCTGCTACACCTACGCACTTATCATAAAAGTCCATACCTAGCATAGTTTGCTTATCCTCACACAAAGATAAATCTGAAAACTGTGCAAAGCATGTACTTGGTAATAATAAAACTAAAAACTTTTTCATTGTGCCACCTGATAACGCTCTGCGATATTCCAGCTTATCCAATCGGCGAATAACTTTTCAAACTGCATGGGACTTTGCGCAAAGCTACTTTCAATCGCCTGTATATCCCACATGGTTTTAATTTGAATACCTGCACTTAATGCATTCAAAACAGCTGCTGTTTTAAATGCAGGTATACCAGTTTTTAATTCTAAAGTCTCGCCAGCAGCATCAGCTAATGCTTCGGACATAAAAGCTACTTCAGATAAATCTGAAGTTGGATCTGCAGCAGATAATAATTTGGGTATAGCTTTCTCTGTTATTAATCTAGTTAAATCTTTATATAAAGCGATTTTAATTAAATTACATCGCTGAGGGTTATTAACAATATGACTATATTGTGACTTAGATAGTTTTGCACCAGATAACATATCCGCGCTCGTTGCAATCGCAACACAGCCCATAACGGTTTTTGTATCTGCATTTCTGATTTTATCGCGCAATACACCTATTATTTCGTTCGATCATTTTTTCAGTTGACATAACATTCCCTCGTTAATAAAAGAAAAAGGGGACATCAATTTTTGATTACTTTCTATACTTGAATGTTCTTGTTGGTCAAAAGCCAATACAGCTCGTAAATTATTGTAAAAATAGTTTGGGTAATTTCTGTTAGTAGGTGTTTACTGGGAAAGCTTGTAAAAATGGTGGCCCCTCCCAGACTTGAACTGGGGACCTAACGATTATGAGTCGTGTGCTCTAACCAACTGAGCTAAGGGGCCATGCTATTAGCGAAAGCTAATTTTTTAGATGCGTTTATAGACATAAGTCTCTAAAGCGGGTTGCAGTATAAAAACTTTTTTTAGCCTTGTCACTAGCAAAACTCTTTATTTTAACAATCAATACTCTAACTGCTTAAATAGTAAACTTATCTATTTTTCAATTACCTCTGCTATGCTGGCTAGTTTGTAGGCGTCGATATTGTCCTAGATCAAATAGCAGAATGAGTAAACTCGTTAAAATGGTCACTCTATTAATTGCGGAGTGCTGACTGTGATAAATTTACCAAGCTGGGATCAATCTTTGATCAACAAATACAATATTTCTGGGCCTAGATACACTTCTTACCCCACTGCATTGTCTTTAGCTGATGGTTATAAACAACAAGATATGATCAATGCGATTGCGGCCTCGAAGAGCCGTTCTTTATCTTTGTATATCCATATCCCATTTTGCAGTCAGCTTTGTTATTACTGCGGTTGTAATAAAGTGATCACTCGTCATCAATCGAAAGCCGATTTATACCTAGATAACTTGGCGCTTGAGATTGCTGAGCAGGCAACGCTATTTGCTGATTATAGCGTTGAACAACTGCATTTAGGGGGGGGAACACCAACCTTTCTATCGGCAGAGCAAATGAGCCGTTTAATGGCATTGGTTGAGCAGCACTTTAATTTTGCTGATGATGCCGAGCGCGGTATTGAAATTGATCCTCGTTCTTTAGCTGATGACATGCTAGTACACCTGCGCAAGCTTGGCTTCAATCGTGTCTCGTTTGGTATTCAAGATTTCAATGATGCTGTACAGCTGGCAGTTAATCGCCCGCAAAGCGTGCAGTCAGTAAAAGGTTTAATCAGTGAGGCTCGTGAGCTTGGCTTCAAATCAATTAATGCAGATATGATTTACGGTTTGCCAGTACAAACTCCAGAGAGCTTTAAAGAGACGATTGCGCAGTTAATTGAATTAAACCCAGATCGCGTGTCGGTATTTAACTATGCTCATTTACCAGATAGATTTGCAGCGCAGCGTAAAATTAAGGATGCCGACTTACCGTCTGCTAGTGACAAGCTCACAATGTTTAAAAATACGCTTGAGCAGATGTTAGCTGCAGGCTATCAGTTTATCGGTATGGATCACTTTGCCCGTAAAGATAATGAGCTCGCTATTGCACAAAACGAAGGTCAGTTACACCGCAACTTCCAAGGCTACACCACGCATGGTCAATGTGATTTATTAGGCTTAGGTGTGTCGTCAATTTCGCAAATTGGCAATGCCATTTTACAAAATGAAAAAGAGCTTAAGCACTATTATAAAGCTGTGCAAGAAGGTTTTGGCAGCGCGGTATGTAAAGGTGTTTTACTCAGTGATGACGATACCTTGCGTGCAGCTGTAATAAAACAACTGATTTGTCAGTTTGAGCTTGATATTCCTGTAATCGAGCAGCAGTTTAAAATTAACTTTACAAGCTATTTCAGTGAAGCTCTACTCGCTCTCGAGCCATTACGTGCTGATGGTTTAGTGTCAGTTAGCCAAGATAAAATCACGGTCACTGCACGTGGTAACTTATTTATTCGTATTATTTGTATGTGCTTTGATGCGCACTTACAACAACAAATCAAACAAACACGTTTTTCACGGGTTATTTGATATTTTCACGCCCAAACTAAAAAGCAGAGCAATAAAATGCTCTGCTTTTTTATAACGGCTTTACCAACCCGCTTAATTGAATACGACGTTTTCACTGCCAGGTGCAGCTTTAAATTCTTCGATCAAACGTGCACAATCTGCTTTTATCTCGTCGCTATGTTGCTCTTCTGCACGCCAACGAGTTGTATCCATCTTGAAAACCTCTTTTTTAGAGTATTTTTTACGGGCATCGTGAGTTGGCATATCTTTGACCACTTCGTACATTTTAAAAATGCCAGGATAGCGCTCACTCAACTCGAACTCTTCAGCAAAGCTGTATTGAGACATCAATACCCAGATACGTAAGCAGCCTTCTGAAAATTCACACTGCTCTTCATTCATAGCACGCGCTATCAAGTGAATGCTATCAGCCAATTTTGCGTTACGTTTCATTTTTGATGCTGCAAGCTGCTGCTCATGCTCAGCCTGCTTCTTGGCGATCAGCTTATTTTGCTCTTTTAATTTATACAGAAGTTGTCCTGCATAAAACGCAAGCCCTGCGATAATTGCCGCACCAATTACTATGGCAATAATCAAGCTCGTGCTCATCGCTCATCCTCATCGTCTTCATCAAACCACTCATTCGCTAAATCGTCTGATAAGTACTTATCAAAGTCAGACTCGCCTTCAGCATCAAAATCATCTTCAAAGTCGTCTTCGTAATCATCATCTTCATCTTCAATACCTAAAAGCTCACAGAGCGCTTGGTGACGCGCAATACGGCTGTTAAAGTATTTGGCATCTTTGCCTGTTAGTAACTCGCCACGTTCATGACGCTCAACAAGCTTAAGCAGGCGCTCGTCACTTTCAAGTGCTTCTAACTCTTGCTCTGGCGTTAACTCAGGCTCATTCACCTTTTTGAGCTCAACCATTGGTTTTAAGTTACGTTTCATTTCAACTTTTGGTTCAGCTTTTGGTGCCACCAATGAAACAGGCTTTTTACTGCCCGTTCGCTTATCTTTAGGCTGACTGTTTGTTGTCGCTTTATCATCTTTTAAAGCATCAGGTGCATTGCGAGTACCGGCTTTTGCCCCTTTTGTTTTCTTTACTCGCTGCTCTTTTAATGCGCGCATTTCTCTAAGCTTTTCTTTACTTAGACGTACTGGACCATTCGATGGAATTTTACGCGACTTTTTCTTTCTACTCATATCTTGATCGTCTCACTTAAGAGGTTGTGCACAACGCCTCTAGGCATTGTAATGCTGGCATAACCAGAAGAATTTGGTGTGTGCGGATGATATTGGTCAACACGATAACCTGCGCACTTTTTATACTTATCGTATAAACGGGGGCTATTGTAACAGGACAAATAAAAAGGCGGTAGAGAAAACATCTCTACCGCCTACTAATCTGAGCGCCAGTTATCTGGACACTTCTCCCTTCGACTTTTTTAGTCTTTATTATTTTTATTATTATTGTTTTCCATTTTGTTATTATTTTTACCTTCCGTGTAGCATTCCATTTTGTTTTTATTATTAAACTTCCATGAGCTTTTATTATTCTCGGTCAATCCTGACACTTTTTTGTTATTTCCTTTAGGACACCTAACCAGTGTCTACCCCTAAAGATTCGCCGCAATGACTTTCCTTATTAACATTGTCCATGTTGTTTTATTGTTTCAGCGACAGTGGTTAATTTACTTATTAATAATTTTGTTACAACTAATTTATATAACTTTTCTTACATTGAAGATATTGAAACAAGCTCATTTCATTCAATAACAATAAGTTACATTTAAAGATAAAATAAAAATAAGACTTAGCTCACACCAAGGTATGGTCAATGTCTCACACAAGAGTAGGATATTTCGACACAGGATAAAGATAAAAAAAGCAGCTTACGCTGCTTTTTCCAAACTAAATAAATTTTAGTGCGAAGCAATACAGCTCGCAATCAGACTTTAGTGTAAGCCACCTAAGTATTTTGAAAGCACTTCGATGTCTTTATCTGTTAGTTTTTTAGCGATGTCTTGCATCATACCGTTTAAGTCGTTATTACGCGTGCCATCACGGAACTTTTCAAGTTGCGACTTAATATATTCAGGATGTTGAAACGAAACTTTCGGGAATTTAGCAAGTGACGTGCCGTTACCACGAGGACCGTGACACGCCGCACATGCAGGAATGCCACGCTCAGCATCGCCTGCTTTATAAAGCTGTTGACCCACTTCGACTACATCTTTAGGTGTTGTACCTTCAGACATATTTAAAGAAGAGAAGTAAGCTGCTAGATCTTTCATGTCTTGATCGCTAAGTGGCATTGCCATGCCACTCATGACTGGATCCATACGACCTTCTTTGCCACCAGATGTCATACCTAATTTAAACTCTTGTAATTGTTTATAGATATAATCTGCGTGTTGGCCTGCAATTTTAGGGTAGATAGTAACCGGTGCATTACCGTCTGGGCCGTGACAAGCCGCACACGTTGCCGATTTCTCTTTACCTGCGTTTACATCGCCATCAAATGCTATTGCGTTGCTTGCTGACAACGTACCAAGCAATATAGTTAAAGATAGTGCTATTTTTTTCATGGTGAATTCTCTGTTTCCGACCCTGTATCATCTACAATATGGATGTTGTGATTTCTATATTCTACACGATAATAAATTCTCTGGCACGTTTTCTGCCCACATTAAGCTCATAATTTATAGGGATTTGACTTAGATTAAGTTTCTACCTAGAAATTTTCCTCGTTCAAAGCCAGCTTAGCACTCTTAAATACGCTTTTGAATGCTGCTTTAATAGTATAAAATACGAGCCTTGAGTGGATTTAGGCCACTGACTACCATTATTTTTAAAAGACTAGGAGAGCCTGTGCTCAAATCTCGTATCAAATATAATACTGCGTCCTTTGTTACTAGCGCACCTGATATCTCACGCTTACCTGCTGATACGGGGATTGAAGTCGCGTTTGCTGGTCGTTCGAATGCGGGTAAATCAAGTGCCCTTAATACCTTAACAGATCAAAAATTAGCACGTACTTCTAAAACACCAGGTCGTACTCAGTTGATCAATACCTTTGAACTTGATGCCGATAAACGCCTTATCGACTTACCGGGTTACGGTTTCGCTAAAGTTCCTATCGAAATGAAGAAAAAATGGCAAAAGTCGCTAGGTGAATACTTACAAAAGCGTCAAAGCTTAAAAGGTATCGTTGTTTTAATGGATATTCGCCATCCGTTAAAAGATTTAGACCGTGACTTAATCGACTGGGCTGTGGGCAGTGAAATTCCAGTGCTGGCACTATTAACCAAGTGCGACAAACTCAAACAAGGCGCACGTAAAGCGCAAGTTTTACACGTTCGCCGTGAGTTAAGTAGCTTAGAGGGTGATATTACAGTTCATGCCTTCTCTTCATTAAAAGGCACAGGCTTACCTGAAGTTGCTAAAAAGCTAGATGAGTGGTTTTTAGGACCAATTGAAGCTCAAGCACCTGAGTCTGAAGAACAACCAGAAGCGTAACCAATCAGGCTAAGTAATAACGCTTGGCTAATGATTCTATGTAATAGCCCTGCTCGTCTGAGCAGGCTATTTCCGCCCACTGATAATACACCTTTCTCGATACCCTTGCAGCCAAGCCATGGGCCAATTGTAAGTAAGGTACACTCACCCCAGCAAATTCACGTAGCTCTAATGGCTGTTTTTCTGATACCAACCAGTTGCGCTGTAAATTATCAACACAGCAAAGCGCACGACCTTGTTCAGTCTCTTCAAAACGCCAATCAACAATCATAAAGGGGACATCATCGACTGTGATAGCCATTTTCTCAACAGGCGTTTTTAAAAAATAGCTGTCAGCTTCTTTGCAAAGCACGGAGGCAAAGAGTTTAACCATTGCCTCGCGTTTTATTTCACTGCCGGCATAAAACCACCGCCCTTGCGCATCAATCGTTATTGGCAATTGCCCACAACTTTGTGGCTGCCATTGATCAAACGGTTTATCGGGTGTCTGGAGTGCGGCTTCTAACTCAGCAAGCGATTGCATTACTTTTCTTTATCAAGCGTGAGCGAAAAAGTAACAGGGACAGCTGTTGCAATGGATGGTAAACCCGCTAGCTTTTGTAATTCGCTGATGCCTTCTGTTACTTTGAAATCACTTGCATTAATAATAACTGGCGTAAGAGATGATACGGTTACATCGCCTTTCGGTGACATATTAGCAAGTACATCAATCGTTAACTCTTTCTTATTACCATGAAAGTCTAATTCAGCCTTTAAACCTTTTAGTACATGTTGGCCTGGTTTAAGGGTTGCAAGTGTTTTACTGAGATCTGCCGTCAAAATTGCGTTTGGAAATTCATGTGTTTCAAACAGTAATTTAGTCATACGCTCGTTACGAATTGGAATAAGAGTTTCCACAGACGTCAAATCAATCATTAATTTTAATTGACCTTGCTCGTTCAAGCCTCCTGATAGCTTTTTAAAATGGTGCGCTTCGGCGATTGAATTCTTCTTGATAGAGACAAAGCTCACTTTGCTTTGCTCATTATTAACTTGCCAGTTTGCGCTGGCTAGAGGGGCAACTAATAAACTCGATAATGAAAAGGCAGCAATTGCCATAGATTTAAACATAACGCATTCCTTCGAAAGTAAATAAGAATCACTTTTGATGGTATCATCTAGGTTAATTTGTGCAATGAATTGTATGATAAGACAAAGAAAAAGCGACTCACTCAACAAGGAGTGAGTCGGTATAGCAAACTGGGGAGAAGCTATCAATACGTTGCATCTTTTCAGATGCATCATCAACAGGATGTCCTACAGGATGAGGACGGCGCGGACTTTAGCAAATACTCAGTTAAAAATAAATTAAATCTGCTACTAAAAAACACGAATTGATAAACATATAACGAAACGATAAAACGGTCTTTTCTTGTTAACTTTAATTTTACAATAAAAGCCGTTTTACATTATCGGTTATTCAACGTGTGGCGTAAGTAACTTTTCCTTTATAAGGAGTCGTTTTGCCGTGAAGTACTTAATCATTTACGTGAGTAATCTTGTGGCTGTAAGTCGGCGCAAAGTGGGAGGAACGATTGTATATCGCGAAATCTATAAACGTGAAAGCGCGGGATAAACCCGCGACTACATTTTAATCCTGCAGAGCCACTTGTATTTTATACTCGCGGCTCCTAATTCAGCGATTAGTGAGCTTGTTGCCAGTTGTCACCACTGTCGGCTTCAACAATCAGTGGTACATCAAGCGTGGCGGCTTCAGACATTAGCTTACAAATTTCTGCTTTATAATCGTCCACAGATTCTTCTTTAATTTCGAACACTAATTCATCGTGTACTTGCATAAGTAATTTAACAGAACCTTCAGCTTGTGCGTTTACCCACTGGTGAACTTTCAGCATCGCTTTTTTGATGATATCAGCAGCGGTGCCTTGCATTGGTGCATTAATAGCAGCGCGTTCTGCCGCTTTACGACGAGCCCCGTTTCTTGCGTTGATTTCTGGTAAATGTAATCGGCGACCAAAAATAGTCTCTACATAGCCTTTATCAGCTGCTTTTTCACGGGTTGTTTCCATGTACTCAAGCACACCTGGGAAACGCTCAAAGTATTTATCAATATAATGCTGTGCTTCATGACGTGGTACATCTAATTGACGTGATAAGCCAAACGCCGACATACCGTAAATTAAACCAAAGTTAACAGCCTTTGCTTTACGGCGCATATCGCTGGTTACGTCTTCAAGATTTACCCCAAAGACTTCTGCGGCCGTTGCACTGTGTACGTCTAAACCATTAGCAAACGCGGTAAGTAGACCTTTATCTTGTGATAAATGCGCCATGATACGTAATTCAATTTGGCTGTAATCCGCAGCCACTATCTTATGCCCCTTTGCAGCAACAAAGGCTTCACGAATACGACGTCCCTCTTCCGAACGAATTGGAATATTCTGTAAGTTAGGATCCGTTGAGCTTAAGCGCCCTGTTGCTGTTACTGCTTGATGGTAAGAGGTATGTACTCGCTTTGTGCGTTCATTAACCATTAGCGGTAGTTTATCTGTGTACGTTGATTTTAGTTTAGATAAACCACGGTGTTCGATAATCACCTTAGGTAACGGATAGTCATGAGCCAGCTCTTGCAATACTTCTTCAGCTGTTGAAGGTGCGCCTTTTGGTGTTTTCTTAATAACGGGAAGTGCTAGCTTTTCAAACAAAATTGCTTGCAGCTGCTTAGGCGAGCCTAAGTTAAACTTTTCACCAGCCATATCATAAGCTTCTTGCTCAAGCTCTAACAGGCGTTCGCCTAAGCGTTGGCTATGAGCAGCAAGCATATTACTATCAATCGCTACACCGGTACGTTCAATATCAGACAGCACAGAAACGAGTGGTAACTCAATGTCTTCGAAGACTGATTTTAATTGGCTGTCAGCATCAATTTTTGGCCATAGCACTTGGTGAAGACGAAGTGTTATATCAGCATCTTCTGCGGCATACGGCGCCGCTTTTTCTAGCTCAATTTGATTAAACGTTAACTGTTTTTTACCTTTGCCTGCGATATCTTCAAAGCTGATATTTTTATGGCCTAGGTATTTAAGTGCCAACGAGTCCATATCATGACGGCTACCCACACTATTAAAAACATACGACTCCAACATAGTGTCGAACTTAATACCGTTTAATTCAAAGCCGGCGTTAGCTAATACGCTTTTATCGTACTTAAGATTTTGTCCGACTTTGGCTTTGTTTTCATCCGCGAGGATTGGGCCAATTTTTGCCATAACGGTTTCTAAGCTTAATTGCTCAGGCGCATCAGGGTAATCGTGAGCAACTGGAATGTACGCTGCTTCACCCGCTTTAACCGCAAAGCTCATGCCAACCAATTGCGCTTGCATATAATCAAGGCTGGTTGTTTCAGTATCAAAAGCAAAAAGTTCAGCGTCATTTAATTGCTTTACTAAAGTATCAAGTTGCTCTTCAGTTAAAATAGTTTCGTAGTGTGCATCAGCGACTTTTGGTAGTTCGTTAGCTTCTGTTGGCACATCCAAGTGTGTATCAGCGTCTTTAGGGTTATCCAGTAATTCTGCCAACCAACGGCGGAATTCACATTCGCCGTAGAGTGCAATCAGTTCATCACGATTAGGCTCTTGTAGTTTGAAATTTTCAAGCTCCGATTCAACTTCAACATCACATTTAATCGTCGCTAATTCATAGCTAAGTGGTAGATGATCAAGTGCTGCAGCAAGCTTTTCACCAATCTTGCCTTTGATTTCACTAGCATGATCAATCACCCCTTGTAATGATCCATATTTTTGTAGCCATTTCACCGCCGTTTTTGGACCACAACCATCAACACCAGGAATGTTATCGACTTTGTCGCCCATTAAGGCAAGGTAATCAATGATCAGCTCAGGCCCCACGCCAAACTTCTCAACCACGGTTTCTGGATCTGAAATGCTATCGGTCATCGTGTTAATAAGCGTTACGTGTTCATTAACAAGCTGCGCCATGTCTTTATCGCCCGTGGAGATCAGCACATGACGTTGTTGTTCAGAGGCAATACGTGCAAAGGTACCAATCACATCATCCGCTTCAACACCTTCAATACTAATAAGTGGAAAACCCATTGCTTTAATAATGTCATGCAGTGGTGCGATCTGTGTGCGTAAGTCATCCGGCATTGGTGGGCGGTTGGCTTTATATTCGCTGTACATGTCATTTCTAAAGGTTTTACCTTTGGCATCGAACACTACCACCATGTGTGATGGATCATATTGTTTGATCAAACTTTTCAGCATATTAACTACGCCATAGATTGCGCCTGTCGCTTCACCTTTTGAGTTAGTAAGGTGTGGTGGCGAATGATATGCACGGAATAAATAAGAAGAACCATCAACAAGAACAAGTGGATTTTCAGGGATCTGAGCCATGGTGAAATTGGATCCTAATTGAATAACATTAAATTGTCTGTAAGCATGCCATAAGGCTATGAAGAAAACGACTGTGAATTATTAACCAATAACGGTTTCTATAATAGCAAGCTGTGGATAACTTTGTAGATAAAACCCACAAGCAATCCTCCCGAAGAAGATTTACACTTAGGAATTTCATGTAAGTTTATGTTTTTATTTAAAAAAGATAATACGAGGTTCTTTTTTTATTATTTTACCCAATGTGGAAAACGGTTTTATCTATTCACGTCCTGTGTCTATTCGACAACGAATATAACGTCCCTTTCCATAACCGGAGGAGTATTCTAGCACAATGGATCAAAGATCATAGCGATCCTTTATACTTTTTTTAACGTTAGTATTTTATGAAAAGGCATAAACAGCGATTCATCGTATGTTGCGAGCATTTTAACGACAAAATTATTTTATTTTGTGGTCTTACTTAGATACTTGCTACACTAAACCCAGTTGCATTAAGGAGAGATATCAAATGAAAAAAGTGGCTGTTATTTTAGCAGGTTGCGGTGTTTACGATGGCGCAGAGATTAACGAAGCAGTACTTACCCTGTTGCACATTGCAAAAGCAGGTGCGTCTTATCAATGCTTTGCACCCGATATTGACCAACTACACACAATCAACCATTTAACCGGTGAAGAAATGGCGCCTAATCGTAATGTGTTAGTAGAAGCTGCTCGCATAGCTCGTGGTGATATAAAAGCAATTACAGAGTTAAAGGTAAATGAATTTGATGCGTTAATTGTCCCAGGTGGCTTTGGTGCCGCTAAAAATCTATCTGACTTTGCAGTAAAAGGCCCTGCAGCTCAGGTGCAAAATGACGTACTAAAAGCCTGTACAGATTTTGTTAAAGCTAATAAAGCCGCAGGTTATATGTGTATTGCGCCCGCTATGCTACCTCTTATTTACGGTCAAGGTGTTAAAACAACCATTGGTAATGATACAGACACAGCCTCTGCCATCGAAAAGCTAGGCGGCGATCACCAAGCGTGTGCTGTTGACGATATTGTTATTGATGAGCAACATAAAGTCGTCACCACACCCGCCTATATGTTAGCGCAGAGTTTATTAGATGCTGATGCAGGGATTCAAAAACTCGTTAAAAAAGTACTCGAATTGGCATAGTGCGCTATTTAAGCAGCTAATTTTTATTGCGCTAACGCAAAAAATGACGCTTTTTATAAAGAAAAAGCCTTTCAGATCATTTTATAAATTGTGGCTTAGCGTTATAATCGTTCTAATTTCCGTCATATATATCGTGATTGATCACGTTCAAATCGAAGTGAGCAAGGCAAAATGAAAAAACTATCAGCTGCATTATTACTGCTAGCAACAACGGCATATGCACAAGCGTATGACAACTCTTTGACTGAAGATGCTATCAAAAAGCGTCTAGCGCCAATTGGTTCTGTCTATCTAGAAGGTGATAAAGCTGCAGCCGCTGCTGAACCTACAGGCCCTCGTTCTGGTGAACAAGTTTACCAAGCAGCATGCTTTGCTTGTCACGGCACTGGTGCACTAGGCGCACCTAAATCAGCTGATGATTGGGCTCCTCGTATTGCTAAAGGCATGGACACTTTACTTGACCATGCAATCAATGGTTTCAACGCGATGCCTCCTAAAGGTACGTGTATGGACTGTTCTGATGAAGAGATCAGCGCTGCTATCGATTTCATGACTAGCAAGTAACAGTTTCAAATCTAATACTAAGGGCTTATTTTTATAAGCCCTTTTTTTATGCCTTTATCAGGGCGCGAGGCTAGCTCTGTAGCCAAATATGACCATAATAAATTACTATTTTGTTAACAGCTGTTACTTGACGATCTAATAAAAAAGTGGAACTATTAAGGACGATATTTAAACAATAATAAAATGAGTTCTAAATCATTGGAAGATTCAGCAACACACTTTGATAAGCTTGCACGTAAAAATGTTCGCTTAAAATCGCTTTTACAAAAGTATAAGCAATCACATCACTTGCAACATGCTCTTTTACAATTATCAGAGCAAGCGAGTACTGTTGCCGAATTAACCTTGCTTTACCCTGCTATCCACAACATCCTGCAAGACTATATTCCAAGTAAAAACTTCTTCGTGGTTTTGCATAACCCTGTTTACGATAACCTTGAGTTATCTTATTTTGCCGACGAAAAAGATGGCCTCTCTGTGCCATTGAAGTATGAGCAGTACTTTAAAGAAGGCCTGACAGGTTACGTATTTAAGCAAGGTAAAACCAGCTACTTTACCAAACAACAAACAGAGCTAGCGGTTGAACAGGGCTTACTCAAATGCTTTGGCACACCTGCCGAGCATTGGGTTGGAGTTCCTGTATACCGCGATAAGTCAATAATTGGAGTGATGGTCGCGCAAAGCTATGAAAAAGACCTGAGTTATTCTGAGCAACAAATTGAGTTGCTAGAAGTAATGTCACTTTATTTGGCAACGGCCATCGAACGAGTTAAGAAACGTGAACTGCTCGAATCAGAAGTTAAAATTCGCACTCGTGCACTGACACAAAGTAATCAAGCTCTCAATGAAGAAATACAGCAACGTAAAAAAGCGTTAGAGCGTCAACAGATCCTTTTTAAAATATCAGAGCTGGCAACCTTAAGTGAAAATCTTGACGACGTTTATAAACATGTTCACGAAATTATTAAAACCATTACCTATGCAGACAACCTATATATTGCCCTTTATGATGAGCAAACTCACTGGTTAAGTTTTCCGTACTGTGTCGATGAATACAATGACACAGGCAGGCCGAGACCTTTTGCAAAAGGTTTTAGTGAACTTGTTTTAAGCTCCGAAGAATGCCAAGTCATCGATATTGATAAAGCAAATAATCTAATTAAGTTAGGCGTTGTTGAAAGGCCCGTAGACGTCCCGGCTGAACGAACAGCAACTAGCTGGTTAGGTGCACCACTTAAAACATCGCAAGGTGTCATTGGTCTAATAGTTTGCCAAGCGTATAATAATAAACACGAATTCACGCAAGATGACTGTGAGTTAATTACCTTTGTATCGCATCAAATAGCCAACGTCATTCAAACCCATTTAGCAAATCAAGAGTTAAAGCTAAATCATCAAAAGCTGGAAAACAGAGTTGCAGAGAAAACGAAAGAGTTACGCCAAGCAAACCTGCACTTACAGATGCAAATTGAAGAGCGTAAAAAAATAGAACAACAGCTGTACCACGATGCACACCATGACTCATTAACCAGTTTACCTAATCGCAGTTTATTCCTAACACAGTTAGAAAAAACATTGCAGCATTATCAGCGCTATCCAGAGCAGCAGTTTGCAGTGTTATTTATTGACCTTGATAAATTTAAAGACATCAACGATCACCTTGGTCACCAAGCAGGCGATCAATTTTTAATTGGTGTTGCTGAATCTTTCTCGCATTGTATCCGTGAGCATGATTTACTTGCACGTTTAGGTGGTGATGAGTTTGTGGTATTGCTCACTCACTTAACTGAGCAACAGCAAGCTCAAGATGTTGCCAAACGTATCATCGAAATAATGAGAAAACCTTTCTGTATGAAGGGTCAATGCATTCAAAGTGGTGCCAGTATTGGTATTACTTACTCAAAACCAAGCTACAAGCACACCGATGAAATTATACGTGATGCCGACGCCGCCATGTATTACGCTAAAAATGCAGGCCGTAATCGCTTTGAATGTTTCCATCCGCTGCTTAATGCCAGTAATGTGCAACATGATGCTGACAATATGCATCACTTAGATGACTTGCCTATGCACTTTAGAAGTGCCGAAATCATTACCTTGGATGAGCAAACTCGCGCAGAGTCTTTACTCGAAGCATTTGGTGAACACCCTGTACTTGGCAGCACCAGCTTTGAAGTACTTAAGAAGTTTGCGACCGATAGAGTACAGCACTTTGAGGTTGAACTTAACTTACTAAAACAAGCATTCAGCTTAGTAAGTGACAGTAAGAAAGAAAAAGTATTGTTCCCTTGCTCTGGCTTAGTCCTTGAACGTATTAATTTTCAAGCACTATGTAAGCTATTAAAAGCCCACGATGCGAATAGAATGTGTCTGTTATTCAACGAACAAGAAATTCGTTACGCATCAGCGGTACAAATTGAAAATTTAAAAAACTTGGTCGCACAAGGATTTTCGATTGGGTTGAATGAATTTGCTAAAGATCGCTGTGAGTTAAACTTACTGACTGAGTTTCAATTCGATTACTTGTTATTAAGTTCAACATTTAGCAAGCGCGTATTACAGCAAGAAAACTATCACTTACAACTGCAAGGTGTACTGGCGATTACTAAGCTGCAAAATATCAAAGTAATCGCGAAAGGACCGTCGATTTTTAACTACCGCACGTTACTCGATAAGCACGGGTTGTCGTTGTTTATTGGTAAACAGCATGCGCTGGCGCCCTTCGAATACGAAACACCAAGCGCACAAATAATTACTTCTTAAGCATCGCTCTTAGATTAGCTACACGGGCTTGGCCTTTTTCCATACGCTCAGCCTGTGAAGACGGTGGCTTTTTCGCTTCAAAGGCTAAGTCATCTTGTGGTAACTCCTGCACAAAGCGACTGAGCTCAGTATCTGACGTTTCACCAAATTGACGACGTAACTTAGCATAAGTCATTACCAACTCTTGTTGAGCACGGGTTATACCTACATAAGCAAGACGACGCTCTTCTTCAACGTTATCTTCATCGATACTTACTTGGTGTGGTAGTAACCCCTCTTCCATGCCAACCATGAACACATACGGATACTCCAAACCTTTTGAAGCATGCAGTGTCAGTAATTGTACCGCATCAGATTCGTCTTCCTCTTCGTTACGTTCAAGCATGTCACGTAAAGTCAGTTTACTAACCACCTCAGCAAGGTTCAGCGGCGGGTTGTCTGCGTCCCCTGTTAGCATGTCGGTGATCCAACGATAAAGCTCTGAAACGTTCTTCATGCGCATTTCAGCAGCTTTTGCACTCGGTGATGACTCATAAAGGTATGCTTCGTAGTTAATTTGCCTAACTAACTCTTTCACAGCTTCAAGGGTATCGCCGCGTACCGCATTATCAGAAAGCTCAACCACCCAGCGGGCAAAACCAGCTAAGGCATTAAAACCACGGCCTTTTAAGCGGTGTGCAAGTTCAGGTTCAAAACAGGCTGCAAATAAGCTGATATGCTTTTCATTAGCAAGGGTGCCAAGTTTTTCGAGTGTGACCGTACCAATCTCACGGCGTGGCGTATTTACAATACGTAAAAAGGCATTGTCATCATCTTGGTTCACCAATAAGCGTAAATACGCCATGATATCTTTAATCTCTGAACGCGAGAAAAACGACATGCCACCGCTTATCTTATAAGGAATACGGTTGCTCATAAGTGCTTTTTCAAACACGCGCGCTTGATGGTTACCACGGTATAAAATCGCGTAATCTTTGTAGCTGGTACGCTTCATGAATTTATGAGAAATGATCTCTGCCACCACTCGCTCTGATTCATGCTCTTCATCACGACAACCAATCACTTTGATTGGCTCACCATAACCAAGTTCACTGAATAGCTTTTTATCAAACTCGTGAGGGTTATTGGCGATCAAAATATTCGCCGCTTTTAGAATTCGCCCTGCGCTTCGGTAGTTTTGTTCAAGCTTAATTAAACGTAAGCCCGGAAAATCTTTACTCAATAGTACAAGGTTTTGAGGCTTAGCACCGCGCCATGAGTAAATTGATTGGTCATCATCACCTACCACTGTAAAACGAGCTCGTTCACCCACTAATAGCTTAACCAGCTGATACTGACTGGTGTTGGTATCTTGATACTCATCCACCAGTAGGTAACGAAAACGCTGCTGCCAACGCTCACGCGCAGTAGCATTTTGGCCTAACAATAAAGTAGGGATCATGATCAGATCATCAAAATCAAGGGCATTATAAGCACGTAGTTGATTTTGGTAACGCGCATACAGCTGAGCAAATAAGGCTTTTTGTGGCTCACGGGCTTCGCGAACAGCACGCTCTGGCAGAATCAATTCGTTCTTCCAGCTACCTATTTGCATCTTCAGTAGGTTAAGTAGATCTTTGTCTTTTTTAAGTTCTTCTTCGGTCAGCTCAGCTAGTAACTGGTTGGTATCTTGATCATCAAACAACGAAAAGCCGGGTTTAAACCCTAGCGTCGTTAACTCTTTTTTGATGATCTCAAGCCCAAGGGTATGAAACGTTGAAACCCATAAGCCTTTCGACTCTTGTTTACCCAGTGTTTGCGTTACACGCTCGCGCATTTCTTTTGCCGCTTTATTGGTAAAAGTTACCGCCGCAATATTGCGCGCTTGATACTCACACTTTTGCACTAAGTAAGCGATTTTATTAGTAATAACACGCGTTTTACCAGAGCCCGCACCGGCTAATACCAGACACGGTCCACTGATATACTTTACCGCTTCATCTTGTTTTGGGTTGAGTTTCATAAGCCCCTAAAGAAATTATCCAAAGACAGGACGGGCAATTTTACCGTAATCACTACACTACGCCTAGCCAATAAGGTAAGATTGTTTTTTTACGTGACTCAAAGGACGAAGATGATCAACCCAGCAAAACTTGAAGAAATCGCTAAGCAAATCACCGATAACATGCCGCAAGGCGTGAAAAACCTTGCCGAAACAGTCGAAGGTAAAACCAAGCAAGCTATTCAAAACAAACTTGCTGAGATGGACTTTGTAAGCCGTGATGAATTTGATATTCAAAGCCAAGTACTTATTCGTACTCGTGAAAAACTCACTGAGCTTGAAGAAAAAGTGGCTTTATTAGAGCAACAACTTGCTAGCAAACAAGACGAACAATAAAAAAGGAGAGCGAATTCGCTCTCCTTTTTTCTATCTAGCTAGTTTTGCTTATTAGCTTTTTTCAGCAACACGTTCAAAAACGCGCTTTACTGCAATGCCATAGGTATCACTGGCTTCTTCAGCACAGGTTACGACCGACTCTAGGTCGTTCAAATGGCCATTTGCTAAACCATACACCCAACCATGAATTGTTAACTCTTGGCCTTTCGCCCAAGCATCTTGCACAATATTAGTACGGCATACGTTACGCACTTGTTCGATAACGTTTAGTTCGATCAAGCTATTTAAACGCTCTTGCTCAGGTAATGCATTGAGTTGTTCGATATGTTTTTCTTTTACATCACCCACATGGCGTAGCCAGTTATCGATTAAGCCAAAACGTGCTTCGTTTAATACCGCTTGTACACCACCACAGCCATAGTGACCTACTACCATGATGTGCTTTACTTTTAGCACTTCAACAGCGTATTGCATCACTGAAAGGCAGTTATGGTCGGTATGTACAACCACATTTGCTACGTTACGGTGGACAAATAACTCACCCGGTAACAAGTCTACGATTTCATTTGCAGGTACACGCGAGTCAGAACAACCGATCCATAAGTACTCTGGATTTTGCTGCATTGATAGAATTTTAAAAAACTCAGGGTCATTTTCACTCGTACGTGCTGCCCAACGTCTATTATTTTCGAATAAATTTTTTAACTTTCTCATTGCGCCTCTTTACGGTTTTTAATAATTAGCTTGGATCAAGATATTTCTTGGTGTCAGCTGTTTCTCGCAAAACGTGCTCACCGTTACTTGATATCCTTGTTGTTGCAAATATAAAGCACGATCGAGCACGAGCCAAACTTCAATTGCCCTTCTGAACACATGTCGGACGAGTTCAACTCGCTCGGTGACCCTTTTGCGCTTTTTGCCTACCTCTAAAAATTCATTGTAATCAATACCTTTAGGTAGGGGTAATGATTTTTTCTCAGCCGCCCATAAACAAAATGATTCAAAAGAATCAGAGAAGATTGCCTTGTTCACTGACGGCACACTCACATAGTGTAATTCACCAGTGATTGATTTACGTAACGCATCAAACCCAAGACGCCATTCAACCTCTGTTTTTCTTACCTTATCGACGCGACTCGGTGCCGTTACCGTTTCTTGTAGTGCCAGTTTTAAATCACGATGCGTAAGCGCAAGCTGACTTTGTTTTGCTGGCTCGCTCATTGCTTGATAAGCGTTATCTGTGAATAAATGATAACAGCATGGTGAAAAGCTGATTTGCTGGGTTTTCGCTTTGCTTGCTTGCTGCATAAATGTTTGATGCAAACGACCACAGGCATGGAGAGCCACAGCATGCTGCTGGCTTTCAAAAAAATCATCGGTGTTGTCGGTTAATACATCAGCTTGTGAAAACTGCATTGCCAAGTGCTGTTGTGTAGCACTGTGCTGGCCTTGTTCACATAAGTGCTGTTGCAGCTCAATGCTATGTACACTTGGCGCACCATTGAATGCCAGCATACGACCTAAATGCCCTTTACCTGCACACCACTCTAAAACAGGCCGGTTTAATGACTGCTGACTAATCGCTGCAACAAAGTCTTGTAGTTGCTCAAATTTACGACCTTTAATGCCATTACTTATCCAAAACGGAAACTCATTACGGGCAGTACTGATAGCTGGCAGTTCACACAACAGAGCCAACTGGTCGATGCCCTCAATTGCCTCAGCAAAATAACGATATAAAGCTGGCTGATCGGCATCAAGCTCGCTAACTTGTTGGTCATCCAGCGTCCATAGTAAGTTGGCTAATTCAGGCCAAGGAAGATCATCAAAATCGAAGGCGGTGCATTGCCAGTATTGGCGAGTTTTAAAAAGCAGCGTATCTAAGGCAATAAATTGCTGAGCAAGCGTCATAACTTCTAAACGACAAAAAATAAAAGTGATTATAACAGTTTTTCACCCTTTAACGCCTACCACTGCTGATTAAACGGATATAAAGAGGGATGCATAAAATACTCAGTACAATAGCTAGAATAAGCATCCAAGATAATTCAAAGCCGCCATCATCTTGATGTTGATACATAAAGTTTTTAAACGCGCGGTCAAACTCGGTTTGATCTAGGCCATATAATTCAGCAATTAAACGCCACTTTGCCATCGACATACTGCCAAGATTTACGCCTGGCGGCTTAATATAACTCGTTAATACATTTGCTTCATAAGCAAGCTCTTGTAAGCTTTTATGAGTAGCATAATCATGTTGAGTAACGGCAATACTCTCTTCTAAATGTAATAACGCGTAACGCCAGCCTTTAATACTTGCATGATAAAAGCGCTCAACGATATCTGGATTTTTTTCAACCATTGCTTCGCTGGTATATAAAATATCACCATACACATTCAAACCAAACTTTTGCGGACAAATGAGTCGATGACCCACTCCTTGTAATGTCATCGTGTAGGGCTCATTGGTGACATAAACTTGCACCGCATCTAAGTCACCGGCAAGCCACTGTTCAATGCCCCCTTCATGACTTGCAGCTATTAAACTTTGTTGATCAAGCCCCGCGCGTTGCAACATTACCAATAACTCTGCATTTTCAACTGAACCGATTTTACTAAGCTTCTTATCAGCAAAGTCTCTGGGCTGAAAAATATCTGAGTTATTTTTTACCATCCAACAATATGGCGAAAACTGCAGTATGGCTCCAAGGGCAACAACTGGCGCGCCTTGCTGGCGCTTTTGTAATATGCCTGAGTGAGTGATGGCAAAATCGGCTTCGCCACTTAACAGTTTTGGGAAGGTATCTGGCGCATTCGGATCGGCAGGTATTATGGAAACATCAAGGCCCGCTTCCTTATAAAAGCCTTTTTTTGCAGCCATATAGTAGCCTGCAAATTGAAACTGGTGAGTCCATTTTAGTTGTAGGCTAACTTTATCAGCGCATTGTGCGCTCATAGAGAGCATTAAACAGGTTAACCCTAGTAGGCCTTTTATACCTTGCACGCAACATCCTTGCTTGAAACCGTGCATTAACTATAGGAAAAATAGAGGGAAAATCAAGACTCCTCATTAGCAGTCTTGATTATATTTAGTTACTGATTAGCTGCTTTGACTTCACTCAATTCTTGACCTTGGCTAGTTAAGAACTGGGTGAAACATGGATTGTTCGTTTCATCTTGAACGTTGTATCCCAAACGGTTCAAATGCTCATTGAATACCTCATAATCACTCGGTTCAATCGCAAAGGCAGCCAGCACATTACCAATCGATCCACCATGATTGCGGTAATGGAATAAAGTGATATTCCAATTGCTACCAAGGGTATCTAAGAATCGTGCTAATGCACCTGGGTATTCAGGAAACTCAAAGCGCAGTAATCGCTCATGAAGTTGGGCTGGCGCTTTACCTCCCACCATATAACGAATATGCAATTTAGCCAGCTCGTTATCTGATAGATCGCAAAATGTATAATCATTTTCTGTCAGTGCCGCTTTTAGCTCATCAAGCTCTTGTTGGCCTTGCCTTAGTGCAATACCGACAAAAATTTGCGCTTCGCCAGGACCTGCATAGCGATAATTAAACTCGGTGATGGCCCTGCCGCCTAACGAGTTACAAAACTGCTTAAAGCTGCCCTTCTCTTCTTTAATCGTCACAGCAAGGAGTGCTTCGTTCTTTTCACCTAGCGCCGTTCGCTCAGCAACATAACGTAAGCGGTCAAAGTTTAAATTCGCACCCGATAAAATCGCAGCCACGTTTAAGCCTTTCACCCCATTTTGTTGGCACCACTTTTTCAGACCCGCTGTTGATAGCGCCCCTGAAGGCTCCGCTATAGCGCGGGTTGAAACAAAGATATCTTGCATTGCGGCGCAGATTTCATCGCCCGTTACAGTGACAACCTCATCACAAAATTTTTGTGCTAAACGAAACGTTTCTGTGCCGATAACTTTTACGGCTACGCCATCTGCAAAGCTACCAACACGATCAAGCTCAACGGGCTTGCCTGCTTCAAGCGCGGCTTTTAGGCAAGCACTCTCATCAGCTTCAACACCAATGACTTTGATATCAGGACGTAACGACTTTATATACACAGCCATGCCTGCAAGTAAGCCACCACCGCCAACAGGAATAAAGACGGCATCAAGGTCATTCAGTTGCTGCATTAATTCACGGGCGACGGTACCTTGGCCAACAATCACATCGGGATCATCAAACGGTGGCACAAACACCCCATTACGCTGCTCAGTAAGCTCTAAAGCATGGGCTTTTGCTGCATCAAAATGATGGCCGTGTAATACCACTTCACCACCTAACGCACGCACGGCATTCACTTTAATTTCTGGTGTTGTGACTGGCATTACAATCGTTGCTTTATGCCCTAAAAATGAGGCACTGAGTGCGACACCTTGCGCATGGTTACCCGCTGAAGCGGTGATCACATCAGAGCCTTTTGGCAACTTGCTCAGTTTATGAAAGGCACCACGAAGTTTAAATGAATAAACCGGTTGTTGGTCTTCACGCTTTAACCACACATGGTTGCCTAGCCGTGCACTAAGATCAGCCATTTCGCTGACCTCGGTGACTTTTGCAAGCGGCTCCATGTTCGCTTGAATGATAGCGCGAAAATAATCGAGCTCTTGAGAAACCATAATTAACTAAGCTCCTCAAGTTTTGCTAAATCGCGCACAGCCCCTTTGTCTGCACTGGTTGCAAGTAACGCATAAGCTTTAAGTGCAGATGAAACATAGCGATCACGGTCCAGTGGTTTATACGCATCTTTACCGCGTGCTAATTGCTTTTGTTTACGTGCTTCAAGCTCTTCATCAGACAGGGCTAAGGTGATTTCACGGGTTGCGATATCAATTACTATTTTATCGCCATTTTCAACATAGGCGATTGCCCCACCGCTTGCTGCTTCTGGTGAAACGTGACCAATAGATAAACCCGATGTACCACCCGAGAAACGGCCATCTGTGATAAGCGCACACTTTTCACCTAAGCCCACTGATTTTAAGTAACTCGTTGGATACAGCATTTCTTGCATGCCTGGGCCGCCTTTGGGTCCTTCGTAGCGAATAACAACCACATCACCCGCCTTCACTTCACCGTTAAGAATGCCTTCAACCGAATCATCTTGTGATTCGTATACAACTGCGGGGCCTTCAAAGTGCAGCATTTCTTCAACGACACCGGCACTTTTAACAATACAGCCATCAAGGGCTAAGTTACCTGATAGTACTGCTAAGCCGCCATCTTGACGAAAGGCATTTTCAACACTGCGGATACAGCCGTTTTCACGGTCATTATCAAGTTCTGGCCAGCGGCATTCTTGACTCATTGCTTTTGTAGTACGGATACCCGCTGGGCCTGCTTTATAGAATTTTTGCGCCACTTCATTATTAGGGTCAGTCGCATCCCATTTAGTCACCATTTCAGCCATAGTATGACCCGCCACGTGATCAACAGATAAATCGACAAGGCCTGCCTTACCTAATTCACGGATAATTGCCATCATGCCACCAGCGCGGTGTACATCTTCAATGTGATATTTATTGGTTGCGGGTGCCACTTTACAAAGGAAAGGAGTTTTGCGAGAAAGCGCATCGATGTGCGACATATCAAAATCAACACCTGCCTCTTGCGCTGCAGCTAATAAGTGTAAAACCGTATTTGATGAACCACCCATGGCAATATCAACCACCATGGCATTCATAAAGGCAGTGCGATTAGCAATAGCACGCGGTAATACTGCTGCATTATCTTTTTGATAATACTCACGGCATAAATCAACAATTCGCGCACCCGCTTCAACGTAAAGTTGTTTACGGTCTTTATGCGTTGCAAGTGTGGTACCGTTACCCGGCAGTGCCAAGCCAATCGCTTCTAATAAGCAGTTCATTGAGTTGGCAGTGAACATGCCCGAACATGAACCACAAGTAGGACAGGCAGAGCGTTCAACTTTGTCTGAGTCTTCATCGCTTACTGAGGTATCAGCGCCTTTTACCATGGCATCCACTAAATCAAGTTTAATGTCGATATCAGCAAGGCGTGTTTTACCCGCCTCCATTGGACCACCTGATACAAAAATAACGGGGATATTTAAACGCAGTGCTGCCAGCATCATCCCTGGGGTGATTTTGTCGCAGTTAGAAATACAGATCATGGCATCGGCACAGTGTGCATTAACCATGTATTCCACTGAGTCAGCAATTAAATCACGCGATGGGAGTGAATACAGCATGCCGCCGTGACCCATTGCGATACCATCATCGATTGCAATGGTATTAAATTCTTTTGGTACACCACCCGCTTCGGTGATGGTTTCGGCCATTAGCTCACTGAGTTGGTTAAGATGAACGTGCCCTGGTACAAACTGAGTGTACGAGTTAACAACAGCGATAATTGGCTTACCAAAGTCTTTATCTGTCATCCCTGTTGCACGCCATAAAGCACGCGCCCCAGCACGTTTGCGACCTTCTGTTGTTGTTGCACTTCTTAATTTAGCCATAATTACCTCAGTTGTTGCAGTGGCATGCCACTGACTTCCTCATTCCTAATTTATTTCTCACTAAAACATCAATCTGATTGCTCTAGTTACCTGTTGATTTTTTTACTAGATTGCTTGTTGTTGAAATTGGTTTTCAACATTAACGTGTTTAACATCGACCAATTTATTTAATTGTGATGTTAGTAGATAAATTGGCTTATCGCTGTCTACCGTCATAGTGACGTGAAACGCTTCGTCAGCCATTTCTAAATTCATGGTTGTTAGGTCAAAGCCGCGATGACGCGCTACGCGTAAAAAGCGCTCTACCGCAACACTTTGATTCTTTAGTGCAATCGTTAGGGTGTGTTTCATTTTACTGTCTCCGTCATCATTTCATCATTGGCAGCACCGGGTGGTACAAGCGGCCATACATTTTCTTTATCATCGATACAGGCATGCAGAATGTATGGGCCTTCACTATTTACTAACGCATCAACCGCAGCATCAACTTCATCTGCTTTAGTGATGGTTTGACCTGGAATGCCGAACACCGCTGCTAACTGCACAAAATCAGGATTATCTGAAAGGTTTGTTTCAGAATAACGACCTTCAAAAAATAGCTGCTGCCATTGACGTACCATGCCTAAGCGCTGGTTATCTAAGATTAGAATTTTAACTGGCA